>OIYO01000549.1_pt1 | contig 29881 bp, 20 predicted proteins | sample 1588191 | NCBI WGS metagenome assembly OIYO01 (sample SAMN03283275) | human gut metagenome | biome: human-associated habitat; material: feces | host: Homo sapiens | place: Peru | collected 2012 | reverse complement strand
AAGTGTGGTAACACATGGAGCTGACTGTTACTAATCGATCGAGGGCTTGACCAAATAAGGAGTAAAATGGAAGGACGGGCAAAGAAACAGAGAGGTAAGCTTGCTTACAGAACTGGTTCTTGAACCGGACGTACATTTGCCTGCAAATGAGACTGAAAATGCGAAGCATTTGAAGTGACCATTTTACGAAGAAGAAAGAAGGTTATCGAAGCGAAATCGAGATGACCGCTTTCGAGAAAGGTTTATCGGAAGTTCTGTATGAAGTTTTGAAGATATAAATTTATGTAATAAAGTATTGATTTTTTGCATAATATCATATATAGTAAGTGATGACGTACTTGTATACGTCATTTTTATAAACATATAGGGGATTGGTCAAATGGTATGATAGGGGTCTCCAAAACCTTTGGTGGGAGTTCGATTCTCTCATCCCCTGCTTATAGAAGCCTTGAATTTCAAGGCTTTTATTTTTATATTCAGGAGGAAAATGTGATGTTAAAAACAATAAAGGAAAGATTAATTGCTGCAATTCTGGTATTAATGATGGCAATGACAGTCGTTCCGGCAGGAGATGTAACAACGGAGGCTGCAAGTAAAAATAAGGTAATGGAGGTAAATGTCGATTATCTTGAAAATGCTGCGAGGGGTGATGACAGTAGTGTTTATCTAAAAGGATTACTGTCCAAAAAACAGGTCGCATTTGGGAAAAGTTACTCCATGAATATGAAAATTTATGTTCCGGAGACATACTTTAAGACAGGAAGATTATGGATAAAGCCAAGTGTTTATTTATGGGAAGGTAAGGATTATGAAACATTGGCCGGATCTGTGACAGTAAAAGATGGCTATTCCGTGGACAAAAATTCAATAGATGTAAAAAAATACAAAGATTTTTATCTGATAAATGCAAAAATCCCGATGGATGTATGCTACGATTCCGATGGAAATGAAATTTCTATGCCAACTGGAAAGGGGCAGATTTTTGCAAGTGCTTTTATTGCGGGATTTAACCAGGCATACAAGGGAAGCATTTATATTGATGATGTTTCGGTAGTTGTAAACAATAAGGCAGTAGCAAGCCAGAAGTACGAAGATGGAAAGACAGGGGGCTGCACTTATAGTGTAAACTCATCAGACAAGAAAAAGGATCCAAAAGTTGTTTCATTTTCCGGACGTGCATTGCAGGTATCTAAGACATCAATTTCGTTGAAAAAGGGAAAAACGGCAGCAATTAAGGCAACAGCAACACCAACGGCTAAAATCACATACAGTTCTTCCAATAAGAAAATTGTGACAGTCAATGCAAAAGGTGTTGTGAAGGGAAAGAAAAAGGGAAAAGCAATCATTTATGTAAAAGCAAATGGAAAAACGGTTCAGATAAAAGTTCAGGTTAAATAGGATTGCATGAGAAGAAAGCAGAAAAGTCTTGAATATTCAAGGCTTTTTTCTTAAGGGGGAGTGTATGCTAAGAGTCATTTTATTTGCGATCGTGGGATATCTGTCGGGCAGCGTTCTTTTTGCCAACCTGTCTGCCAGATTATTTCATAAAGATATCTTAACAAAAAGCAAAGATCATAATCCCGGTACGGCAAATGCGTTTATGCAGGGCGGATTTTTCTGTGGTATAGTAAGTCTGATCGGAGATCTGTTAAAGGGATATATTCCGGTATATCTGTATTTTCGGACTGGCATGGGACCGGAATCCGGCGCACATGCGTTTGGCGGACTCCTCGGTGCAGCCATTGTGCTGGCAGCACCGGTGGCAGGACATATTTTCCCGGTATTTTATCAGTTTAAGGGTGGAAAAGGCATTGCAGTAACATTTGGATGCCTGTTAGGGTTGTATCCGATGATTGTGCCGGTTTTGTTATTTGCAGTCGTATTTATATTTTTATCCGTGGTCTTACGGGTTTCGCCACATTATTGCAGGACGATGACAGCGTATGTGGCAACGTCTCTGCTGCTATGTATTTCAAGGATGCCGGCAGATGTCTGTGCTGGTTTTTTTCTGATCAGCATGGTTGTTGTTTTGCGTTTGTGTGTGAGTGATGAACCAAGAGAGAAATGTAGGGTGAATTTTTTATGGAAGCATTGATTTTATCTTGCGGAACCGGAGGGGGGCACAATAGTGCTGCGCTGGCAATTAAAGAGGAAATGGAGCAGAGAGGACATCGGGTAACGATGATGAATCCCTATAGCCTTGGCGGTCATGGGACTGATCGTCTGGTCAATCAGGCTTATGTAAGATTGGTACAGAAGGCGCCCAAAATATTCGGGTTTGTATATCAGCTGGGAAATCTGTACCGAAGACTGCCAGTAAAATCGCCGGTATATTATGCAAATGCAGCAATGGCAGTCCGTATGGAGAAGTATTTAAAACAGCATCCCTGTGACGTGATCATCATGCCACATCTTTTTCCGGCAGAACTGATCACATATATGAAGCAGAAAAAAATGAACGTGCCGAAAACCATTTTTGTGGCAACAGATTATACCTGTATCCCGTTTACAGAGGAGACAAACTGCGATCATTATGTGGTTCCGGCACCGGATCTGGTGGAAGAATTTGCGTCAAGGGGAATCCCAAGGCATAAGATCTATCCGCTTGGCATACCGGTAAGCAGAAAGTTTTATCGGGAAGAAGGGGTTTTACAGACCTCAGAGGCAATGATATTACAGAGAAAACGGCAGGAAAATTGCAAGTATATTCTGGTTGCAGGTGGAAGCATTGGAGCAGGAAACGTCGAAAAGATTGTAGAGACATTGCTGAGACGTTATGATGGAGATGAGATTGTGCATATTGTCGTGATATGCGGAAATAATAAACGTCTGTATCATCGTATGAGACGGAGATTTGGAGAACATATTATCTTGGTTGGATACACCAAAAAGATGGCACTTTATATCAGGACAAGTTCCGTGTTTATTACCAAGCCGGGCGGGCTGTCGTCGACGGAGGCAGCGGTGGCAGGGATCCCGATCCTTCATGTGACAGAGATTCCGGGATGTGAAACGACCAACCGGACGTACTTTGAAAAACACGGAATGAGTATTTCATTGACAGACCCCGAACAGGAATTGGTCGGATGCGTGCAGGATATTTTAGATGGAAACAAAATAGAGTGGATGCAGAAAAATCAGAAAAAATATTGTAGAAAAGATGCGGCAAAACAGATCTGTATCTTAGCAGAAAGCGGAAAGCACTAGAGGTTTTCCGCTATTTTTATACTCAGATCCATATAAAGGCAGGGTTGTTGTGGCAATTTTCCGGTAACAAGATAGTCAACGAGCAGGGCAAGAGAGCGAGCCCCCTGTTCTTCCGGTTGTTGACAGATCGTAGCAGAAATAATGCCGTTTTGCATCATCTGGATCGTGGACGGAACCGCATCAAAACTGATGATCTTTAACGGAGCGGACAAAGTGGCATTGCATACGGCACGACAGCCACCGTAGACACCAGCCGCGGTAAAATATAAGGCGGAGAGATCCGGATGTTTCTGTAACAGATCTGATACGACATCATAGCTGATATAATCATCGTCTTTATTTTCGATGACGTCAAGGATCTGCATCCCCGGATGTTTCTCCTGTAAGAGATCGCGAAATCCGATGATACGCTCTTCGTGGCAGAGGATGTTGTGGGAACCGGTTACGATACCGATCTTTGCATTGCCTCCCGTAAAAAGAGCCAGAAGTCCTGCCGCCGTCTGTCCGCACTTATAATAGTCACTTCCTACATAGGCGATACGTTTGGAAGCTGCGAGGTCTGTGTTGATCGTGATGCATGGGATACCTGCTTTCCACAGTTCATCGATCTTTTGCTGGATTTTTGGGTCATTATAGGGAGATAAGATCAGTCCGTGGATGCCGGATGCAACCAGCTCATCAATGGTGTTAAGCTGACTTTCAAGGTCAAAGGAAATCCGGCGTTCTTCCATCGTGCAGCCATAGATGGAGAGTTCCTCTGATTTATGTTTTAAACCGGTCATGACTTCATCAAAAAAAGGGTTTTCTGCACCAAACAAAAGAACCCCTATCTTAAGTTTTTTCTTCTGGGCGGCAAGTGCCATGCCTGCTTTGTTGGGCTGATAGTCCAAGAGCTTTGCAATTTCAAGCACTTTTTTTTCAGTTTCTGCATTCACAACTCCGCGGTGGTTTAATACACGGTCTACGGTACCGCGCGAAACACCGGAAAGTTCTGCAATCTCTTTCATTGTTGCCATAGAAATGCTCCTTTTATCCTTATAAACTACTTCTAAGATAACACATCGGAAAGCGGAATGTCAACTTTCGTGCCTGTGCACAAAAAAATGAAAAGTAGACAAAAAAACAATGTGAAAACTGTTTAAAAATCACATTGAAAAATAAGAAAATACGTTGTATGATATAAAAAAACGTGCACGGGCACACAAAAAGGAGAAAAGGATGCTGTATATTGGAATTGATCTGGGAACATCCGCAGTCAAGCTTTTGCTGATGGATGCGGATGGAACCGTAAAAAATATCGTATCAAGGGAATATCCACTGTATTTTCCCAAACCGGGCTGGTCGGAGCAGAAACCGGAGGACTGGTATCAGGAGACGATGGCAGGCTTAAAAGAGTTACTGCAGGGATCTGACACAAAACAGGTTGCCGGCATCAGTTTTGGTGGACAGATGCACGGGCTTGTGATCTTAGATGAAAATGACGAGGTCATCCGTCCTGCTATATTATGGAATGACGGAAGAACAACAGAGGAATGTGATTACTTAAATCAGGTGATCGGCAAGGATAAACTATCGGAGTATACGGCAAATATTTCATTTACCGGTTTTACGGCTCCGAAGATCCTTTGGGTAAAGAAAAATGAACCGGAACATTTTGCACGGATCAAAAAGATCATGCTGCCAAAAGATTACATTGCCTATAAGCTGACCGGTATGCACTGCACGGATGTTTCTGATGCTTCCGGTATGCTGCTTTTAGACGTAAAAAAAAGGTGCTGGTCAAAAGAAATGTGTCAGATCTGTGGCATTACAGAAGAGATGCTGCCAGAACTCTACGAGAGCTATGAATGTGTCGGCACGATAAAGCCGGAGGTCGCAAAAGAACTTTCCCTGCCGGATACGGTAAAAGTAGCGGCAGGTGCAGGCGATAATGCAGCGGCAGCCGTGGCAACCGGAACCGTGGGAGATGGGAAATGCAATATTTCGCTGGGCACAAGCGGAACCATTTTTATCTCATCTGCGAAGTTTGGGGTAGATAAAAACAATGCGTTGCATGCGTTCTGTGATGCAAATGGTGCGTATCATCTGATGGGATGTATGCTTTCTGCGGCATCCTGCAACAAATGGTGGATGGATGAGATCATCCGGACAAAGGACTACGCGGCAGAGCAGAAAAACATTACAAAGCTGGGCGAAAACCATGTGTACTATCTGCCGTATCTGATGGGAGAGCGTTCTCCTTATAATGATCCGGATGCAAGAGCGACATTTATTGGCATGACAATGGACACCACAAGAGAGGATATGACACAGGCAGTTTTAGAAGGGGTTGCATTTGCATTAAGAGATTCGTTTGAGGTCGCAAAATCGCTCGGGCTTACGATCGAGCGGACCAAGATCTGCGGCGGCGGTGCAAAAAGCCCGCTTTGGAAAAAGATCATTGCAAATGTCTTAAATATCAGTGTGGATGTTTTAGAGACAGAGGAGGGACCATCCTTAGGCGGCGCGATGCTTGCAGCAGTGGCATGTGGCGAGTATGCCAGTGTAGAGCAGGCGGCTGCAAAGATCGTAAAGGTTGTGGATACGGTAGAACCGGATCCGGCACTTGCAGCAAAATATGAGGCAAGATATCAGCAGTTTAAGCAGATCTATCCGGCATGTAAAGAACTATTTCAAAAGCTCGGGTAAAAATAAAAAACAGTAAGAAGCGGAGGAACAAAAAATGAATAATATTCCAGAAGTAAAAGTAGGTATCGTAGCAGTCAGCCGTGACTGTTTCCCGGAGTCCTTATCTGTGGGCAGAAGAGAGGCATTGGTAAAGGCATATGCAGACAAATACAACAAAGATGATATCTATGAGTGCCCGGTCTGCATTGTGGAGAGCGAGATTCATATGGTACAGGCACTGGAAGATATCAAAAAAGCAGGCTGTAATGCGCTTTGTGTTTATCTTGGAAATTTTGGACCGGAGATTTCAGAGACTCTTCTTGCAAAACATTTTGACGGACCAAAGATGTTTGTTGCAGCAGCAGAGGAGACACAGGACAATCTGATCCAGGGACGTGGAGATGCGTATTGCGGTATGTTAAATGCCAGCTATAATTTAAAACTCAGAAATGTCGGAGCTTATATCCCGGAATATCCGGTCGGAGATGCCACAGACTGTGCAGATATGATCCACGACTTTTTACCGGTCGCAAGAACGGTGATCGGACTTTCTGAGCTTAAGATCATCAGCTTTGGACCAAGACCTCTTAATTTCCTTGCCTGCAATGCACCGATCCAGCAGTTATATAATCTGGGTGTTGAGATCGAGGAAAATTCCGAGCTGGATCTGTTTGAATCATTCAATAAACACGCAGGGGATGCCCGTATTCCGGAGGTCGTTGCCGATATGGAGGCAGAGCTTGGTGCCGGAAATAAAAAACCGGAGATCCTGGAAAAATTAGCGCAGTACGAACTGACATTATTAGACTGGGTGGAAGAACACAGAGGTTACCGGAAATATGTTGCAATTGCCGGAAAATGCTGGCCTGCATTCCAGACACAGTTTGGTTTTGTTCCATGCTATGTCAACAGCCGTCTGACCGGACGTGGCATCCCGGTATCCTGTGAGGTCGATATCTATGGTGCATTGAGTGAGTTTATCGGAACCTGTGTCAGCCAGGATGCAGTAACTTTGCTTGACATTAATAACTCCGTACCAAAAGATATGTACGAAGAGTCCATCAAAGATAAATTTACATACAAACACACCGATACCTTCATGGGCTTCCATTGTGGAAATACCTGCTCTAAGAAATTGAGCAATTGTGAGATGAAATATCAGATGATCATGGCAAGAAGCCTTCCAATCGAGGTGACGAATGGTACCTTAGAGGGTGATATCAAGCCGGGGGATATCACATTTTTCCGCTTACAGTCTACATCCGATAGTAAGCTTCGTGCCTATGTGGCACAGGGTGAAGTGCTTCCGGTGGCAACACGTTCCTTCGGTTCTATTGGAGTTTTCGCAATTCCTGAGATGGGAAGATTTTACCGTCATGTGTTGATCCAGAAGAATTATCCACATCATGGAGCTGTTGCATTTGGACATTATGGAAAAGCACTGTTTGAAGTATTCAAATACATTGGAGTTCCGATGGAAGATATCAATTACAACCAGCCGGCATCCTTACCATATCCGACCGAAAATCCATTTGCATAAGTTTTTTGTGTCATAGGAACTGGAAATATCTACTTGTAGATTTTGATTCCTCCCTTTGCTACAATGCAGTTACAACAAAAATGAAATGAAGTTGTAACAAAATTGTAACAAATGGGAGGAATTTTATATATGTATTCAAAAGTAAAAATGACAGGACTGCTTCTGGCAGGAGGTATCCTCATACTACCGACGGTAACCGTCAGGGCAGATGTGGTCAAAGGACAGCTTTATGCAGGAGTTACCGATGCGATCGGAGCATGGCTTGAGACCGAGGGAGATCTGTTGTTACATAGTGATGAGCGCATGCAGTTAGAACCGGAATTTTCTGTGACGGAGCTTGCGGAAGTGGAAGAACATGAGGCCGCAGAAGTGGCATCCGAATTTGCGGATATTGCGATCGCAACGGTTTTAAATTATGTCAACTTAAGGGAAGAACCGACCGTAGAGAGTGAAGTCGTTGGAAAATTGTATGCCAATTCGGCGGCTACTATATTAGAAACGGTTTATGACGAGGCAGGAGAACTGTGGTACCGGATCGACTCCGGTTCGGTAAAGGGCGGTTATGTCAAGGCGGAATACGTTGAGGTGGGAAATGAAGAACTGATCCGTCAGGTCAGCACGCGCTATGCCGCAGTCAGGACAACGACTCTTTTTGTACGAATGGAGCCGGGAACGGATGCAAGGGTCTTAACCATGCTGCCGGATGGAGATGACGTGGTCGTACTGGAAGAGAGAGAGGATGGCTGGCTGAAAGTTTCGACTGAAGAGGGCGACGGCTATGTGTCAGAGGAATATGTGGAACTATGGACCGATTATGTGGAAGCAGAGTCCAAAGAAGAGGAAGAGGCAAGGCTTGCGAGAGAAGAGGAAGCGCGCAGGGCAGCAGCAGAGGCGGCTGAAAATGCAAGAAAAGCCAGAGAGGAAGCTGCAAGAAGAGAGCAGGAAGAAGCAGAGCGGGCGAGAAGAACCAGAGAAGAAGCGCAGGCGAAACAGCAGAAGAGTACTTCTGCTACAACGGGTGTAACAGAACAGCAGAAGAGTACTTCCTCTGGAAGCAGCGTGACAGAACAGCAGAAACCGGTTCCGGAGAAAAAGGAACAGGAGACGAAGACAGAAACAGAGAATACGAAACAGAATGTTTCAAACGGACAGGCAGTTGTGAATTATGCTGCACAGTTTGTCGGCAATCCGTATGTCTATGGTGGAAGCAGTCTGACCAATGGTGCGGACTGTTCGGGGTTTGTCATGAGTGTGTATGCAGCGTTTGGTATCAGCCTGCCACATTCCTCCAGTGCGCTGAGAAGTGTGGGATATGGGGTAAGTGTGGACCAGATCCAGCCGGGCGATATTGTATGTTACAGCGGACACGTCGGTATCTATGCCGGAAACAACACGTTATTGCATGCAAGTTCACCGAGCAGCGGGATCAAATATACCTCTCCGATCACTTATCGTGAGATCCTTGCCGTCCGCAGGATCTTCTAAGAAGATTTGGCAGACCTGTAATTTGAGCGGATTGGTATAAGAAACTTAGTCGGTGACGACCACACGGTTCCTGCCCTCACTTTTTGCACGGTAAAGTGCTTTGTCCGCAGCGGCAAACAGGGTCTCATAATCATGGTATGCGGCAGAGGAAAAAGCAACGCCGATACTTGCCTGTGTCGTGATCGTAATGTTCTGCTGGGAAGTCTTGTGGAAGATTTCCTGACGCAGGATCTCTGCCTGTAACATAATAGAAGAAACATCAGTTACGGTAGGCAGATAAATGACAAATTCATCGCCACCGACACGGCCACAGAGCGCAGATTTCTTAAAATAGTTTTGAATGGCAGAGGCAGTCTGGCAGATGATGTTATCCCCGGCAAGATGCCCGAGCGTATCATTGATCTGCTTAAAATGATCCAGATCGATCAGCAACATGGCAGATGGTGCAGGAGAGGTCTTATGGGCAAGGTCTTCTTCGATCAGGAAACGTACGGTATACTTGTTGAGTAAACCAGTCATCTGATCCAGACGGCTCTTTTCACGGAACATTTCGGAGGTGTTCTTTGCCTCCTGTAACTGTTCCATATAAGCAAGACCATAAATTTTGGAAAGTCTTTGTTCTTCCAGATAAGTGGTATGCAGGTTCATATAGTCGTCACAGGCCATCAGGTAATCCTGTCTGGATGGGTAGAAACCGGGGCATGCAAGTGCATATTTTCTGAGGCGGTAGGGCAGAAAAGAAAACGGCGTGGTGACACGTTCGGACAACGTACTGATCAGCTGTTTCAGTTCGGAATAACGGCTTGTATCAAACAAAAAGTTGCAGATATCGAAGAAGTACCAGACATTATTTAAAAAATCGTCATTGGAAATACAGGCGAGCAGTTCCAGGAGACTGTGTGAAAAGTCATCCGGTTCCTGTCTGTATTCGTGGAGACGAAGAGAAAGATTCCAAATGCAGGGCGCAACGGGGGTGTCGGGGTGAGTTCGAAGAAAATCTTTTGCGGTTGACCAAAGAGGAAACGCATCTTCAAATTGTTTCATTTTACAGTAAATGATGGCGCGGAAAACAGCGGTAAGCTGTTGCAGCATCTCGTCATCTCCCGCTTTGGAACGTGCAAGCTCACAATAGTGCAGCGCGGTCGTATAGTCCTCTAAGTCCTGATAGGAACAACAGAGTGCAAGACTGCTTGAGATATATTCGTGGCGGATGTCTGCTGCTACGCTGATGGACTGGCATTGTAAAAAGTAATTGACAGCAAGAGACTCCTGCCCTAAGAAGCCATAGATCCTGCCGGAGATCAGGTAAGAGAGAGCCTCAAGCTGACCAAGTGAACCAAGTCCCGGCGATTGCAGAAAGCGTGACAGATGATTCAAAGCCGTGCTGAAACCGCCGCTTTTAAAATAATATTCACCCTCATAGAAGAGAAGTCTGGAAAGGTCTGTCGGATCATGGGAGTTAATCGAATTCATGTAATCCTGACACAGATCGTAAGACCCCTGATTTAAGGGCTGAAAACGTGACTGTTCAATCTGTTCTAACAGTTTTTCTTTTTTGGTCATATGTGTCACCGTCCTTCCCGGCAAACGGATATTGTTAATATTATTATAGAAGTAAATCGGGGATAAAACAAGGGAAAGCATGCCGTTTCCATAAAAAAATTGTGAAAAAACACAAACAGAACAGAAAAAAAAGAATAAAACAAGAAAAAGTGCACAAGGATAAATATACATCGGGATGTATCTCCTTAAAATGCGTGTATACAAGATGTTAAAATGGGGAAAAATAGGAATGGAAATTGTCATTTTGTTTAGAAACTGCGCTGTTGCAAACGGTTGCACAAAATTGACAAAAATGGAATATTATGTAATAATCGCAAGCTGTTAGATATTAATGGGTAATTGAGAAGTGGAAAGGAATGAGTTATATGGTAGAAAGAAAAATCAAATTATCTGATACAGAAGAGGTAAGAGATTTTGTCACATCTGCAGGTAAGTGTGATTTTGAAATTGATGTTTTCTACAACCGTGCAGTAATTGATGCAAAGTCACTGTTAGGCATGTTATATCTCGGTGTCTGCAAGGAACTGACGATCAAATATGGCGGAAATGATGCACATTTTGAGAGCACAGTAAGCAAATATGCTATTGCATAGTTTGTATATACAAAGGAAAGAGATTAAGGGGAAAGGAATTGTCCATGAAATTTATGGGCAGTTCCTTTTTTTTAATCTTAAAATGCATTATAATGAATCTATGAGTAAAAAAATCCAAAAAGACGAAAAAGGAACGATCAAAATATCAGTTCGTAATCTGGTCGAATTTATCCTGCGGGAGGGTGATATTGATAACCGGCATGGAAAGGCAGCATCCCCGGAAGCGATGCAGGAGGGAAGCCGCATCCACCGCAAGATCCAGAAACGGATGGGGAGTAATTACCATGCGGAAGTGCCGCTTAAAATAACGATCGAACAGGAAGATTATAAACTTGTCGTTGAGGGCAGGGCAGATGGTATTTTCATGGAAAGCGATGATGGGCGCGAGATTACCTATGAGGATAATTTCAATCACATGGATTCGTTTGAAAACATCCGGGTTACGATCGATGAGATCAAAGGGATCTATGGAAAACTGGATATGTTAGAAGATGCAATCGGGGTGCATAAGGCGCAGGCAATGTGCTATGCCTACATTTATGCAACGCAGCATAACCTTGCGGAAATTTCCGTGCAGATGACCTATTGCAATCTGGACACTGAGGAGATCCGTTATTTTCATTATGATTATACAATGGCGGAGCTGGGTGAGTGGTTTGGTAGGCTGATCTTAGAGTATAAAAAATGGGCAGACTTTCAGTTTCTGTGGCGTGAAGTGAGACAGAAATCAATCCGGAAGATTGAATTTCCCTATGAATACCGCAAAGGACAGAGGGATCTTGCGGCGGGCGTGTATACAACCATTAAGCGGCAGAAAAATTTATTTATCCAGGCACCGACCGGTGTTGGTAAAACGATCTCCACGGTATTTCCGGCAGTCAAGGCGGTGGGAGAAGATCTGGGCGATAAGATCTTCTACCTGACGGCAAAGACCATTACCAGAACGGTGGCAAAAGAAGCATTTGAGCTGTTACGGAAACAGGGATATCAGGCAAAGGTAGTGCTCATCACGGCAAAAGAAAAACTCTGTCTGTGTGAGGAGATGGACTGCAATCCGGTCAGCTGTCCTTATGCGAAGGGGCATTTTGACCGGGTCAATGATGCCGTGTTTGATCTGTTACAAAAAGAGGATATCTTTACCAGAGAAGTGATCTTAGAACAGGCAGAGGCGTACCGGGTCTGTCCGTTTGAGCTGTGTCTGGATGTTGCGACGTGGTCGGATAATATCATCTGCGATTACAATTACGTGTTTGATCCGAATGTGTATCTGAAACGTTTTTTCGTGGAGGGCGTGCGTGGCGATTATATCTTTCTGGTCGATGAGGCGCATAATCTGGTCGAGCGCGGGCGCAGCATGTACAGTGCAGTCCTTTATAAGGAAGATTTTCTGGAAACAAAGCGGCTCTTAAAGGGCAGAATGACAAAACGGATCGAGCAGGGACTGCAAAAGTGCAACCGCATTTTTCTGGATTATAAGAGAAGCTGTGAAACCTATGAGGTCCACGATGAAATTGGCAATCTCGTGTTCGCACTGATGCAGCTTGCATCCGAACTGGATGAATTTTTGCAGAAGCCGGCAGAATTTCCGGAGCGGAAGACGGTCACAGAATTTTACCTGAATCTAAGGAATTTTATTAAGATTTACGATCTGGTGGATGAGCGGTATGTGATCTATTCCGAGCATGAAGCAGATGGACGATTTTGTCTGAAACTCTATTGTGTCGATCCGTCGAAAAATCTGCAGGAGAGGATCGATAAGGGAAATGCGACGATCTTCTTCTCTGCGACACTGCTTCCGGTGAATTATTATAAAAGCCTGCTCTCCACCAAAAAGGACAACTACGCGGTTTACGCGGAGTCTTCTTTTTCCGAGGACAAAAGGCTGCTTCTTCTTGGCAGTGACGTGAGCAGCAGGTACACCAGAAGAAACAGGGACATGTATGAGCGTATTGCTTCCTATATAATAAAGACAGCACAGACCAGGCGTGGAAATTATATCGCATTTTTTCCATCTTATAAAATGATGGAGGAAGTCTATCAGTGTTTCTGTGATGTCACGAATACAAAGGATGGACTTTTTCTGGAGGGAACCTGTCAGCAGAGCGGGATGAGAGAGGAAGAGCGGGAGGCATTTTTAGAATTATTTTCTGAGGAAGAAACGGCAAAACGGAAAGGATCGTTTGTTGCATTCTGTGTGATGGGCGGGATTTTTGGAGAGGGGATCGATCTGAAAAACGAGCGCCTGATCGGTGCAATGATCGTCGGGACCGGACTTCCGCAGGTCAGCAATGAGCGGGAGATCTTAATGAATTATTATGAAAAGCGGCTCGGATGCGGATTTGACTATGCGTACCGTTACCCCGGGATGAATAAAGTGCTGCAGGCAGCAGGGCGTGTCATCCGGACGGCAGAAGATGTCGGGATCATTGAACTGTTAGACGACCGGTTCTTACAGAGCGATTACCAGAACCTTTTTCCGAGAGAGTGGGAGAGCCGCAACATCTGTACGCTTGCAACGGTAGAGGGGCAGCTGATCTACTTCTGGGAAGGAAAGGAAAACACCTAATTGGAGAGGTCAGGGAGAAGCTGTAAAAAGGCTTCTGTCGACTGTGCCACCGGCAGGGTCGGATTGATCGCGGCGACCATCTGGCGGGAAGGCAGTTTTTCTTTTGTTTTTACAATATAAAGATCTTTGGTCTCCGAGAGCAGGCAGTAGTCCGGAATGAATGCGATACCCAGACCGATGCGTGCGAGGTCGATCAGAAGGTCGTTGGAGCTTAACTCAATCTGTGGGATCAGCTCTAACTGATGCTGTAAGAACAGGTTATGTAAAAATTCGCTGGTGGTACTTTTACGGTCTAACATCAGGATTGGATACTGTCTGAGTTCTTCTAAGGAGATCTCCTGCTGTTTCAGATTAAAGTAGGCAGGATTGGCAATAAAAACATCCGTGAAGTCACAGACCGTTTTCTGGATGTAGGAGTGGTTTAAGTTCGAATTTGGGAAGTTTGTGACGATCAGGTCGACCTTGCCCTGCTCGAGCAGTTCTACACAGCTTAGGGAAGTTGCATTGGTAACTTTGATCGGAACGTTTGGATATTTCTTATGGAACTGTTTTAAATAAGGAACTAAAAAGTAACGGCAGATCGTGTCGCTTGCACCGATATGGAGCTGACCGAGTCCGAGACTGCCGGAATCAAGCAGCTGGCTCTCCCCGCGTTGGATCAGGTTCATGGCTGGTTCGACATGTTTTAACAGCACTTTGCCGGCAGGAGTGAGCTGTACTTTTTTGGTACTGCGGATGAAGAGAGGCTGCTCTAACTTTTTCTCCAGCGTTTTGATGGACTGGCTCACAGCGGACTGTGAGATAAAGAGCTGCTTGCTCGCCTCGGAAAAACTCAGTGAAGTCGCTACATAATAAAAGACTTTATAAAGTTCATAATTGATATCCATAAGAAGACCTTCCTTTGTATATGATATTCCATTATATATTAATCGTTATAATAAATCAAATTAAATATATTAATTATACTTATCCATAAACCTATGCTATACTAAAACAAAATCAATGATGAAAATAAAAGCAGATAAGTGTCACACACTGGAAAATGGAGGACATGGCATGAGCAACGTAAGACGTGTATATGTAGAGAAAAAACCGGAATTTGCGATCAATGCAAAAGGACTTTTTGCAGAGATCAAAAGCTATCTGGGGATCAAGGGCGTAACAAAAGTCCGTGAACTGGTTCGCTATGATGTGGAAAACATTTCTGATGAAATTTATAAAAAGGCACTGGTAACCGTATTTTCAGAGCCACCGGTAGATGATATCTATGAGGAAGAGTTTGATTTAAACGGTGGAAAAGCATTTTCCGTAGAGTTCCTTCCGGGACAGTTCGATCAGAGAGCCGATTCTGCAGAGCAGTGTGTAAAACTTCTGGATGAGAACGAGGAACCGTTGATCCGTACAGCGGTAACTTATGTGATAGAGGGCGAGATCTCCGACGAGGAGCTGGCTGCCATTAAGAAACACTGTATCAATCCGGTCGATTCCCGCGAGACAGGCTTAAAGAAACCAGAGACTCTGGTACAGAAATTCGAGGAGCCGGAAGACGTTAAGACATTTGATGGATTTTCTGATATGCCGGAGCAGGCACTACGTGAATTATATGATTCATTAAACCTTGCCATGACATTTAAGGATTTCCTTCATATCCAGAATTATTTCAAAAATGACGAACACCGCAATCCGACCATGACAGAGATCCGCGTACTGGATACCTACTGGTCCGATCACTGCCGTCACACAACATTCTCTACCGAGTTAAAGGATGTAACATTCGAGGATGGATATTATGCAGCCCCGATGAAAGAAACCTACGGGGATTATCTTGCTACACATAAAAACTTATATGCCGGCAGAGATGACAAATTTGTATGTCTGATGGATCTGGCATTGATGGCAATGAAGCGTCTCAAAAAAGAGGGAAAACTGCAGGATCAGGAAGAGTCTGATGAGATCAATGCCTGCTCGATTGTTGTTCCGGTGGAAGTAGACGGAAAAACAGAGGAGTGGCTGGTAAACTTTAAAAACGAAACACACAACCATCCGACCGAGATCGAGCCGTTTGGTGGTGCGGCAACCTGTTTAGGTGGTGCGATCCGTGACCCGTTGTCAGGACGTACTTATGTATATCAGGCTATGCGTGTGACCGGAGCCGCTGATCCGACCGTTCCGGTAAAAGATACCATAGAAGGAAAGCTGCCACAGAAGAAACTCGTACGTGAAGCAGCACATGGATACAGTTCTTATGGTAACCAGATTGGACTTGCAACCGGTTATGTCAAAGAGATCTATCATCCAAATTATGTGGCAAAACGTATGGAGATCGGTGCTGTATTAGGTGCAGCTCCAAGACGTGCCGTACAGAGACTGACTTCCGACCCGGGGGATATCATCATCCTGTTGGGAGGAAGAACCGGACGTGACGGAATCGGTGGTGCGACCGGTTCTTCCAAAGCACACAACACAGAGTCAACAGCTGTCTGCGGTGCAGAGGTACAGAAAGGTAATCCGCCAACCGAGCGTAAGATCCAGAGATTATTCCGCAGAGAAGAAGTGGCTCATATCATCAAAAAATGTAATGACTTTGGTGCAGGCGGTGTATCCGTTGCGATTGGTGAGCTTGCAGACGGCTTAAGAGTACAGCTTGACAAAGTGCCAAAGAAATATGCAGGTCTGGACGGAACCGAGATCGCCATTTCTGAATCACAGGAACGTATGGCGGTAGTAGTTGCACCGGAAGATGTAAAGACATTCTTAGGCTATGCCGCTGAGGAAAACTTAGAGGCAGTCGAGGTAGCAGTTGTAACCGAAGAGCCAAGACTGGTATTAGAGTGGAGAGGCAAAAAGATCGTTGACATTTCCCGTGCATTCTTAGACACCAACGGTGCGCATCAGGAGACATCCGTTGCAGTGGAGATGCCAAAGAAAGAAGACAATTATTTTAACAAGATCGCAATGAAAAAAGTTGCAGAGGCAGTTGAAAAAGGCGATATCAAAGAGGCATGGTTAGAAGAACTTGCTGATTTAAATGTCTGCTCACAGAAAGGTCTGGTGGAGCGTTTCGATGGTTCCATCGGAGCAGGAAGTGTTTACATGCCTTTTGGTGGTAAATATCAGCTCACAGAGACACAGTCTATGGTAGCAAAACTTCCGGTCATGAAAGGAAAAACAGACACCGTGACTATGATGTCCTACGGCTTTGACCCATATCTGTCAAGCTGGAGCCCATACCATGGAGCCGTTTATGCAGTCCTTGAGTCACTTTCCCGTATTGTGACAGCAGGTGGTGATTACAGCAAAGTGCGTTTCACTTTCCAGGAGTACTTCCGCAGAATGAGCGAAGATCCGAAACGCTGGAGCCAGCCATTTGCAGCACTGCTCGGTGCATACAATGCACAGATCGGATTTGGACTTCCTTCCATCGGAGGAAAAGACTCCATGTCCGGTACATTCAACGATATCGATGTACCACCGACACTGGTTTCCTTTGCTGTTGATGTTGCAAAAGAAAAAGATATCATTACACCGGAATTAAAAGCAGTTGGAGACCAGCTGATGCTGTTTTCCATTGAAAAAGACGAGTATGATCTGCCGGTTTATGCACAGGTCATGAAATTATACGATACCATCCATACACTGATCGGAGAGGGTGCGATCTGCTCCGCATACGCACTGGACGGAAAAGGTCTTGCAGCAGCACTCAGCAAGATGGCATTCGGAAACAGACTCGGTGTGACCGTAAGCGATGAAGTATCTGCAGAGGCATTGTTTGCACCGGGATTTGGTAACATCGTAGCAGAAGTTCCGGTAGAGAAAGTCGGAAAAGTACGTGATGTACTCGCTGCAGCAGGACTTGCCGGAAATGAGCAGTTAGTCGGATGGGTCAATGAAGAAGAATGCTTCGTTTACGGCACAATGAAATTATCATTAGATCAGGCACTTACTGCATGGACCAATACACTTGAAAAAGTATTCCCGACCCGCGTAACGGACGATAAGGAAGAAGTAAAAACAGACGTATACAAGACTGAGCAGATCTATGTCTGCAAACATAAAGTTGCAAAACCAACCGTATTTATTCCGGTATTCCCGGGAACCAACTGCGAGTACGACAGTGCAAAAGCATTTGAGCGCGCAGGTGCAGACACGATCGTAAAGGTATTTAAAAACTTAAACGCAGAGGATATCCGTGAGTCTGTCGATGAATTTACAAAAGCGATCGACCAGGCACAGATCATCATGTTCCCAGGCGGATTTTCTGCAGGAGATGAGCCGGAAGGTTCTGCAAAATTCTTTGCAACCGCATTCCGTAATGCAAAGATGACCGAGGCAGTCATGAAACTGTTAAATGAGAGAGATGGTCTTGCACTTGGTATCTGTAACGGTTTCCAGGCACTGATCAAATTAGGACTGGTTCCATATGGAGAGATCCGTCCACAGACCGCGGACTCACCGACTCTGACCTACAACACGATCGGACGTCACATCAGTAAGATGGTATACACCAAAGTGGTAACAAACAAATCCCCATGGCTGGCACAGGCAGAAGTTGGAAAGACATACTGCAACCCGGCTTCCCACGGAGAGGGACGTTTTGTTGCACCGAAGGAGTGGTTAGACAAGCTGTTCGCAAATGGTCAGGTGGCAACCCAGTATGTCAACGAGAACGGAGTTCCGACCATGGATGAAGAGTGGAATGTCAATGGTTCCTACTGTGCGATCGAGGGTATCACAAGCCCGGATGGACGTGTACTTGGAAAGATGGCACATTCCGAGCGCCGTGACAGAAGCGTAGCGATCAATATCTATGGAGAGCAGGATCTGAAACTGTTCGAGTCCGGAGTGGCTTACTTTAAATAGAAAATAAAACCGGGAAAAGACCTTGCAGAGAGAAGAAATTCTTTTTGCAAGGTCTTTTCCCTTTCATTACATTTGCAGATTGTTTTTGGCAAATTGTATAAAAGTGGATTGTATTTCTAGTACAAAAGTGCTAGTATAGAAACTGCCTGTCGATATCATAAAGTAAAGTGTTACTTTACTGCAGTATAGACAAGTGGAATTGTTTGAGAGGAGAAATGAGTATGAAAAAGCATGGCATAAGTACACGGATAGGAGCGATCATCCTGGCGGCCAGCCTGGTGGCAGGGGATGCGTTACCAACATATGCAGCACAGACAGCGAACACATCAACGGTAGAAATTGAAAATGCAGATACATCTGCAGCAGATATATCTGCAACAGAAGCATCGGAGACAGAAACATCAGAGACGGAAGCCGTGGAGAAAACCGAGGCATCAGAGACCGAGAGTATGGAGGAGACCGAGGCTGCTCTGGAAACGGAAACGACTGAAAGCGAAGAGAAAACAGAAGCCGAGACTGCTCTGGAAACCGAGGCAAGTGAGCAGATAGAAGATACGGAAGAGGCAACCGGGGATGACACCATCTTTGGAGATGAAGCAGGGGTATCTACAGTAATCGGTTTAAAAGGACAGAAAGCGGTAGATGGCAGCTTCTTAAGTGATGACGGCAATATAAAGAAAGATTATTCTTATGTAAATAAGGCAATCAGTAATGATAATTACATTCTGGTGGGAGGATGCATTGATGACTGGAAAGATCCGGCAACCGGATTTTATAAATACATGGATACCTGTTATAGCATAGCCTACTATAGCAATCATGAATGTATGCTTGGCAGCAAGGTAGTAAAGGTGTTTCAAAACCAACTGGAAAAAGATCCGGCAACCGGATTTTATGTGGTGGATGGAGTCTATTACAGTGACTGTAAACGCAATATAAGCGGTGCAAATGGGCATTCTTATTATGTGATAGAAAATAATCAGGTAGATGTACTGGGAGAAATTTCCGTATCGGATACACAGGATGCGGATGCAGCCGCAAGGGAAATATATGGGAAAAAGATAGCAGATGCGGACGCTTCTGTAAGATATTATGAGGCAAATGGAAAGGACTATACAGAAGTTTTAACACAACCTGTTTCAGATGGAAAATATGTGGTATATGCATATCGGTCAGATGAAATTTCCTTTACCAGACATCATCAGAAACTGACCTGGAAGTCTGTTTCCAATGAAACAGAGATCGAACAGAATGGAAAACTGTACTATATCGGATATCAGGTCAGAGTAAATGGAACAAATGAAAAACATATCCATGAGAGAAGCAGGATCTGTTATACCACAGCGGATGGACAGACATTCACACCAATGAATGAATTTACGACAGAAGCAGTTTACTCCGCAGGGGATCAGAATCAGTATGAAGTAAGGGCAATTTATTACACTGCAACGCAGACGGTACGAACGGATAAAAATGGGGATGCCGGCTATCTGACCACCTATGAGATCGCAAAGACAGGAGAATGGTCGGCTGCCTTTGGCTATACAAGTGAGGGAGAATTACAGGAAGCACCGGCTGTAACGAATCTGACGGGGATCAGAAAGCACAATACCGTAGAGCTAAACTGGGATGAAGTGCCGGAAGCCACCAGTTATTATGTTTACAACATTTCCTCTGATCAGGAATTAGCACTTACGGATGCAGACTGGAATAAGGCAGATTATACGAGTACCTCAAATACGTATATGACCTTTTCTTTGAAGAATAAATACAATTATTACCGTGTAAAGACCTATATCGGCTACGCCAATGATACCTATAAGCAGGGTGCTGGAAGACTATCCGATGTAGTAACGATGGTAGCGGAGGAGACGGACAGTCTGGCAGTTCCGGTAACCGGTCTTCGGGTAGAAGCAATGACGGACGGAGATTACAGATTAAACTGGGATGAACTTTCTTCTGACACAGATGTGTATCTCTACTATTCGACCGATCAGAATGCGTTTTCAAATGGTGCTTATCTGTTAGACCGGATCGATGCGGAGGGGACTTATGTAGACAGTGCTTACAGAGGCACGACAAAGACGGTGTCTTATAAGAGTGATTATGCGGTGCAGGATGCATATAACATAGCAAAGAAGAAAGTAACCCTGAAAAGAAAATATGATGGAGATGAAGGAACCGGGAGTGGAGTTTTAATCAGTGTTCCTGCAGGTAAAACTTATTATTTTGTAGCAGTGACCGTTTCCGAAAAAAATCACAATGTAGATCGTTCCGCTACGACCCCGTATGTGGGAAGCAGAATAAATGGGGACTGCGAAGAGGTAGTTGTAAAATATGGTAATTACAATGACGTTGCTGTATCAGAAATGGTCAGTGCAACCGGTACTTTGTCCAAGCCGAAAAAGCCTGCTACCAAATCAGAAAAAAACAGCATTACCATGACGTTTACGAATCAGTCCGGTGTAACCGGTTATGAGATCTATAAGAAAAATAAGAAGGGAAAATATAAAAAACTCACAACGACGACATCCAGACAGTATGTGGACAAAAATTTAAAAACAAATACGACTTACAGCTATAAGGCAAGAGCTTATGTTTATAACACGGTGACCAGAGAAAAAATATACAGTGATTATGTTGCATTTTCCGCTGAGACAAGCACAAATAACTATATTGATGTGACAGCTGCTATGACAGGCAAAAATGCAGTGAAATTAAAATGGACGAAGGTAGCAGGTGCAGCAAAGTACGAAATCTACCGGAGTTCTACCGAATCGGTGGATGATGTTTACTCCGTATTGAACCGGAGTGCGATAAAATATGACGGATTAAAGAATAATGCAAAATGGAAACTGGTAAAGACCATTGGTAAGGCAAAGACCGTAAGTTATACGGATAAGAAACTGAATACGGGTGAAACTTACAGTTATGTTGTAGTGGCATATTATAAGGAAGGAAAGGTGACAAAAGCGATCAGCAACGGAGCATCCGTTGAAATGCAGATCGCTCCGCCAACCAATGTAAAAGCGGTATTGAGTGGCTCCAAAGTAAAAGTGACCTGGAGCAAAAATGCTTATGCGGAGAAGTACGAAGTAAAATATACGAAGAGAGACAGTCAGGGAAAAGCAGTTACAGATGATCCGGTTGTTGTGTCTACGAAGAAGACGACAGTAACCATTTCCGGTTTAACAACAGGGGAGTATCTGGATGATCTGCGGGTACGTGCTTTTGATGGAAAAAGATGGTCCTACTGGTCTTACTGGTACAACAGCAGTAACAACACTACCGTATGTCTGCCGGCAGTAAAAGGTGTGTCTGCGAAGAATATAACCGTAAAAGGTGCGGATGGAAGCACGAGTACCAGGGTACAGGTAAGCTGGAAGGCAGTTCCGGGAGCAGCATACTACAGAGTATACTGGTCAACCAGTCCGGCGACAGAATACGATAAGGACAGAAAATTATATAGCTATAAAAATCTGGAGGGCTATTACGGCGAAAATCTGGTGGCAAAAGAGAGCAACCAGGATGAGGGGTACAACAATACGGTACATTATACGGAGTACAAAGGACAATCCGGCACCATTGTTGGGACGAACGTGATCGATTATGGACAGTTACAGACGGGTGTAACCTATTACTATTTCGTAAAGGCGTATACGGAGAATGGAAGAGTCGTTTCCGCAGGATATGCAAACAGAGGCGCAGCCGTTACCTTTGGTGCAACTCCGAGCATCAAGAGTGCAAAAGCAAAAGGTGGAAAAGTAACCGTTTCTATCAACAAAGTAGCCGGTGCCAAGAAATATGTGGTATATCGTTCTACCAAGAAGAACAAAGGCTTCGTTGCAGTCGGAACAACCAAGAAAACTTCTTATGTAGATAAGAAAGTAAAGAAAGGTAAGACATACTATTATAAAGTGGTTGCAGTCGGAACCAACGCATTACAGGCAGACTTTGAGACGGGAATGTCTTCCGCAGTAAAAGTAAAAGCAAAATAAAGGATTAAAAAGCCAGAAAACTGCAGTTGGTTTTCTGGCTTTTTAAGTATTATGGAGGAAGTGTTTTTAACGTGATGTGATGATATAATGAAAAGTGCATGAAAAATATGTGAAAATTCTATGAAAAATGCATTGTATTTCATATGTAAAAGTGTTAACCTAAAGAAGACTTGTAAATACATTGTAGTAAAGTGATAATATACTAAAATGGATTTATGGGTAATACATTTTGAGAGGAGAAGTACGAAATGAAAAGACGTGGAATGAGTACACGGGTAGGTGCGGTCATTTTAGCAGCCAGCATGGTTGTAGGTGATGCAGTACCAACACTTGCTGCACAGACAGCAGGTACAGAAGTCCCGGCTGCAACAATGGAAGTCACAGAGACCGAAGCTACCGAGTCTGCTGAGACAACAGAAGCAGCAGAGAAAAAATCTACCGAGGCAACAGAAACAACTGAGACAACAGAGGTAACCGAAGTTACTGAGGAAGAAGAGGCAACCGAAGTTACTGAGGAAGAAGAGGCAACCGAGGTAACAGAGGATGCAGCAGATGCGGAAGAGGTGACCGCAGAGGATGTTGTGCTTGGCGATGAAGTAGGAGTATCTACCGTTATCGGCTTAGAGGGAGACAAGAGTACAGATGGTACCTTCCGCAGCGATGATAAGAAGGTAACAAAAGAGTATTCTTATGTCAACAAAGCACAGAGCGAAGACAGTTCTATTACGGTTGCAGGGAAGGCGGCAGATAAGAAAGATGCCGCAACCGGACTCTATAAGTACAACGATACTTATTATGGATATGGTTATGATAGAGGAGATGGAACTTGCAGCTTATCTGGCAAAGTTGTAAAGACTTTCACAGATGCACCAAAAACAGATGCAGAGACAGGACTGTATCTGATTGATGGTAAATACTATTCCGGTCTTGGTAACGCATGGAATGAAGAAGATACAAAAGTACTGTGTTATTTTGTAACGACAAGCTCTGAGGTAGATGTTTTGGGTACAATTTCTGTAACAGACACTCAGGATAAGGATACAGTTGCAGAGACTGCTTATGGTAAAAAGGTAGCAGATACCGATTCTTCCGTAAGTTATTATGAGGCAAATGGAAAAGACTATACTTATGTAAATACAGAGAATGTTTCCACAGGAAAGTACACAGTATATGCTTCTAAGAGCAGTGAGATTTCCTTTACAAAACACCATCAGCATCTGTCATGGAACGATGTTACGAATGACACTGAGATCGAGCAGAATGGAAAATTATATCATATTGGATATCAGGTAAAAGTAAACGGAACCGCTGCAAAACTTGATAGTGAGACAGCAGATGGTCAGACATTTACAACGGTTGCTGGTTTTGGAACAACTGGCGTCTATGCAGATGGAGAGCAGAATACCTATGAGGTAAGAGCGGTATACTATACGGTAACAGAAACAGCTGTAAAGAATGACAAGGATGTTGTAACCGGATATAAAGAAGACTATGTTATTGCAAAGACAGGTGCATGGTCAGCAGCTTATGCTTATGCAAACGAAGGCGAGAAACAGTTACAGGAAGTACCTGCAGTAACCGGTCTGACTGTTGCAAAGAAAAAGAATAATAACATAGAATTAAACTGGTCTGAAGTACCTGCAGCTTCTGATTATTATGTTTATAGCATCTCTTCGGATAAAGAACTGACACTTACAGATGAAGACTGGGAGAAAGCATATTCTTTAAAATGGGGAAGTCAGTATGATGAGGATGATAATTTCCTCTACTGTTTAAATTTTAAAGCTACACGTAATACCTATATGACTGATTCTTTAAGCAATTATAAGTATCACTATTACCGTGTAAAAGCATACATTGATTATGAAAATGATACCTATGAGACAGGATTTGGAAAGGCATCTGATGTTGTTTCCGCCATTGCAGACGAAGTAAGTAGTGATGCAGTTACGGTAACCGGTTTTTCTGCAGAAGCACAGACAGACGGAACCTATAACTTAAAATGGGATGAACTTCCGTCCAGCACAGAGGTGTACATTTATTATACAACTGATAAGAATGCACTTTCTAACAATAACTATCTGTTAGGTTTGATTAATGCAACAGGTACCTATGTATATGACACAGAGGACGGAGATACTGAGACTGTTTCTTATACAGATGATGATAAGGTAAGCGAAGCATATCAGATCGCACAGAGAAAAGTTCACGAAGAGGGAACCTACAACGGAGATGAGGGAACAGGAGATGGTGTTTCTGTCCGTGTTCCTGCAAACAAAACCTATTATTTTGTAGCAGTTACGGTCAGTGATAAAAATTACAATACCGATCGTTCTGCAACAACTCCATATGTAGGCACCAGATTAAACAGCGAAAACAAAGAAGTAACTGTAAAATATGGTAACTACAATGATGTTGCAGCATCCGCAGTGATCAGTGCAACAGGTGTTCTTGCAAGACCAGACAAACCTGATACCAAATCCGAGAAGACCAGCATTACTATGACTTTTGACAAACAGTCTGGTGCAACCGGTTATGAGATCTACAAAAAGAACAACAAAGGCAAATATAAGAAAATTGCAACCACAACATCTGCACAGTATGTGGACAAGAACTTAAAGACAGGTACCACTTACAGCTACAAGGCAAGAGCTTATGCATATAACACCGTAACCAAGAAAAAGGCATACAGTGATTATGTTGCATTCTCTGCTGAGACCAGCATCAGTAACTATATTGATGTAACAGCTGCCATGACAGGCAAAAATGCAGTAAAAGTAAAATGGACCAAAGTCACAGGTGCAATCAAATACGAAGTATACCGGAGCTCTACAGCATCCACAGATGATGTTTATTCTTCATCCAACAAATACGGTACCAAGAGCAATGCAAAATGGAAACTGGTAAAAACCATCAATAAGGCAAAGACCGTAAGCTATACCGATAAGAAATTAAATGCCGGTGAGACATACAGCTATCAGGTTGTTGCATATTACAAAGATGGAAAAGAAACCAAAACCATCAAAGACGCTGCATCAGTTACGTTACGCATTACCGCTCCGGAAAACGTAAAAGCAGTATTAAGCAAATCAAAGGTAAAAGTAACCTGGGATAAGAATGCTTATGCAAAGAAATATGAAGTAAGATATACCAAATATAACAGCCAGGGTAAGGCATACACCGAGGAACCGGTTGTTACATCTACAAAGAAAACAGCAGTGACGATTTCCGGGCTGACAACTGGTGATTATGTAAGCAGTGTTCAGGTACGTGCATACGATGGCAAGAAATGGTCAGATTGGTCTAATGGTAATGGCAACGGCAGGGTATCCTTAGCAGCTGTAAAATCGGTATCTGCGAAAAATGTATCGGTAAAAGATGCCAATGGCGTAGCAAGCAGCAAAGTACAGGTAAGCTGGAAAGCAGTTTCTGGAGCAGCATACTATGAAGTATATCGTTCTACCAGCCCTGCAAGGAAATACAACAAAGATCAGAAAACATATTATGGCTTAAATGGTTACGAAATGATCGCAAAAGAAAGTAACAGGGATGAAGCTTCCTGGGCAAACGAAGTTTACTATGATGAGTACAAAGGACAGCCCGGTACGATCGTTGGAACAACAGCAATCGATGGCGGACAGTTACAGTCTGGTGTAACCTATTACTACTTCGTAGTTGCTTATTCTGAGAACGGAAGAGTTGCTTCTGCAGGATATGCAAACAAAGGTGCAGCCGTTATCTTTAATGCAGCTCCAAGTATCAAGAGTGCAAAAGCAAAAGGTGGAAAAGTAACCGTTTCTATCAACAAAGTAGCCGGTGCCAAGAAATATGTGGTATATCGTTCTACCAAGAAGAACAAAGGCTTCGTTGCAGTCGGAACAACCAAGAAAACTTCTTATGTAGATAAGAAAGTAAAGAAAGGTAAGACATACTACTACAAAGTAGTTGCAGTCGGAACCAACGCATTACAGGCAGATTTTGAGACAGAAATGTCTTCTGCTGTAAAAGTAAAAGCAAAATAAGAAAGTAATTGCAAAAAAAACTTGCAATCCGTAAAAAAATCTGTTACAGTACTTGGTGCTGTATACAGATTTTTTTACTTTTTAAAAAGGATTCTGAAAAATAAAATAAGACAGTTCGTGACCATCCTGTCTATAAACAAAACTAGGGAGTAACAGCAGTTGCAGTATTGATGCAATGGCTGTGTTTGAGGTATCTGAATGGTCTTTGATTCAGGTATCTTTTTTTTGTTTTACAATGGGAAAAGAGGGAAACATGAGCCAGCAGACAAATTATATCCGGTATAGCGTGATAACAGAAAAAAATCCAAGAGAGATCGTAATGCTCCGTGGCAGCGGATGCCGTTTTAAGCGGTGCAGGTTCTGCGATTATCATCTGGATTCTTCGAAAAATGAGGAAGAAAATTACGAACTGAACCGGGAAGTGTTAAAAAAAGTAACCGGGCAGTATGGAAGTCTTGAAGTCATCAATTCCGGCAGTTTTTTGGAACTGGATGAAAAGACGATGGCAGAGATCGAGTCAACCTGCCAGAAAAAAGGGATCCATACACTGCGGTTTGAGGTGCACTGGATGTATCGTGCGCATGTGGAAAAGTGGCGCAGACATTTCAAAGAGCTGGGGATTACTCTGAAAATAAAAATGGGTGTGGAGACATTTGATGAGACATTCCGCAGAGAAATATTTGATAAGGGAATGGAAGGAGCCACGCCGGAGGAGATCGCAACCGTGGCAGATGAAGTATGCCTGTTGTTTGGAATCCATGGACAGACAAAAGAGAGCATGTCTTTTGATGTGGAAACAGGTCTTACTTATTTTGAAAGAATTTGTATCAACATTATGGTGGAAAATACCACAGAGATCCACCCGGATGCAGACGTGATCCGATGTTTCAGGGAAACGATATATCCAAAATACAAAGACGATGTCAGAGTGGATATTTTGATGGAAAACACGGATTTCGGTGTCGGAGGGGTAGAAGAAGGAGCGAGAGAAGAATGAATGAACTGTTATTGATAGTGAGTCTTTTGGTTGTATACGGAGGAGTGCTGCTTGCATTCCGGTTGTTTGGAAAGACAGGACTGTACTGTTTTACCTGTATCGCAACCATAACGGCAAATATTGAGGTGCTGATCTTAGTCAATGCGTTTGGAATGGAACAGACGCTGGGAAATATCCTGTTTGCGTCCACCTTTCTGGTTACGGATATCTTAAGTGAGATCGCCGGGAAAAAAGAGGCGCAGAAAGCAGTAAACCTTGGAATTTTTACGTCAGTCTTATTTATTATCATTTCACAGAGCTGGCTGCTCTATCAGCCAAGTGCAAACGACTGGGCGCAGGAACCGATCCGCAGCATTTTTTCCAATACACCGCGGTTGATGATCGTCAGCGTACTGGTTTATGCCATCTGCCAGCGGTTTGATGTGTGGGCATATCATAAATGGTGGAATTTTACAAAAACAAAATTTGGGGATGAGAAGCGTTTCCTGTGGCTGCGTAACAACGGATCCACACTGATCTCCCAGCTTTTAAACACCATATTATATACCTTTGGAGCATTCTGGGGCATGTATGAGTTCCCGGTACTGATCAATATCGCACTGGCAAGTTATGTGATCTTTATCGCGACAAGCCTTGCAGATACGCCGTTTGTTTACCTGGCAAGAAAAATAAATGAAAAAATGTCATAAAAAAACTATGGGAAATGCGCAAAGCGCGTTTCTCATAGTTTTTTCATTTCCGGTTTCCGCTCAGAAAAGACCGTATAATAGGAAAATCCGGCAGCCTTTAAAATATCAGAAACTTTTTCAAAATCATAGGCGACATGCTCTGGTGCATGGGCGTCGGCACCGATCGTGATCAGTTCTCCTCCCAGTTCGCGGTAGCGGGCGATGATGCCCTCCGTCGGGTTCGGGTGTGAGAGACCATATTTAAAACCAGCGGTATTGATCTCAATGCCTTTTCCCTTCTGGATCAGAAGTTTTAAGATCTCATCAATGAGATCTGCGTATTGCGTATAGTCATAGGAGGCACCGCGGGAAGGGCTGTAGCGCACCACATAGTCCAGGTGTCCGTAGACATCAAAATCATCAAACGCGCGGATGTTCTCTAATATAGAAGAAAAGTATTCCATGCAGCCTTCCTCTTCGGTGCGGTCTGCCCAGTACGGGGCATAATAAGGATCTCTTCCGTGGACCACATGGGAAGAACCGATGACAAAATCAAACGGATACTGCTTTAAGATATCCGAGTGGATGTCAGCAAGGTGCGGCTGCAATCCAAGCTCGATCCCGAAGCGGATGGAAATACAGTCTTTATACTGTTCCTGCAGGGCATGTACCGAGGCACTGTAATTTGGCAGATCAAGAAGGAACAGATCCGGTTCCTCCGGATAATCGATATCGAGATGATCGGTAAAACAGATCCCGTCTAACCCCTTTGCGATGGCAGAGGCGATCATGCTCTCCTGTGGTGCCTTGCTGTCACCGGAAAACTGGCTGTGCATGTGCGTGTCCCATAATCCAGACATAGAAATCCCCCATTCTTTTTCGAAAAAAATCAATATAGATATGTCTATCATAACGTATTTTAAATTTAAAAAGAAGATTTTATTGTGATTTTGTATAAAATTCCAGAAAATAGCGGGAAAAAAGGCTATATAGTGAAAAATTTAACAAACACAGAAGAAAGTAGCGAAAAAGGCTTGAACTTTCGAGTGAAATTGGTTAAAATGAAAACAGCTTGGGACAACACCATATGTTCCACGATTACATTTACAAATTCTAGGAGGAATTAAAAATGGCAGAACAATTGGTATTAAAACCAAGTGAGTTTCAAAAAGAAATTGACACATATAATGCGCAGAATGCAAAACTGGAAAATGTGAAGTTTGAAGCAAAGCCGGAAAATGTGTCATTGGATAGTTTTGATAAAATTCAGGAGTGTGTGGATACGTTTAATCGCATTGTTAAAAAGATGAATTCTTTGGGGCAGGATGATGTGAAAAACATGCAAAATATTAAGAGTGCATGGATGAAGTTAGATGAGGAAATTGGAGAAAAAACATTCGGAGAGGCTTTAGTTGGAAAATAAGGGGGTAATAGAGGGATGAAGCGATTAGAAAACGCAACAATTATTGAAAATGTAGAAGAAATTTCCAAGGTAGGAGAAGAGTTACAGGATATTATTTATGGGCAGTATAAGAACGCCTATATGTTATCATTAAGTAATAACTATAGAGGTGCATCTGCCACTGCTTGTAAAAATTATATTACAAAGGTGACAATTAATATTATCAATGGATTCCTTAATGTGATACAGGAGATGACAGATACATTATCCGAGGTAAAAACAACATTTTTAGGATATGAATCAGAAGAAGATG
>OIYO01000547.1_pt1 | contig 29904 bp, 24 predicted proteins | sample 1588191 | NCBI WGS metagenome assembly OIYO01 (sample SAMN03283275) | human gut metagenome | biome: human-associated habitat; material: feces | host: Homo sapiens | place: Peru | collected 2012 | reverse complement strand
CTGTATATATTACTATCGCTGTTACTTCTGGATATTTATAATCTTTATTTCTCATTGACTTTTTATCTACCACATGATTTGTTATTGCTTGTATATAATTTGTTACTCTATATGGCATTGTTCTATCTATTGTTGATTGATGTTCTATTAATATGTACGAATTCGTATCCTTTATTTTATATACCATATCTGCTTCTTTACTTTTATATTCACTTGTTACATAATCTGTTTTATATGGTTCTATATCCTCTGGCTTTAACTTCACTCTAAACTTAAAATATGTATTTAAAAAATTTGTAACTTCTTCTTTATTGCTTAATATATCCTTAAAAATTTTATCATGCTTTTTATTAATAGTTTTTTCTTGTTCTAAATGATATTCGCTAGATTCCTCTTTCAACTCAAGATTGCCACCAACATTATTTTCTTCTACTTTTCTCTCTAGTTCTTTACCATATACTTTTTCATACTCCTCAATAAACTTTTTAACCTGTTCTTTGTTTCCTTCGTGAAATCTAAAAACTATACATTGAAAATTCAAATGCACACGTCCTTTCTTATTTATTATATTTTCTATTTACTTATCAGTCAATTTTGTTTACCTGCAATTACAGCCATTTATCAGTTGTTTTCACTCAAAATCTCTTTATTTCTCTTGTTTTTTTACTTTTTCTAAAATTTGTAAAGTCTTTTCATGTTTTTTATTACTTTGAATTATGTTTGGATTTCAATCAAGAAAGAACATTCTTATTGTCTTACAAATAGAACTAAAAGAACAAATCTGAAAATTTTCAATTTTCAGTCTTTACTCTACTATTTAGATTTCTCCATAAAATTGAAAATTTCAGTAAATTTGTTCTCGTGCGAAAATTTATGAAATAAATTTTCTGTACAATATATTTTATATAATAGAAAAGTCAGTATGACTTTCCTATTATATAAAAAAATCGCCTTGACTCAATGAATCAAGGCGATTTTTGGTTAACCAGCTTTCTCAACAACTTCAAAGTCGCTAAGCGGGAAGGCTCCACTAATTCCATAAAAAACAATAAGTGGATCAAAATCCTGAATTTCAGGATTCCATTCTGCGCAGCTATATGTTGCCACTCTTCTTACCATGCCATCATATGGTGCGGTACTGCTCTCATACAGAAAACTTCCCCTTTTGGGGCCTTTTGCTCTAACCTTAGAGCCAGGTACCCATTTGAAATCATTATCGCTCTTAACCATTTTGCATTCCTCCATCTTTAGTAAAATCTGGGGTTTATACTGTGAACTCTTTTATTATACCATATTTTCTTCTCTTTTGCAATTTATGTTAATTATTTTCGTATTCCTTTTTTCGACAAAAATCTCCGTTTTTCTTTATTACTCCTCAAATGTTGGATATCCATCTTTTCCCAACTTCCATCTTTTCCAGTCTGCGTTTGTTCCTATATTTGAATTTAATAAATCAATAAAACTTTGCCTCTTCATTTCTGATTCTGTTTTTTGAATAGCATCTCCACTTGTTAAAGTTCCAGTTCCAATAGCTGTACCTTCACAATATACATTTTCAAACTCTGTTTTTGTTTCTGTACTTGTACTAGTCCAAACCATTCCAAGTATATTTCCATTCTTGCTTGCTTCAACTTTGCCCAAATTCGAAGAATTTTTTATATACAAATAACTCGTAATCGCTGTAGTTCCTTGACTTCCTATGATTCCTCCCGATTGATTACTTGTGGCTTTTACATTTCCAACATTAATACAATTTTCTATTGAAAGTTCTACTTCAGCCTGCCAACTCGTTCCACGCGAACTGGCTATTATGCCTCCCTTATCTCCTGCTCCTGTCACACTTCCAATATTTATACAATTTCTTATTAAAAGCTTTCTTGCATTACATCCAGCAATTCCTCCAGCAGTTTTTTGAGTAGCACCAGTATCAACATTTCCTTTATTAATACAATTTATTATCTCCGCATTTTGTACAGCTATATATCCAACTATTCCTCCCATAGTATACACACCATTTATATTACCATAATTGTTGCAATTTATTATTTGTTTTCCACCTGCACCACTAATACCACCCGCACCAGTATACTCATAACCTCCTCCTGTAATAGTTACATTTCCATAGTTATTACAATTCTCTATAGTAATATTAGATGTTAAATTCGATACATCAGAAAATCCCACTATACCTCCTGCTGAATTATATCCTATTATATTTGCTTTATTAATACATCTTCTTATTGTTGCACTTTGTGAATTGTTTATGCCTCCCGCAATTCCTCCTGTATGCCATTTTGAACTTATATTTCCAGAAACAGTTAAATTTTCTATTACTGCACCATTACTTATAACAACAAACAATCCTCCACCATACGCATTTGAATCTTCAATATTTTCAAATATATTTTCTATGCTTTTTCCGTTTCCATTAAAATCTCCTCTAAAACCCCCGATTAATTTTAGTACTAATTGGATTAAATCCTGTTCCAGTTGTCATTTCAGTCATTAGCATATTTCCATCTGTATCATCACCATTTATATTTCCAAAATCAGTTCTTGTATAATCGTCATACGAATGTTTTGATTTAAAATTCAGACTTCTTGTTAATACAACATATTTTCCTTCAAAAGTATTTGTGTTTTTAACGCTCACTGCGATACCATTTTCTAGTGTAATTCCTGCTCCATTACTCATATTAGAAAAAGCAACTAGGTCTTCTATGCAACTTATTTCATAAGGTTTCTCTTCACTTCCATCACATCTTCCACCTTTTGTTATATCTCCTGCATAGTCGTCTTTTGTAATTTTGTTAACGTCACTAATATTTCCATCCTCATCTACTTCGTAATATCTATTTGAATCCACAAACATTACTTCAAAAACATCACCTACATCACTAACCTCTGTTTTTCCTTCACCAGTTTCGTCATTTAATGCTTTTTCTAAAGTATCTTGTTCAACCTTTGAACCTTTACTTTTAATTAAAGAAACAGTTGTAGCTCTTTTAACAATTCCTTTTTCCTCGTCAATCTCAGCTTGTTCCTTTGCATTCTTTGCCTCTCTTATAATTCCATTGTTACCTAAAGCAAGCTTTATACCTATACTAGTTAATATTAGTAAAACTACAATAGTAACAGCCAAAGCCAACAATGTAATTCCCCTATTATTTTTTATTTCTTCAATCATCTTACTTTTGTTTTTTTCCATTTACTTTCTCCTCTTAGAAACATTTTCCCTTTTTATATAACTTCTACCTAGCGCATTGACTAATAAATATGAGACATAATTAGGGATTGAAATTTTCTCTTAACTATAAACTTATGACTTTCTCGTAGAACGATAAGGGAAATTTCTTTTCCTAATTTGGAACATATTATTAGTCAAAAGAGCGGTTGTCCTTAGCATTACTTTACAACTAAATGCCCCAGCTCCAACGTTTACAAATATTTTTTTATTTGGTATTAAGTATATTACTTAAGGAAATCTGGCATCTTTTTAAATCAGCATATAATCAGGAATTTATCATGTTTTTAGTAATTTTATTTAAATGTTTTCAAATATATTTTATAAAAATCATTTAAAACTTTTTGTTATTAAATGTTGATTTTTCTAAGTATTATTGCTATACTCTCAGTATGAACAAAATCCTTAAGTAATATACTTAATTCAAAACTTATTTTTATGTAACCATTTTATCTTTGGCTTGCTTAAATTTTATAACAAACTGTTTTAATTTTCAAGTCATTTTATCCTCAATTTTAATCAACGTAAAATAAAAGTAATTTCCTCTCAAAAATGAGATTCAATTACTTTTATTCCTTTCATCAGCCAATATAGAGCATCCGCATCGGCCGATTACTTTAATATTCTTATTGAATTTAGCACCGTTATTAAAGTTGCTCCTACATCAGCAAACACTGCTTCCCACATATTTGCAACACCAAACACACTTAATATTAATACCAAAATTTTAACACCAATTGAAAATGTTAAATTTTGTTTTATTATTTTGCTTGTTCTCTTGGAAATATCTATCGCATCATTAATTTTATCTATCGCATCAGTCATAATAACCACATCAGAAGCTTCAATTGCAACCTGAGAACCAACGCCACCCATAGATATTCCAATATCAGATACAGCTAAAACTGGTGAATCGTTTATTCCATCACCAACAAATGCTACCTTACCATTTGCCATTTTATATTTCCTTATTTCTTCTTGCAATTTTGCATATTTATCATTTGGTAACATTTCTGCATTATATTCTTTAATCTCTAATTCATTAGCAATATTTGCTGCAACATCTTTATTGTCTCCAGTAAACATTTTTGTAACTATACCTTTTTTATTTAATTTTGCTATAGCTTCCTTTGTTCCTTCCTTTATTTTGTCCTTTAGATATATGCCTCCGACTAATTTATCATCAACCTTTACATATATCTTTGTACTATCTGCTGTTTCAGCTTCTTTTCCCACCAAATTACTATTTCCAACTAAAACCTGCTTTCCATCTAATTCATATTTAATACCTTTTCCAGCAATTTCTTCATAATTACTAACTCTAGATTTATCAGCTTTTATATTTAAGTTTTTTACAATAGATTTGGCAATAGGATGATTTGAGAAACTTTCTCCTAATACTGCATACTCTGATATTTGTTCTTTAGTATAGCTTTTATCATATACATCAACTCTGTCTACAATAAATTCACCTTTTGTTAAAGTTCCTGTTTTATCAAAAACTATTTCCTTAATATCTTTTAATCCGTCTAAATAATCGCTTCCCTTTATTAAAATTCCTTCCTTAGACGATTTTCCTATTCCTGAAAAATAACATAATGGCACAGATATAGCAATTGCACAAGGACAAGAAATTACTAAAAATATTAATGCTCTATAAATACTTCCATTATCAGTTCCATATGGAACATTAGATACTAGTGGCAAGAATATTGCAACTAATGCTGCTATACCAAGTACTATTGGAGTATATATTTTTGCAGCTTTATTTACAAATGTTTCTGTTTTTGCTTTCTTATCTGTTGCATTTTCTACCAACTCTAAAATTTTACTTACAGTACTATTCTCATATTTTTCTGTAACTTTTATTTCTAATAGTCCCTCTAACACAATACTTCCAGATAATACTTTGGTATCCTCTTTTACATCTTGTGGTTTTGATTCTCCTGTTAAAGATGCTGTATTTAAACTTGCTGTTCCTTTTATTACAATACCATCCAAAGGAATTTTTTCGCCTTGTTTTATAATAACGGTATCTCCTATATTTACTTCTGCAGGACTTACCACCTTTATTTCATTTTCTTCTTTTAGATTTGCATATTCTGGTTTTATATCCATTAGATCTGCTATAGATTTTCTAGTTTTATTAATAGCTTTTTCTTCTAATATTTTTCCAATTTCGTATAATGCAATAACCATAAGTCCTTCTGAATGTTTTCCTACAAGATATGCACCAATACACGAGACTGTAATTAATAAATTTTCGTTTATTGTTTTACTTTTAAATAATAATTTAATTGCATTTTTAGTAGTTCTATACAGTAAAATTACATATGCTGTAATTACAAGTATTGTAGATACTACCTCAGTCATTGGTACATATAATCCTATTCCTGCAATAGCAATTCCAATTACTAATCTTAAAATGTGTAATAAAAATTTAGATTTATTTTCATTCTGAGCTTTTTCATTTTTTAAATCTTTTACTTTTTCCTCAAAACTTATCAACTCAACTTCTGGCTCTAGCGATTTCACTATTCTTTCAACTTTTTCTCTTTTTACGCTATCAGTTTCATATGATAATTTTTGTTTTGCGAAATTTACAGACACATTGTGCAAACCTTCCATTTTGCTTAATTCAACTTGAATTTTGTTTGCACAATCTGCACAATCCAAATCAACTATTTCAAATTCATATTTTTTCATCATTATTGTATTCCCTTCTTTCATTTTTAATTTTCTTCTATATGTTCCTTACCGATTTCGAAAATCTTTCTTACATGTTCATCATCTAAACTATAATAAACAGCTTTACCATCTTTTCTTGCCTTAACTAATTTTGCTTGTTTAAGTACTCTTAACTGATGTGAAATTGCAGATGGTGTGGAACTTGTAATTGCAGCTATTTCCGATACATTTAATTCATCTTGCAGAAGTGCTGCTATAATCTTCATTCTTGTAGAATCTCCAAATACCTTAAAACTTTCTGCCACATCAAAAATCAATTCTTCTGATGGCATTATGTTTTTTATTTTATTTACTTTTTCTAAGTTGATACTTAGTTGCTCAACATTTTCCTCAATACATTCCATTCTACTCCACTTTCCTTTCTTTTGAATTTTAAAGTTAATCATTTGAATACTTGTTCATGTGTTCATTATATGCTTAAGTATAATATTTTGTCAATAGTTTTTTTATATTTTTTATTTATCATTTAATTACATACATATTTTACAATCAAATATATATAATATATGTATAGCAACGTTTGGCACTGCAATATTTTTTCACACTAATAAGAAAGGAATGTGATTTTATGGATGTTAAGAGACTTAATACAATTTTAGCAAACAAGGAAATTAAAGATATCTATTATAATGATCAACCCGTTTGGGTACAAGAAGTTCATGGAGAAACTGCAACAGTTGGATTCATGAATTCAAGCAATACAAAAGATTTGTATATTAAAGAATTATATGAAGAATAATTTATCACATAGCAAAAAGACAGAGTTTTTATTTAACTCTGCCTTTTTGATTGTAATTTAACTAGCTTTTGATATGTCTTTATTATATTCTTCAACTGCATTTAAGATGTACTTTTTTACCTTTAATATGATTTCATCTCTATTTATTTCTTCATCACCGCAATTTTTTATAATATTAACTGCAATTGCTCTTACTATACTTGAAACCCTATTTTCTAACAATAGTTTTTCTTTCTTCTTATTATATTTATGACGTTTAAAAATCTTTTCAAATAAATTAGAATAATGTTCAAATTTATACCTTTTTATTTCTTCGTCACAAATGTCTACTATTCTTTCGCCTTTTCTGCAAAACTTTCTACCTTTTGCAATTTGCTCAAATTCTTTTGCATCTTCCTTAGACATGAACATCAAAATTTTATTCTCATTGTTTTTTTCAGGTTCTTTTGTTTTTCTCATATTCTCACAATCCTTTATTTATTATCTACACAAATGATACCATTATATTTTATAAAATTCAACCTTTATTTTTGTTTTATCTATTTATTTTCTATATTTCTCTATCTATTTTTCTGTACAATTTCCACTATATCTGCAATGTATTCACTTATTACAGGAATGTTTAGTTTTATTATTTTCTGAACTGCATAAATAATAATTGCTGTAATTATAGAAAAACCTATTCCAGCTCCAATCCCTTTTATTAATCCTGAAGTGAAATTTCTAAGCAACATTTTTTTAGGATTGCCTAATAACTCTGCCATATCCAACACTTTTCCTTCATATATTTGATTATTTATTTTTACTAATTCATTCAATAGTTTTTCTTCAATTTTTTTCTTTTTAAAAAACATAAAAATAGACCACCCTCGTTTATATTAGGGTGGTTTATTTTTGTTTTAATATTCATTTATCTACATAGTTTTATTTCTAATTCTATTATTTTTTATAATGAACATTTCTTGATATTTCAAAAACTAATCTGTTACATAGTTTCCTACTACTTCATTAACTAACACATTATTTGTAACATTATTTTTGTCCTTATTCTTTTTGTCTTCCTCTTCTTTTACCTCTTGTAATTTGTTTATTAATTCTTGTAATTTTTTAGTATCTTTTCCTATCATTTCCCAATCATTAATCTGTGTTGATTCTTTTAAATTTGTGTTTGCTTTTATTATTGCTTGAACTAATTCTTCTATACTGTCAGTATTTTCTACTTCTATTTCTACAGCATATTTAGAAACCAAATTATTCAAAGCTTCTGTGAAGTTATTACCAATAGCTACTTTGCTACCAGATGCAACTACAACTTTTTTAAGTGTTGGTAATGAATTTGTTTCATTTACATATTGTTGATATATTGGTTCTACATATAACAAGCAATTATCTATTGGGACAATTATCATATCTTTTATTATTTTTGTTCCTGAAACATTTAATGAATTTATTTCTGATGAAATTGTTTCGTCTTGTTCTATTTGTGTATCTAATTGCATTGGTCCTAATATATTACTATCTGTAGTATAATTGTATAGCTTTAATACATTATTTCCATTTTCATCACAAGATCCAACCAAATATGCAGTTATGTTTTGCTTATCATATGGTGTATAAGGTAATACTAGTCCTAATCTTGATTCACTATCTACTGTTTTAACCATTGTATAATATGGTTCTATTGCTGTTCCTTTTTTAGTTGCAACTTTACTTGTATTGTGAGTTGCCACATCCCATACATCATCATTTCTATATAATACATCTGGTTGAACATTATGATATCTCTCTAATATTCCAGCTTGTATTTTGTATAAATATTTAGGATATACAAAGTGATTGCTTATATCCTCTGGTATTTCTTCTTCTGAGAATAAATCTGGATATATATTTTTATATACCATTGCAATTGGATCAGTTTTATCTGTTATATAAAATGTTACATCACCATTATATGCGTTTATTATTACTTTTACAGAATTTCTAATGTAGTTTATCTCGTCTTTTGTTATACCATTATCTTGAAGCATTGTTCTTTGTGAATATGGATAATTATTGCTTGTTGTATACGCATCTAGTACCCATACCAACTCTCCATCATTAGTTGCCACCATATATGGTTCTTCGTCATATGTTAAGTATGGCATTATTGTTTTTGCTCTTTGAATTATATTTCTGTTTGTAAGTATTTTACTATCACTCTTTACATTTCCAGAAAATACTAATTTAGCGTCTCTTTCTTTTATTGCAAGAACTAATCTATCTAAAAAGTTTGCTTCTAATCCTGCTGTTCCGCTATATACTGTTTCTGTATTATCTGCCGCATCTAATATAGGATAATCAAATTCTTTTTTACTATTGCTATTAGTTACTACTGTATTATTTGTTTCTAATCCGAAATATATTCTTGGTTCTTTTATCTCAACTTTTTCATCAGATTGCTCAAATGATTTTTGAATATGATTTAAGTTACCTGTGCTTGTTGTGCTTGTAGCTGATGTTAAAATTAATCCAAATCCATGAGTATATTCATATGTTTTATTATTATATGTTCCGCTTCCATTAGATATTTCTCTTGGAGTAGTAAACACAAGCTGATTCTTTCCATCTATTTGGTATAGCGCAATTTTTGTATTTCTATACGCATAATATCCCTTGCTTGTAAGTGAGCCATTTAAGTCTTTTAAAACTAAATCCTCATTTGTTGTTGGGATATTATTTATAGTATCTGAATTTGCTAAAATTGCATCAGAAGTTATTGTTCCTCCATCTTCAATACTTGTTTCTTCTATATCAACACCATAAGCCATTTTTGTATATTTGATGTTATCTGCAATATATTGTTTTTCTTTATCTAGTTCATTTGAATTTACAAATATCAAATTATAGCCTAACATCACACCAACAACTATAACCAAATAACCTGGTACTATTAAAATACTTCTTACTACTTTTCTAGTATTTCCTTTTTTAAACTGGCCAATCGCTCTAAAAGCTGAAAATACAATAACTATGGCAAGTAATATATATGCCCATAAACGTATATTAATTTCTGTCGTTCCAGCTCCAAACAATGCATAGTTTTCTATATCATCAGTATTTAATGTTATAAATTTTTGAATTCCTATATTTTGAGTTTCTACTAATACTAGCATTGCAAATATCAATATTAATGCTTTTAAATTATTTAGAGCTTGATTTAATATTAAACTTTTCTTTACAGACTCTCTACTTATTCCGTCAAAGAAGATGTTAAATACTAAAACATAGTAAAGTGCCGCATAAACCGTCATTGCTACCACAGCTACTAGTGCATACATTACTATTAATTCTATAAATGGCCATATAAATACAAAATATCCGACGTCGTACCCAAATACAGGATCTGGTACAACGAATTGAGTGCTATTAAAACACATAAGTGCTTTTTGTAAAATATAATTTGATGAAAATATTGTTACTAATGTAGCCACTATAAAAGCAATAGATTTTTGTGGTAATTTTGGCATAACCTTTTTCTCATCATCAAAAAATGTTTTTAATCCTTTTTTTATTCTTGTTGTGGTTTTATATACAAGTCCAAAAGCAACTAAAAAATTAATTGCACCAGTTACACAAATATATTTTAGATTTTGCCAGAATATTGAAGTATAATTTTCTCCAATTTCTTTTATCTCTAAATATTCTCCTCTTTCAATAATGTACACTACTAATAAAGCAAGTGCCAATACAACCAAAACTATATTTCTTCTAAACTTACTTTTCTTTATTTTCGTTTCTTCTTGCTTAATATCTGTGTTCTCTTTATTTTGGTTATCTTTTATTTTATTGTCTGTTTTAACTTCATTTTTATTCTCTTTATTTTTGACAGTATCTTTTTCTTGCTTTTCACTTGCATTTTTTTCTATTTTTGTTTTTGGATTTTCTTTTTTATCTTCTTGTAGCTTTTTATCTTTCATATTTTCTTTTATTTCTTTTTCTGCCACTAATTTCAACCTCCAACTTTTAATATAACCTTTTTTTTAAATTAATGCTTTTACAAAATCGTCACTGTTAAAAATCTCCATATCGTCTATTTGCTCTCCGACACCGATAAATTTAACAGGTACTTTGTTTTCATTTACAATTCCTATAACAGCTCCACCTTTAGCAGTACCATCTAACTTTGTTAAAATAAGCCCTGTAATATCTACTGTTTTTTTAAATGCTTGTACTTGTGAAATTGCGTTTTGCCCTGTTGTTGCATCTAATACCATTAAAACTTCTTCTGATGCATCAGGTAATTCTTTATCTATTACTTTCTTTATCTTTACCAATTCATCCATTAAATATTTTTTATTATGCAATCTTCCTGCAGTATCACAAATTAAAACATCAGCATTGTTCTGTTTTGTTATTTTTATTGCATCATATACAACTGCCGCAGGATCCACACCTTCTTCTCTTTTGACTATTTCGCAATTAGCTCTTTTAGCCCAAATCTCTAATTGTTCAACTGCAGCGGCTCTAAAAGTATCTGCTGCAGCCACTACAACTTTCTTTCCATCTTTTCTTAGTCTATTAGCAATCTTTCCTATTGAAGTAGTTTTTCCAACACCATTTACTCCAACAACTAAAATTACAGAAGGTTTAGTATTTAAATTTAATTCTTTATCTGTACTATCAAATATTGCTTTTACTTCATCTCTTAATGCTGCTTTTACTTCTTCTGCATCTTTTAAATTTTCTTTCTTTACTCTATTTCTTAAATTGTTTATAATCATTGTAGAAGTTTGTACTCCCACATCAGACATAATTAAAGCTTCCTCTAGCTCCTCTAATAGTTCTTCATCAACCTTTCTAAAGTTACTAAAAACATTATTCATCTTTTCGTCAAATGAGCTTTTTGTTTTGCTCAATCCATTTTTTAATTTATCAAAAAATCCCATACTGGTTTTCCTTTCAATTTTAAACTCAAACTAATACTAGTATACCATAAAATTCCATAAAAGTAAATTATTATTTCTCTAGGTATTTTAAACCCTAAATATTTATTTTGGTAATTTAAAAATAATACTAGCATTTTATAAAAAAATGTGTTAGAATTACAAAAGTAAAATGCTACTGTAGCTCAGTTGGTAGAGCAACAGATTCGTAACCTGTAGGTCGGCAGTTCGATTCTGCCCAGTAGCTCCAAACACAGTCTGAAGAGGTTGAGCAAAATATTACTCAACCTCTCCTGCTTTTAGTTTATTTGACACTTTAGAATATTTCATCTCGCCAGCATACAAATTCCAACTTGAATTTATCAACTACATTGCCATAACTATCAAAGCTGTGTTTTACACACTTTACTATGGCCCATGCTTCTCTACCTGCTAGCTTTACACTCGGAGTAAACCTAGGTGCCGAATCCATAATTCCTATTTGAGTAGGTGTAATCTCGCAAAAAGCGCCACTTCTATCAGGCAACGGATTCCCAACAACTACACTAATAAGTTCGTTACCTTCCTCCTCCATTTCAACCTCTCTTTTTCTGGCTGCTTTCTTGATGCTTAGATGAATATGATATGGATAGCTCTTATCTATCATCGTTATTTTCGCATTAACATTGTTACCAGTCTGAATTAACTTGTTAGGTCTTAAAAAATTAAGATTACTTATTTCTTCATATGGACAAAATCCTCTAACCCCTTGACCAAAGTCAATGAAAATTCCAGTACTAATACTACCGGATACATAGCCGTTAACAACATCTCCTTGTTTATAAAAGCCATATTGGCCAATAATGGCCGATTTCCTTGAAAGAATCATTTCTCCATTGTTTGCTGTAATAAAACTAGCAACAATATTCCGATTCATTACAGTTTCTTCTACTTGCTTTTCTCTGTACGGAGTTATCTCAGATATTGGCATTCTATATGTACCACCTGTTACTGAAATATACTCCCTAGATAAAAGATCTAAGTATTTGCCTGTTTGAAGCATAAAAAATACGCAATGCTTCTCCGAATCATATTTCCGTTTAGCTTCCTTGGGTATGATAAGTACCTTGGGTGCAGCTTTTTCCACCATGTCAAACATCTCCTTTAAAATTTTTATCATTAGCTTTCAGGAAACACTTCCTGAATAATTTTGTTTACTATAGCATTTGCCACCTTCTTATATGTTAACATAAATTCTAATTTTTTTCAATATTTTTTCTATAAAACAAATCTGAAAATTTTCAATTTTCAGTCTTTACTCTATTATTTACATTTCTCTATAAAATTAAAAATTTCAGTAAATTTGTTCTCGTGCGAAAATTTATGAAATGAATTTTCTGCTCAAAATCTATTAATAATATAGAGGGCATTTAGCCCTCCTGATGTATTGTTATTTAGTTTCTGCATCCTCCACAGCATCCATTGTTTGTGAATAATAATAAGAAAATTATTATGAAAAATAATATTCCATTATCTCCGCATCCACAACCGCATCCGCCAAATAATCCTCCCAGTGGTCCTCCACCGCATCCGCAGTTTCTTGGTTCTTCGTTGCATCCGCAACCTCTATTATCGTCTTGCATTTTCTTACCTCCTTTTTATTTCTTATATATTGTATAGTATGTTTTTTTCAAAAAGTGTGTTACAATATAGGTAGTTAAAAATATCAACTATAGAAAGGACTATTAATCATGCTTATACAAAAAAAACCTGAACTTTTAGTTCCTGCTGGAGATTTTGATTGCGTAAGAGCTGGTGTTCAAAATGGAGCAGATGCAATATACTTAGGTTCTAGCCTTTTTAGTGCAAGAGCTAGTGCTAAAAATTTTTCAATATCGGAATTAGAAAAGGTTATAAAATATTGTAAAATTAGAAATGTGAAAACACATCTTACTATAAACACTTTGCTAGATAATTCCGAATTTGAGCAAGCTTTTGAACTAGCAAAATCAGCATATAAATTCGGAATAGATGCTATTATTGTACAAGATTTAGGATTTGCCTGTGCTCTACTAGAAAGCTTTCCTAATATGGAAATTCACGCTAGCACTCAAATGTCTGTACATAATCTAGAAGGAGTTTTAGAGCTTGAAAAAATAGGTTTCAAAAGAGTAGTTCTATCAAGAGAACTTTCAATTTCAGAAATTGAATATATTAGAGCTAATTGTAATGTAGAACTAGAAGTTTTTATACATAGTGCTCTTTGTATTTCTTATTCTGGTCAATGCCTATTTTCAAGCTTAGTGGGCGGACGTTCTGGAAATCGAGGTAAGTGTGCTCAACCTTGTAGACTACCATATGAATTATTAGAATCTAACAATTCAGCTACTTCAGTAATAGATAAAGGTTACTTATTAAGCACAAGGGATTTGTGTTCTTTAGAACTTTTACCAGAACTAATACACTCTGGTATTGATTCTTTTAAGATTGAGGGAAGGATGAAAACGCCAGAATATGTAGCAACTGTTACTAGAATATATAGAAAATACATTGATTTAGCTTGTAGTGACAATGAATATTCAATCTCAGCTAAAGATAAACACGAGCTTTTACAAGTATTTAACAGAGGCGGATTCTCTACTGGACATTTAAAATCAACACCTAATAAGGACTTAATATTTCCTCAAAAACCTAATAATATGGGATTGTATGTAGGAAACATTTCAAAATATAATCCTAATAAAGGCTATATTACACTCGAGTTAAATGAACCTATATCAATTGGAGATACTATTGCAATAGAAGGAGAATCTGGCAATTATACTGTTTCTGAATTGCTTTTAAAAAATGCAAATGTAAAATCTGCTAAACTGAAATCTGTTGTTACACTAGGAAGAATGAAGGGCAATATAAAAGTTGGTCTTAAAGTATATAAAACTTCTAGTAAAACCTTAAATGATGATGCAAGAATTACATATTTTGAAAATGCTAATTTAAAAAAGATTCCTTTAAATATTTCTATTAGCATTCGTCAAAATCAAAAAATAACTATGAAAATATTTGATTATGGAACTCCCCCATTTTACAAAAATATTTGTGTAGAATATGTTTCAGATATAATTCCAGAGAGTTCTATTAATAACCCAATTACCAAAGATAGAATTATTACTCAAATTTCTAAACTTGGTAACACACCTTATACTTTGAATAAACTTAACATTGAATTGGATGATAATTTATATGTAAATATTAGCTCTCTAAATGACATTAGACGAAATGCAATTTCTCTATTTATAGATGAGTTTATGAAATCTTATCTTTCAAATAGGATTACTGATAATATAAATTTTGAAAAATTTATGAATGCTAATAAAACACTCATAAATGCAGACCATCACTTTAATATTTCAGATAGAAAAACCTGTGTTCTTTTGAAAAATCTGCATGAGGACTATAGTTATTCTAATTTAAAGGGATTTGATAATATTTATATTCCTTTGAAATACTTTGTAAATAAGAAATATTCCAACATATTACTTGATTTAAGTTCTAAGTTTAGAATGTATATTTATATGCCAACTATAATAAAAACGAATTACAAAAACTTATTACTTAACAGTCTCGATGAAATTGTTGAAAAATTTAATATACAGGGCTTTATTGTATCTAATATTGCTGGAATTCAGTTACTAAAAGATTACATATCAAATAATAATTTTGAATTTATAGCAAATTATACTATGAATATTTTTAATAATTATACAATTGACGAACTTAAAAAGCTTGGAATAACTACCATTACTCCTTCTGTTGAAGCAAATTCTGAGTTATTACAAGAGTTAATTAATAATTCAACTCTTCCTACTCAACTTATTGCTTATGGCGCTATGGTATTAATGAACTCTTCCTACTGCTTGCTTGGGAAAACAAATAATTGTTATCCAGAATGTAAAATGAGATGTAAAAGTTCAAATACTTATTATTTAAAAGATAGATTTGGCTTTAGGTTCCGAATAATGCCAGATAATATTCAAACTGTAACTTCAATTTATAATAGTAAAATCACTTCAATTGATACTACTGCTTTTAATGTTGATTCTGTTAGAATCGATATTTTGGATGAAAACATTGATGAAATAAATAATATTGTACAGGTTGTTAAGTCTGGAAAAAAACTTTCTGGAAATGAATATACTAATGGAAATCTTCATAAGAATATATAATCAAAATCAATATTACTCTTTTATAAATCACAAAAAGCCACAACCATTATAGCTTTTGCTATAACGATTGTGGCTCCTTTTTAATAGTTATGCTCTGCAGTTAATTTTATTATTAAATCCATATTATCATCTTTTGCAGCTTTATTTTTTCTTATCATTCCACATTTCTTGCACTTAAACACTATAACATATCCCTTTTTACTGTTTATTTCTGCTCCAACCGGTTCAAGTATTCCATGACATTCTTCTAGTCTATCACCTGGATTTTGGTCTACATGTTTTGAATGTAAACAATATGGGCAATGATTTCTGCAAGAATAGCCTAGTTTTGGTACTAATTTTCCGCAATTTTCACACACAAATTCCTCATCAATCTCCGTAAACACTCTGTTATTATTCAAATATGCTACCTCCCACAAATTCTTTTAATAATGAATTGTTTGGTATATTATCTACTGGTATTGTTTCAAAATATTTCAAGAATTCAGCTAACCTTTTTGCTTCGGCATATTCTGGACAGTCATTTTGTATTAGTTCCAATTGTGGCAAAGCAAATTGTTTCAACACTGGTATTTCATATATTAAAGAAGAGTTGAACATCGCATCACAATTCTCTTGATATGGGAATATATTTTTATCTTCTCCTCTATTTACACTATCCCAAGTTTGCAATGTATGAAGTGCACTATATCCTCTGAAATTATTGTCTCTTACTATTCTTCTAATTAGTCTTGTATCCGTTGTAGATATTCTGTTAAAATAATCTATGTTTAGAACTGTCAGATCACTTATGTATATTTTATACTTTTGATTTTGTGGAATAGAACTTGTAAGTTTATCATTTAAACAGTGGATTCCCTCTATTACAAGGACTTCATCACTTGCAAGTTTCATTTTTTCTCCATTATATAGCTTAGTTCCTACTTTAAAATCAAATGTTGGAACATCTATTTCTCCGCCCTCTAATAAAGTTTTTATATGTTCATTAAACAGTTCTAGGTCAATTGCTTCTAGACATTCAAAGTCATATTTTCCGTCTTCATCTCTTGGTGTATCTTTTCTTTCTACAAAGTAATTATCAACAGATATTGTAACAGGCTTAAAGCCATTTAGTCTTAATTCTACTCCTAATCTTTTTGCAAAAGTAGTCTTTCCAGATGAAGATGGTCCTGCTATTAGTATCATCTTTACATCTTTTTTCTTTGCTATGTCATCTGCTATACTTGCTATCTTCTTTTCATGAAGTGCCTCAGATAATAATATTAAATCATTTGATTTTCCTTCTTTAATTGCTTTGTTTAATTTATATAAAGTATCTATATTTAACACTCTATGAATGTCATCATACTCTGAAAGTGTTGCTAGTAATTTTTTACTTTCCTTGTGTTCATTTACTATGTTAGGTGTTTTTCTTGAAGGATATCTTACTAAAAATCCATCTTTATATTTTAACAGTTCAAATATTGAAGTGTAACCTGTAGACATTGGCATAACCCCAAAGAAATAATTAAAATAATCCTCACAATAATATAATGAAACTTCTTCTTTTTGTTTATTATCTAGCTGAGCAATTCCTCTTAAAGTTCTATTTTTATTATAAAAATCTTCTGCTTCAATCTTTGTCATTTCAACTTTTTTTATTGGCAAATTGTTATTTATTATCTCTACCATTTTATTTCTTATTATTTCTATCATTTCTTCTGTGATTACCATGTTATCAATCTTGCAAAACATTGCATTATATAACTGATAATTAACACTAAGTAATGCCTCTGGATATGTTTCATATAAGGCTTTTGCCATTACATACATAATTCCTCTTATATAAATTCTCTTGCCATCTTTTGTTGATGTATCTAATAATTCTATTTCGTCTCCATCTTTTACTTCATAATCTAATGATTTTACTTCATTATTACACATACATGCAATAATATTTCTTTCTTCTTTTTTTGCGTTTTCTATTTCTGCTTTAAATTTTTCTATAACTTGCATTTGCAATGTCCTTTCGTTTGTTAATTTATTTGTCACTATTAAATTATACCTTAATTCGACTTTTTTTTCAACCATTATACTCTTCATAAATTTTATTCGATAAAATTTAATATAGTACCGTTTATTTATAATCTAACCTTCTTCGATATAGCTAATCCGTCTCCAACTTCTAATATTGTTGTTTCTAATTCTGGATTTTCTTGTATTTCTTTTATATATTGTCTTAAATGTGTTACAGCTGTACGTTGTTTATGTTTATTATAATCACTCATAACATATCCTTTGTATAATATATTATCAGCAAAAATTATCCCATTGTCATTAAGCATACGCAATGCCTGTTCTAAGAAAAATGGATATTTTCCCTTTGCTGCATCTATAAAAACTACATCATATTTATTATTTAATGTAGGCAGTATTTCTACTGCATCTCCCTCATATATATGTATTTTTTCTTTTACTCCTACTTTTTCTATGTTTATTTTTGCTTCTTCTATTCTAGTTTCGTCACGTTCAATTGTATCTATTATTCCACCTTCTGCTAAATACTCCGAAAAGCATATTGCTGAATATCCAACTGCTGTTCCTATTTCTAATATTTTTTTAGGTTTATCCTCTTTTAGTATTTTTTCAATTACTTCTAATGTATCATCCATTATTATTGGAATATGTTCTGTTAATGCTTTTTCTTTTATTTTTGCTAATTCTTCTTTATTCATGTTTTATATCTTTCCTTCTTTCTAATTTCATAAAAAGGTTAAACTGCTATTATAGTTTAACCTTTTTAGTGTTGTATCTTAGCTTGGCAAGCAAATTTCTATCTTCTTGCTGTTCTTTCTCTTTCTTTATTGTTTAATATAATTTTTCTTAATCTAATACTCTTTGGAGTTACTTCAACAAGTTCATCTTCAGCTATAAATTCTATAGCTTTTTCCAATGATAATTGAATTGGTGGAACTAATCTTAAAGCTTCATCTGAACCTGATGCTCTAGTATTTGTTAGGTGTTTTTCTTTACATACATTTATTGAAATATCTTCATTTCTAGAATTTATTCCAACTATCATTCCTTCATAAACATCAACACCAGGACCTATAAACAATTCTCCTCTTTCTTGAGCATTGTATAAACCATATGTTATAGATGTTCCTTGTTCAAATGCAACAAGTACACCTCTTGTACGAGCTTGTATTTCTCCTTTGTATGGCTCATATGTGTCAAATGTGCTATTCATTGTTCCTGTTCCTTTTGTATCTGTTAAAAACTCTGTTCTATATCCAATTAGTCCACGTGCAGGAATTCTAAATTCTATTTTTGTATGACCTAACTCAGCAGGTTCCATGTTTTTCATTTCTGCTTTACGTCTTCCTAATTTTTCTATGACTGTTCCAATTGATTCATCTGGTACATTTACAACTAGGTTCTCTATTGGTTCACATTTAACTCCATCAATTTCTTTTATAATAACTTTAGGACGAGATACTAATAATTCAAAGCCTTCTCTTCTCATAGTTTCTATTAATACAGATAGATGAAGTTCTCCACGTCCGCATACTTCGAAGCTATCAGGAGATGCTGTTTCTTTAACTCTTAAACTTACATTTCTTTCTAGCTCTTTAAACAATCTATCACGAATATGTCTTGAAGTTATAAATTGTCCTTCTTTACCTGCAAAAGGTCCATTATTAACACTAAAAGTCATAGATACTGTTGGCTCATCTATATCCACAAATGGAATTTTTTCTGGATTTGCTAAATCACAAATTGTATCACCTATATTTATATTAGGTATACCAGATATAGCAACTATATCACCAGCGTCAACTTCATCAACTTCAACCTTTTTTAATCCCATATAAGTAAATAATTTTGCAACTTTTCCTTGTTCATTTTTATCTGCTTTACAAATTGCAACTGGCATTCCATTTTTTACTTTTCCACGTTCAACTCTACCAACAGCAATTCTTCCTAGATAATCATCATAATCAATGTTAGATACTAACATTTGCATTGTTCCATCCATATCACATGCTGGAGGATCAATCTTTTCTATTATTGTATCAAATATACATGTTACGTTGTCTGATTCATCATCTAAATTCATTTTTGCTATTCCATTTTTAGCAGATGCATATATTACAGGGAAGTCTAACTGTTCATCTGTTGCATTTAGTTCTATAAATAGTTCCAAAACTTTATCTACAACTTTAACAGGGTCAGCTCCTGGTCTATCTATTTTGTTTATTACAACTATTGGTTTTAAATTCAAAGCTAAAGATTTTTTTAGAACCTCTCTTGTTTGAGGCATAGGGCCTTCAAAAGCATCTACTAATAGTAAAACACCATCTACTGTTTTTAAAACACGTTCTACTTCTCCTCCGAAGTCAGCATGTCCTGGAGTATCTACAATATTAATTTTTACTCCATTATACATTACAGAAGTATTTTTAGAAAGAATTGTAATTCCTCTTTCTTTTTCTATATCCCCTGAGTCCATTACTCTTTCTTCAACTTGTTCATTTTCTCTAAAAACATGGCTTTGTTTTAATAAACAATCTACTAATGTAGTTTTTCCATGGTCAACGTGTGCAATTATTGCTATATTTCTTATATTTTTATTATTCATTTTTATTCCCCCACTATAATATTTTTTTCGAAATTGGAAGTTAGATATTAAAGATTGGATTTTTACTTGCTTTACGTTTCCAATTTCTAACCTCTAACTTCTACTTTTTTATGCCTTCAATTATAATTTAGTCTTCTTTATACTCTGAACTAGTTCCTTCTAGCTCTCTAATAGATAATTCGATTTTTTGATGTTCTAAATCAATGTCTATTATTTTAGCATTAACTTTTTTGCCAACTTGCAATATTTCTTCTGGATTTGTTATTTTCTTTTCACAAATTTGAGAAATATGTACTAACCCTTCAATTCCTTTTTCTAATTCAACAAATGCTCCAAATGGCATTATCTTTGATACTTTAACTTTTACAATGTCACCTACATGATATTTTTCCTCGACTTTGTTCCATGGGTTAGGCCCTTTCTTTTCGTAAGATAATTTAAATCTTTTATGTTCTTTATCTAAATCTTTTACTCTTACATCAATCTCTTGTCCAACTTGTAAAATATTTTTAGGATTATCATTTCTTCCCCAAGAAATTTCAGAAATATGTAATAGTCCTTGGAATCCTCCTATATCAACGAATGCACCATAATCACTTAGACTGCTTACTATACCTTTATATTTCTTCCCAATTTCTATCTCATTCCAGAATTTATCTGATATTGCTTTCTTTTCTTCCTCAATAACTTCTTTTATAGATCCAATTACTTTTTTGGTTGTGTTTTCTATTATTCTAAATCTTACAACTTTACCAACGTAATCTTCTATATTTTCTTCTCTGCTTATATTAGCTAAAGATAAAGGTATAAATATTCTTATTGCGTCTTTGTATTTAACTATCAATCCGTTTTCATTAACTTCTTCAACTTTTTCTTCGAAAATTTGATTGTTTTCTACTTTACTTTTAAAGTCTTCTTTTACTTTTCTTAATTTTGATTTTTTGTATGACATTAATACATTGCCTTGTCCATCATTTAATTTTATAATGTCTGCAGTAATCTTATCCCCAATTTTAAATTCATCATTTGGATTTGCATCCTCATTAAATGAATATTCTCTTTTAGGTATAATTCCGTCAGCTTTGTATCCTATGTCAACAAAAATTTCACCTTTATTATTTATTTCAACTATTGTACCTGTAATAGTTGTACCTACTTTTATTTTTTTGAAAGATTGATTTAATATCTCCTCAAAAGTTACATTATCTTCAATTTTTTCCATAAATACCCTTCAATCTAAAAAATTTGTTTTGCCTAATCTTATTTTTATATTGATTTTTATGGGCAATAACCACAATGATTATATATTATTTTGTTGAATTTGTCAACATAATAATATTATCCATTATCTCTTTTGTAGCTTGGTCTAATTTTTCTTTTTCTGGGTTCTTGTCATCGTTTTTTGTAAAGTCTAACGGCTTACCATAGTTTAGTGTAACTTTAGTAAATGGCTTAAAACTTCCTTGGATTCCCACTGGCACAACTTTAACTTTAGTTTTTAATGCCATATATGCAGCACCATTCTGAACTTTAGCCCCCTTTGCAAGACCTCTTCTTGTTCCTTCAGGGAAAATTCCTAAAGTCTCTCCATTTTTTAAAGCCTTAATGCACCTTTTCATTGCTTCCATATCTCTCATTCCTCTTTTTATTGGAATAACATCAAAGACATGACCGATCCAATTTAAAAATCCATTATTAAATAAATCCTCTTTTGCTATAAATCTGATTCTTCTTTTACTACATACAACTAATCCAACTGCATCCCATGTATTTAAATGATTTGCACATACAATCACAGGCTCGTCCATTGGTAAATTTTCTTCATTTACTTTTTCTAATCTAAAAACAATTTTATAAAAAGCATGTAAAATAGCCTTTATTGTTGCTCTTTCTATCTTCTTCCATGTTGTTTCTGGTCTTTCTTTATAAATTTTTTCTTCTTTCTTTTTTGCTTTTAATTTTTTATCTATAATTTTAGAAATCTCTTTTTCAACTTCTTTGATAGTCATATTAGTAGAATCAATAACTGTGGCACCATCTGCAACTTTTAAAGCCCCAAATTCTTTTTCTTTATCGTTTTTATCTCTTTTTCTGATGTTTTCTAAAACCTCTTCATATGGCATGTCTATGTTTTTCTCTTGGTTTTGCTTAAATCTTCTCTTTGCTCTTTCTTCATCATCTGCATCTAAATAAATTTTTACATCTGCTGTTGGGAAAACAACTGTGCAAATATCTCGGCCTTCCATTATAACGTTTTTGCCTTGTGCCATTTTTCTTTGAAGTGTTGCCATACTTAACCTTATTTGTTTTATGCTAGATACTTGTGAAACATTTTTAGTAACTTCTTTGCTTCTAATCTCTTTTGTTACATCTTCTCCATTCAAAAATACCTTTAATGTTCCCTTTTGATTTTCCATCTCAATCTTTATATTTTTAAGCATATCAGCAATTTTTTCTTCATCTTCTAGCTTTATTTTTTCTCTTAACATTTGCAATGTAACACATCTATATGTTGCCCCTGTATCTATATTTACAAAATTATATTTTTTTGCTAAACGCTCTGTTATTGTACCTTTTCCTGTTCCTGCTGGTCCATCAATTCCTACTACAAATGACATTTTCTTTTTGGCATGATTTTTATAAAATCACACTCTCCTCCTATATTCAATCTTTATTTATTGTTCAACATGTATTCCTTTTGCAACTAAATCAACCTTTTCTACATTCATCGATGTCTGCTTTTCAATCTCTTTTTTAGTTTTACTTCTAAACTCATTAAGAACTTCTATGATATTATTTCCATAATTCAAAACAGCTTCCATATATATAGAAATACCATCTCCATAGTTTTCTACTCTGGTCCTTGTAACAGAATAAATTCCTGGAATTTTTCTTGCTGTTTGTTCTGCAATCTGTCTAAATACACTATCAGATATTGTAAATTTACCTAAATAGCTAAATGTTGGTCTTATTATAGATTTTTCTGATATATACTGATTTCCATCTTTTGACTTAAATATTTGCAAAGGATCTAACAAATATCCTGAAAAATCTTTTTTTATTTCAAAAGTTGGAACTGGAATTACATGTTTTCCTTGAGTTACCCTAATATTTCTAGCTCTTTCCATTTCCTCTTCTGTAGCAACATCAGTTATATATATTGTTTTTTCTAACTCAGGTAATCCTAAACTTTCTCTTATTTTTTCAATCATCTTATCTGATGTTCCCAGTATTAGTAAACTATCAGGCTTATATTTTTTTAGAGCCTTTTTCATTTCTTTTTGCTCTTTTTCTTCTATAAATAATGCATGCCTTATTGTTTCTATTTTTGTTGGAGCCTTTTTAGCTGAAGTTCCCGCCAATACTTCGTTCTCATCTATTAGTAATCCATCATCAATAATATAATGAATATTATTTTCGCTGGCAACCAATTGGGCCCTATAACTCTTACCTGTTCCAGAAGGTCCAACAAACGCATATACCTTCATTTTATTTTTTTCATCATTTCTCATTTTAATTACCTCTATTTTTCAACTAAAGTTACAACCATAGATATGTTTTTATAATTAATATTAAACTGTTTTGACTTCTTAAGTACTGTAACTTCATCCATTTCTAGCACTTTATTTGTTAATTCTTTAGAAGCTATATCTATTATCCAAATTCTTCCAGAGTAATCTTCTAATACACTATCTAAATCTCTAACAGTTGTCATTTGTGGAGAATATGCTTCATATGCAGTTTCAACTGTCCAATTGTACTGATTATAGAAGTACTGTTGATTTTCTGGATATTTTACCGCAAAGATTCCTCCGACACCCATATCACTATACACAAATATGTCACTATTTTGAATATCTTCATTTACATATTGCTCTGGCTCTAAATTATTTTTATTATAATTTTCATTATAGAATGCTACAGAATTTGCAATACACAGTACCACAATCACCGACGCCCCTATTGTTCTTATTAATTTATACTTATCTTGTGAAACAATATATGCAATAAAAATTGTTAATGTTCCGAAAATTGGAATAGTATATCTTGTTGTAAATATTGGTGTTATAAAAGATGCAATTAATGCTATCGCGATAACAGCTATATATATAACTAGCCCTAAAATTGCAATATTCATGTTATCATCTTTGCTATTAATATTTTTCTTACAATCAATAAAATATTTTACAATCCTATAAATTGCAAATATAGCGACACTTAGTGCAAATACTAGGATTACAGCTTTCCATTCTTTTCCTCCAAGATTTCCTGTATAATTAAATACTAAAATGTCTTTGAAAATATCTGGATATTTTATTGATATCCAAAAACCAGCCGATACTCTTAATGCTTGTTTTAAGAATATAATCATTCCTGGTAAGTATAGTATAAACTGTATACATCCCATAACAACCCATACTAATTCTTTTTTCTTTACTTTTACGATTGCAACTAGTAAAATTAAATTTATTACACAAATTGCAATCAGTGCAAAATAATGTATATAAGCACTGCAAATACTAAACACTACAAATAATGCAGCATTTTTAATAAATTCTTTTTTATTACTTATGTCTTTCCATTTTTCTTTTCTTCTATACAGTAATTTATATAATCTAAGTGCATAGATTGCAGTTAAAGTAACAAACACTGCTGCCCAAGAATACATACGGATTTCACTACTATATGCTAAAGTCATTGGTAAAAAGCTTACTATAAACGAATATATTAAACCTGTTTTTTCGTTAAAGTCTTTGCGTATGTGCGTAAATCCTAAAACTGATAATACAATCATTCCAATAATTGAAAATATTCGCAAGCTTATTATTGATGCTCCAAATATATAAGACCAAATTTTTATCAAAAAATAATATAATAAAGGATGGACATCTGCTGCTCCTGCTTCTATTAATGTTGACCAGCTTTGATTTGCCATTCCTACAGAATAAGTTTCATCAAACCAAACATTACTATGTATTCCACAACTTATCATTAAAACCGCACCTATTATAATAATTGCGATATGTAAATATTTTATTTTCTTCGTATCCAATTTTAACTTTCCTTTCGTTTTAAAATTCACCTTATTTTATCATATGCCATAAAAAAATGTCAATTAGAGTATTTTCAAACTTACTCTAACTGACAAAATATTTTTAACTAAATTTGCTAAGCAACATCTTTGATATTAATATCTCTAACGTGCTCAATCTTCTCCCATTTTGTATTGCGTATAAATAAACATTTAAAGTTTATTAATAGCCATGAGCCTAAGAATAAAGGATATAAAGCTAAACCTTTAAGCATAGGTTTTATTGGCTTCTTATCCAACCACATTATTACTATTCCCACAAATATTGGTAGTAAAAATGTTGGTAGTAAATATCTGAAGCAGTTTACTATTAAATCTGGAGTAGACATTCCTCCAAACGCATACATTACAAAGTTTAATGCTACCAATACAATTGTTAATATAAACATTGGTATACTTCCTAACATATATAAAAGTCCATCAAAGTTCATTACAGTTTTATGTTCTTTTACAGCTGTTGCTAGAGGTTTGGTATATTCTTTTAAACATTGTATATGTCCTACTGTCCATCTAGATCTTTGTGACCATGATTGCTTAAATCCTACTGGTTGCTCATCATACACGATAGCATCTGTTGCCCATCCCAGTCTTTTTCCTGTTATTATACGTTTTAGCGAGAATTCTATATCCTCTGTTAATGTTTTTGTATTCCATCCTGTTGGTTTTACTATGTCAAACTTTACCATAAATCCTGTACCATTTATTAATGGTGATAAACCTAAATTATATCTAGCTAAATGATAAAATCTATTCATTGTCCAATAGAAAATAGCATATCCTGCCGAAACCCAGCTATCTGTTGGATTTTTTATATCTCTATAGCCTTGAACAACTTCTTCACCTTGGCAAAGTTTTTTATTCATTGCCTTTGTAAAGTTTACATCAACAATATTATCTGCATCAAAAACAAAGAATGCATCATAATCTGCATTTTCTGCAATCTTTTTATTTAAAAACCATTGTAGAGCGGCACCTTTAGTTTTTTTGTTTGGATCTTCTTCATTTCTTTCTAGTACTATCGCTCCTGCTTCTTTAGCTATTTTAGCAGTATTGTCTGTACAATTATCCGCTATTACATAAATATCTAATAGTTCCCTTGGATAGTCTTGTTTTTTCAAACTATCTATTAAGTTTCCTATTACTTTTTCTTCGTTGTGTGCTGGTAATATAGCCATAAACTTATGGTTTTTATCTTCTATTAATGGTTTATCTTTTAATTTTACTAATGAACAAACACTAACTACTAATTGATATAACCAGTATATCGTTATTATCCATACAAGTGCCTGTTGTATGATATATAAATATTCCATTTATTACTTCCTTCTTCCAAGTATATTATATTGAAGCTTTTTAAGGCTCCAATATATATTATACTATCTTATGCGAAATTTTGCAACTTTTGTATCTTTTTGTCGTTATTTATTGTAACTCCAGTTTTTGCTTCTTATTGTTCTGTTGATGTTGCATCTTCGTCTTTATTTTCTTCTTTATTTCCTACTTCTAAATCTTTCATAGTTAAATTGATTCTATCTTGATTGTCTATTTCGTAAACTTTTACTCTTACTTCATCTCCGACAGTAAGTACATCTTCTACTTTTTCTACTCTTTTGCTTGATATCTTAGAGATGTGAAGTAATCCTTCTCTTCCTCCTCCAATATCAACAAATGCTCCAAATGGCATTATTCTTGTAACTTTTCCGTCATAGATTCCACCAACTTCAATGTCTTTTGCAATATCTTCTATCATTTTTAATGCAACTTTTCCTTGTTCCATGTCATCTGTATAAATACAAACTTTACCATCTTCTTCTATGTCTATTTTTACTCCTGTTGCGTCTATTATTTTATTTATCATTTTTCCACCAGGACCGATAACATCTTTTATTTTGTCTACATTAATTGTTGTTGTAATAATCTTTGGTGCGTATTTAGATATTTCTTCTCTTGGTTTTGCAATTTGTTTTAACATAATTTCATCTAATATATAATCACGAGCAACTTTTGTTCTTTCAAAAGCTTCTTTTATAATATCATATGTTAGTCCATCGTTTTTAATGTCTACTTGTATTGCTGTTATACCATCTTTTGTTCCACCAACCTTAAAGTCCATATCCCCAAAGAAATCTTCTATTCCTTGAATGTCTGTTAACATTATATACTTGCTTGAATCTTCTGGATCTGTTACTAATCCTGTTGATATTCCTGCAACTGGCTTTCTGATTGGTACACCTGCATCCATAAGTGCTAATGTACTTCCACATATACTTGCTTGAGATGTAGAACCATTTGATGATAAAACCTCTGATACAACTCTTATTGTATATGGAAATTCATCTTCTGATGGAATTACTGGAACTAATGCTTTTTCTGCTAATGCTCCATGTCCTATTTCTCTTCTTCCCGGTCCACGAGATGGTCTTGCCTCTCCTACAGAATATGATGGGAAGTTGTATTGATGCATATATCTTTTTGCTTTTTCTTCATCTAATCCATCTAATTCTTGTTCATCATTTTTTGTACCTAACGTTACAACAGACAATACTTGAGTTTGTCCTCTTGTAAATATTGCACTACCATGTACTCTTGGAAGAACGCCTACCTCACAAGATAATGGTCTTATTTCATCTATTTTTCTTCCATCAGGACGAATGTGCTCTTTGTATATCATCTCTCTTACACATTTCTTTTCTAAGTCATGAATGCTTGCAGCTATATCAGCTGATTTTTCCTCAGTTTCTTCTTCACCATATTTTTCTACAAAATAGTTTTGTATATCTTGAGCTATAGCTTCCATATTTGCATCTCTTGTCTCTTTATCCTGAGCTTGTACATCTTTATACATTCTATCCTTAAAGTTAGCAGAAATTTCTTCAAATACTTCTTGATTTGTTGCAAATGAAGTGTATTCAAATTTTTGCTTTCCAACTTTTTCTTTTATGTCTTTAATAAATGCACATAATTTTTTTATCTCTTCATGTCCTGCTTTTATAGCCTCTAACATTGTGTCATTAGGTATTTCATCAGCACCTGCTTCTATCATGGTAACCTTTTCCATAGTTCCTGCAACAGTTAAATTCAATCTGCTTTTTGCTCTTTGCTCTAATGTAGGATTAATTACAATTTGATTATCCACATATCCTACACTTACAGCTGCTGTTGGTCCACCAAATGGTATGTCTGAAATTGAAAGTGCTACAGATGCACCAATCATTGCACATACTTCTGGACTATTATCTTGTTCTACTGATAATACTGTTGCTACTACACATACATCATTTCTAAAATCTTTAGGGAATAGTGGACGTATTGGTCTGTCTATTGCTCTTGATGTTAATATTGCTTTATCTGCTGGTTTTCCTTCTCTCTTTTGAAAACTTCCTGGTATTTTTCCAACAGCATAAAGTTTCTCTTCATAATCAACTGATAATGGGAAAAAGTCAATTCCTTCTCTTGGTTCTTTTGAAGCTGTAACATTCACCATTACTACTGTATCGCCATATGATATTATGGCATTACCATTAGTAAGCTCTGCTACTTTTCCTGTTTCAATTACTAGCTTTCTTCCTGCTAGTTCTGTTTCAAATTTTTGATACATATAATATCTCTCCTATTCATTTTATATTTATATCTCAATACTTGTATTAGTTGGTAACTTCTATAAAATATTATAAACAGCTTTCTATCTTTTACACTTGTACTTCATCTTATTTCCAACTTTATCATTTTTAATCGTGTTCCATTCTCTTTATAATACTTTATACAAGCTACTTCTAAATTCAAGTATTGTTATATACTAATTAATTATTTATTTTAAAAATGGGCGCTTTAGTATTAGTAAAACGCCCGAGTTAGATTATTTTCTTAATCCTAATTTTTTAACAATGTCTCTATATCTTTCAACATCTTTATCAGCTAGATAGTTTAATAAGCTTCTTCTATTTCCTATCATTTTGAAAAGTCCTCTTCTAGAATGGTTATCCTTTTTGTGAACTTTTAGATGTTCTGTTAATTCATTAATTCTTTCTGTTAAAAGAGCTATTTGAACTTCTGGAGAACCAGTATCTTTTTCATCTCTTTTATAAGTATTAATGATTTCTTGTTTTCTTTCCTTTGTCATTATATTGCACCTCCTGTTTTCTTTACTTCCTTAAACTGAGTCTTAGCGGAGTTCTTTCCTAAAACTAAGTAAAAGGCAATCACATATAATATAATACCACAATTTTTTCCAAAAAGCAATACAAATATATGTAATTTTTCAACCAACTGTATATGTGTCAATGATGTGAAACAAATTCTTATAAAAAAATTGTAGTATCATTGAATTTAGTTTTTG
>OIYO01000545.1_pt1 | contig 30036 bp, 33 predicted proteins | sample 1588191 | NCBI WGS metagenome assembly OIYO01 (sample SAMN03283275) | human gut metagenome | biome: human-associated habitat; material: feces | host: Homo sapiens | place: Peru | collected 2012 | reverse complement strand
TTTATGTATGCATTATCTTTGATTGCTTTTCCTGATTTAATTTGTTCTTCAAATGCTGCATTTACTTTTTTATTGTTGAACGAATCTGAAACAATGTAAATATCATTCAATAATGATTTTAAATTGGTTTCGCTTTTAATTTTTTTATCTGTAGATTCTAATATATATCTTGACTGAGCACCGGTGTCTTCTGTAATTTTGTTCATAATGACACTTTTAGCATCAGCAGTGTTTTGGTTTGCCCATTCGTTGAAATTAACTTGTTTAGTTAGTGATTTATCAAGAAAGACTGCTGCTTCATCTATGGTTTTTTGTGAAAGTTTTACAAAACCTTCTGCATCTGAATTTGCAGCTGTTGGGTTATATGCCTTGATATTAGAAAGTGTATTTTTTAAATATTCTGCTTGAGATTTATTATTTTTAAGTTGTTCAGCCTTATTTTCTGCTAAAATATTTAAAGTTTCTGGTGCAGTAAATAGTTTATTAACATTCATTCCATATTTTTTGTTAAGACTGGTTGCAATCATTGCACCTGCGGCAGCTCCAAACAAACCGACACAGGTATCATTTACTGTACCCATAACTTCACGTCTAAATGTTTCTAAACCTGCTGCCGGACCACGTTTTGCAGTATCACTAATAGATCGTGGCGCAACCATTGACGCTAAGTCTATAGCATTTGCACCGATAGCTTGGTTAGTCGCAAAAAATCTAAGACTGCTATCTAATGCACCCTTAAATTGAACCTTTTGTTGGTTTGGAGTAGTTGTTTGTTGTGGAATTTGTTGTACTTTCATAATTACCTTAACGTTTGTCTGCACGGAATCCTGCTGTTAACTTTGAATATTTTACATTCAAAGGAGTAACTGATTCGTTCGTTTCATTCTTATCGGCTGTTACCTGAGAGCTTTCTTGAGCAAGCTTTAATGCTTGTTCGTGTTTTTTCTTTGTATTTTTTCTTGTGAAAATTGGAATCACAATCCCTAACAATGCTAATGATACACCAATACTAGTTCCTTGGCAAGCAGAACGTAAATTTGTTGCATGTTTAAGTTCTTTTTTGATGATATTAAGCTGTTCTGCAGTCGGTTTCAAACCTTTTGCCTTCAAACCTTCTTCTGTAGCACTCACTACTTCTTCAGAAGATTTGATATTAATATCTTTTACCCAATGCCAAGCTTTTTGGAATACATTTGCGTTTTTATCTAATTGTTTTGTTTCGTTTAATAATTTTATACCTGTTTTATTTTGAATTACAGTTGCAGCAGCTTTTGCAGCATAATCGCCCAAGAAATATAGGCTGGAGAATGTTGCAATATCTCTAACGGTAGCTTCTGCTAATTCGTTTTTGTCATCTGCTGCTGCCATACGAGATGCAAATGTTGCAGTGGAAATTATTCTAGCCTGATCCATAGTTGGGAACATTCCTTTAAATTCAAGCATTCCCAATGTAGGTTTTTTCATCATAGAAAGAAGTGAAACTCCAATCATTGATGATATAGAAATTATCTTTTGTTTTAACAATCCTTCTTTAGATTTTGGTGCGTCTTCTATACTTTCTTTTCCATTTTTACCAAAATCATCATAAATAGGAGCCCCTTTAACTCCTGAAAGTTTTCCGGTAATCCATCTGTTAATATACTGCATTGAAATAGCTAAAGGAAGGACAACCGCCAATCCTAAACCGCTCTTTGTTCTAACTAAATTTTTACTTCTTTTTGCAAATTCTTCTACCGTAATTTTATCACCGGCTTTTTGCAAGCCTTTGTAGAATTTCACAGAATCTTTTAACAAAGTATTAACAGACGATGCTGTAACAGCATCACCCTTTCCTGCAACTTTTAAATTTTCTGCGATTCTGGTTTTTTCAACAATAGAATTTGCAATTTCTGTAACGGGGTCTGTTTCTCTTTTTTCTTTACCTATGCAAACTTTAAAGCCATGCTTGATTTTTTGCGCTAAAGATTTTTTAGGCATATCTTCCCTTGTAAGCTTTGCAAGTTTTTCTGCATAACTATCTAATTCCTCTTTTGATAAAATATCTTTGAATGATAATTTATTTTTTCCTTCAAAACCTTCTGTATCAGCTATAATATTACGCAAAGATTCTTTTACCTTGTCGGGAGAAGAAGCTTCCATGTAATAAGTTTTTGCCTTATCAATCATAGAACTGTCAGCCCAGCATTCAGACATATCAATACCTTTTGGCATAAAACCGCCATTTATACCCTTAGCAATTCCTAATGTAATCAAGCTTGGTATCAAACAGTTTACAACTAAACCGGATGATTCACGTCTAAATGCTTCAAACCCTGCAAACCAGTTTGTCATAGATTCTACAATAGTTCTAGGTAAAATCGCAGATAGCATGTCAATAACAGCCACGTTAACCATTGGCATTCTTTCACAAGCTTGCATACCTGTTAAAAGCACACCACCTAACCCTTTGAAGCTTGGATTTTGCTGATTAGCTTTGTTCTCATTCTTACGGGCTCTTTTGCTATTTATTATTCTAGGATTTGTTTCTACACTTACTTTATTTATCATACAATTTCTTCTAATTCGGCAGCTGTTGATTCGGCTTTTTGTAACTTCACACTACCATCCCTAAGCTGATTATAACAACTTATACATGTATTTAAAAGCAGAACAAAATAAAAATTGCCCTTCTTAATACATTTGTAAAGGAAATGTAAAGATGAATTTTTGAATATTTTTTCCATATAAAGAATGTATAAAATGTTTTACCAAATTTTAAAGAATTGTTTATTTTACATATACAATTCTTTGAATGAAACAAAGGAAAATTCGGGTAAAATTAATTGTAAAGTTTTGTAACAATTTTGTGCTGTTGGTATTATAGTATACAACATCCCCCCAACCTGATATAATACAAAAGTATTCAACAGAGGGAGCAAAAAATGAAAATACTTATTTCTAATGACGATGGAATTTTGGCAAATGGTATCCGTGCACTAATCGAAGCACTTGCACCATCACACGATGTTTATGTAGTAGCTCCCGATAGAGAAAGAAGTGCTGCTGGGCATTCTTTAACACTGCATACTCCGTTAAGAGTTGAAGAAGTTGATGCAAAATACGGTTCTAAACGTTGCTGGATGACAACCGGAACCCCTGGGGACTGTGTGAAACTTGCAATTAACGCAATTTTATCAAAAGATGAACTACCGGATTTAGTAATTTCAGGAATTAATCATGGACCAAATTTAGGCGCCGACATTCTTTATTCAGGAACGGTTAGCTGTGCAATGGAAGGTGCAATGATGGGATATCCGAGTATTGCAACATCTTTAGCAAGTCTAAGAAATGAATACGAAGATTTTCACTTCGCAGCGGCATTTGTCGCACAATTGTTAAATCGTTTAGATAAATATAAAATTCCACCTAAAACGATTTTGAATATAAATATTCCCGGATTAGATAAAGAAGATATTGCAGGAATTGCAATTACCGAACTTGGCAGCAGAATGTTTACTGATGCATACGAGCGTCGAGTTGACCCGAGAGGGAAAGTTTATTATTGGATGGCAGGAGAATTGATTAACGAACCGGAGGATGCGGCAACTGATATTGCAGCAGTTAGAAACAACAAAATTTCTATAACACCGGTTACGTATGAAATGACCAGATTGAACATTATGCAGGACTTGGAAAGTTCTCTTTGTCAAGAAGACGTGTGTAATTGGTTTTAATAAAAATGCGATTTTGTCAGGCAATATGCTTTACATTTTCGCACTTTTCTAATACTATAAGTGTAATAATGAGAGGTAACTAATGGGTACAAAGTATAAACGTGTGTTATTAAAAATCAGCGGGGAAGCATTGCTTGGGAATCAGCAATTCGGTATTGATTATGAACCTGTTGAAATGATAGCCAATGAAATTAAATCAATTTATGACAAAGGTGTAGAAGTTGCAGTCGTTGTCGGTGGCGGAAATATTTTCCGTGGAATGAAAAACAGCGCAAAATTAGGCATGGATCAAGCTTCCGGAGATTATGTAGGAATGCTTGCAACGGTTATGAATGCTGTAGCTCTTCAATGCGCTTTGAAAAAAATTGATGTAGAATGCAGAGTTCAAACAGCTATTGCAATGAACCAAATTGCAGAGCCTTATGTTCGCCATAGAGCAATCAGACACCTAGAAAAAGGCAGAGTTGTTATTTTTGCGGCAGGAACCGGAAATCCGTTCTTCACAACTGATACAGCATCAGCATTAAGAGCTTCTGAAATTGATGCAGAAGTTATGTTGATGGCAAAAAATGGAGTTGATGGTGTTTATGACGATGATCCAAGAACAAATCCAAACGCTAAGAAAATTGACACAATGTCTTATGACAATATCATTAAAAATGAATTAAAAGTTATGGACACTTCTGCTTGTGCTTTATGTAAACAAAACAAAATTCCGATAATTGTATTTGATTTCAAAGCAAAAGGCAGCTTGAATAAAATTATGAATGGCGAAGCTGTCGGAACTTATGTAAGTTAAGCAAGCTTTGGGTGTTTAATTCGTAGGTTGGGCTTTCAGCCCAACAAAACAACAATAAAGATATAGTAAACAATAATTTAATAAAAGGAGAAAATTATGTCAGAAGCTCTTGAAGAAATGTATTTATTCGGAGAGGAAAAAATGGAAAAGGCAATCGCCCAAATGAAAAAAGAATTTGGCTCTGTTCGTACAGGTCGTGCTAATCCTGCTGTTTTAGATAAAGTTGTTGTAGATTATTATGGCGCACCTACTCCTATCAGACAAATGGCACAAGTTACAGTTAGTGAAGGTGTCACACTTGTAATTACTCCTTTTGACAAAAGCATCATGAAAGAATTAGAAAAAGCTATTATTAAAGCAGAATTAGGTGTTGCACCTAATAATGACGGTACATGCATTAGATTAAACTTCCCACCTTTAACAGAAGAAAGAAGAAGAGAAACTGCTAAAGAAGTTAAAAAATATGGTGAAGATACAAAAGTTGCAATCCGTAACGTAAGACGTGACATGGTTGATAGCTTAAAGAAGATTGAAAAAGAAGAAAATCTTCCTGAAGACGCAGTAAAAGACAATCAAGATAAGATTCAAAAACTTACTGATAAATATGTTGGAATTATTGATTCTCTAGTTGTAGAAAAAGAAAAAGAGGTTATGACAGTATAATGAATTTGAGTAAAAGTGTAACAAGGCTAATTACAGGTGTAATCTTCGGATTTACGGCATTATTTGCAATAATGGCAGGCGGACTTTGGATAGTTGGCTTAGTGCTAATCATTGTTACACTTGCATCGAAAGAATATGTAAAAATCCTTGAGCATAAAGGTTTTCGCCCAAGCTCGAGGATTATTATACTTTCAAGTTTTATTTTTGCGGCATTAGCTTATTTTAACAGATTTGATATGGTTGCGCTTGCTTTCACAGCATGTTCAATTATGGCATTTATGTCCGTATTATTTAAAGGCAAACAACCTTACATAGCAAATGTTGCAACAACAATTTTAGGATTCGTATATTGTGGCTGGTTCCCACTTCACTTATTATTCTTAAGGGATTTGGGCAGTCATCCTTTATACGAAGGTTTAATCAAAACAAATGTAACGACAGAAGGTGCTGGATACGCTTTATTGTTATTTTTCGCTGTTATATTAACTGATTCTATGTGTTATTATATGGGCTGCTATTTCGGCAAACACAAATTATCAAAAGTTATTAGCCCTAATAAAACGATTGAAGGCTCTATTGGCGGAACTTTATCTTGTATGATTTTCTGCTTTATATTCGGACAAGTGCTTATGATTCCTTGGTATCATTGCATTATTTTAGGATTATTGATTGCCGCATTTGCTCAAATAGGAGATTTGTGCGAATCTATGATTAAACGTGATGCCGGAGTTAAAGATTCTAGTAACATCCTCCCTGGTCACGGTGGATTTTTAGATAGAACTGACAGCTATATTTTAACAATACCTGTAGTACATTATTATATGTTCATGTTCGTAGTAAATAATTTTTCTGATATTGTTAAAGGAATTTTCTCATGTTAGAAAAAATTTTTGGTGAGCCAAATGAACTTGTAGAAAAAGCTTTAACACATCCGTCTTATACTCAAGAAAACAATCTGGATTCACTCGAGAATTACGAACGATTAGAATTTTTTGGCGATTCTGTATTAAAATTGTTTACTTCAAAACTGTTATATAATACTTATCCGACAGCTCCCGAAGGTGAACTCTCAAAAATTCGTTCTATTCTGGTATCAGATGCTATTTTGGCACAAATTGCAATAAAAATTGGTCTGGATAAATTAATCAAACTCGGACCTGCGGAAGAAAGACAAGGCGGAAGAAAAAGAGAATCTAATATTGCTTGTTCTTTAGAAGCAGTTTTAGGCGCATATTATTTAAGCGGAAAAGAAAAAGAGATTGAAAAATTTATAAATGATTATGTAATGGAATTTGCAGAAGATGTAGATAAGCATTTTGAAAAATATAATGCGAAAGATATTTTGCAACAATACACTCAAGGAATTGATAAAACCATACCGGTATATAGAACTGTCGGAGTAACAGGACCAGCGCACAAACCTGTTTTTGAGGTTGAAGTTGAGTGGCAAAGAAAGATTATTGCCAAAGGTCGTGGAAAATCTAAAAAAGAAGCCCAACAAAATTGCGCCTTAGAAGCTTGCAAAAAGCTCGGCGCTATATAATAAAATTATAAAGGTGGGAACCGCTCTCGCTTTTCCCACCCTACAATTTTTCAATTTTAAAACCCTAGTTAGCAGCTACTGCACTATCATCCTGTGCAGCACGTTCTATAGCTCTTGTTGCTGCCATTGCAACCAATGGATTTGTATCAGTTTGAGCCAAAGTAAACAAAGTTGTTAACTCATCTTTGTATTCCGGTCTTTCAATGTGGCTCAAAGCATCAATTGCAGCTAATTTTACTTCCGGATTTGGATTGTATCTCAAAGCGTCAACTATTGCAGAAGTCCCCGGTAAATCTGTCATTGGCACAATATTACCGGTTTGTTTTTCTACTTCGTCAGTATAAATCTTTGCCAAAACTGACATTGTATACATTGCATATTCTTTATTTCTTTCAGCTTGTTCCATTGGAGAAATTTGGTTTGCAAGTTCTATTTCTGCATCTGATAATTCGTAAGGTAATTTTACGTTCTTATCACCCTTAGCATTTTCCATTACCAAATAATTTGCAATTACTTTCTTTCTTGCCTGTACCTGTGCTTCTGTTGGAGATGCTAATTCAGAAGTATCTGCCTTAGTTATATCAATCAATGTTGCAAATACATCTCTTACAATATAAGGTACTGCGTTTTCAGGATTGTCCATTGAAATTCTTGCGATTTCTTCCATCTGTTGAGCCTGAACATCATAATCTGCGTTCGTCAAATTAGAAATTACAAGCGGAATATCTACATCCGGTTTAATTTCTTCTCCAGGAATAATTTCCGGTTTTTTCTTTTCAATTTCCTTGACTTCACTATCCATTACCTTAACATCATCATTAATTTTGTCAGCATTTTTTGTATCATCTTCCACTACCGCTGGAGCTTCCTTTGCTTCCTCTGTATTTTCTGTTTCTTCAACTTTTTCTGGAGCATCTTCTTTCACTTCGTCATTAGTGGGAATTACTTCTTCCGCACCTGCGTTTTCGTTTTTTTCACTATTCTCACCAGCCGGAACTGTATCTTCCGCTTTTACATTTACACCTTTTTCAACATTCTCACTAGTCGGAAGTGTTTCTTCCGCACCTATATTGACTCCTTTTTCAGCTTCTGTTGTAGTGTAGTTCGGTTCAGGAACATTTGGAGTTTCAACCTTTTGTTCATCAGGTGTTTTCAAATCATTTACAGATTCAAAATCTTTACCTTCTACTTCCAACTCATTTTCCATCTTTGGTAAAATCACATTTGTAGTATGGTATGCTAAATTAAATCCTTGTGGAAGTGGAATTTGATTAATTTGAGCCATATCATAAGTCATTGGCATTTGTGCTTGAGGATAATCATATATCGGTTGCACCGGTTCTGCATGAACTGTTGGATTATCAATATTAATATTTACGGCATTTAAATCAGCATTATTACCGTTTACGTTCATCGGATTTGTAATTGTCGGATTTTGGTTATTTGCACCGTTTGCAAAAACTTCCGGCTTGTTAATATTAATTTTTACTGCGCTATAATTTGCTCTATTGAATCCATTATCAATTGATTGAACCATATTCTACATCCTTTCAACACATGTATCTGTTTTATTAAAGCATGTGAATAGAAAAACTTGCGTTATTTCGGAAGTATGTTTACAAATATTTACAAGTTTTGAATAAAATAAATAAGATAATCGTATTATCCCTCACCCTGTTTTTCTAAGCTTCAAGCCAAAAGGCTTTCAGCTTGAAAAACGTTCCCTCTCCCACAAGGGGCGAGGGTAAAATACTATACCTTTCAGTAATTCTCACTTCAAATTAACAACTTCCAATCCACGAAAATCAAAAATATTATGCGTATTGTTATTTAATTTCTCTTCACAAAGTAAACAGCCGACAATTGCTTCCAACTGTGCAACCGGCATCATATTTGTCGGCAAATTATCAAAACCGAATTCATATCTCAAAGTTGATTGTAAAAATTTGCAATCTGCAGAAGAACGCTCTTTAAAATTTGAGTAAAGATTAAATTTTTGTCGTGTTAAATAAACTTCAAACCTAAAAATATCAGCACCATTATTTTTTAAATTGGAAAATAATTCACATCCTCTGGTTGAAAATCTTTGCATCCAATTATCCTTGTTTATAAACTCATCTTCTTTAGAATGAATCAGCTGATATGGCTTAGAAAGAACTCTCCATTTGCCTTCCATCATTGTATTATCCCAAGGCAAAGATATGCAAAATGCAGAATTTTTTATTGATGGATAATTTTCAAAAAAGAACTGGACATCATTCATTGAAAACAACTTATCGACATAAATAAGTTTGCCCGTTGCTATTTCTCTTACTGCAACACCGGTTTCTACAGAAGAAGATGGTCCAAGTGACATTCCTACCGCATACTGAATCATAAACCAAAGTCCTCATCTTCCGGAATGCTTGAATTCAAACGAATAACACGCTTTTCTACCGCAGGCATTTCTACATCTTCACCATTTTGCGCATTCTCTTTATCAAGATTTACATATAATTCCATATTCTTTTTAGAAAGTTTTTCGCTCTTTTGTTTTTCAATCCTTTGTTGGTTTTCTTCCAACAATTTTCTCGCCGCAGGAGAAATTGCATCACCCTCTATCTTAGAAATAATCTGCTCTCTCTGTTTCTGAATAGCTTCCTGTTCAGCTTTTGTAAGCTTCATTGTATTATCGTTACTTGTTTCAAAATCACGTCTATACTTATTTTTCATGATAAGTATTTCTACTCTTCTATTAGCAGGATCCTTTGGTGAAATTGCATTTTCTAAAGGTCTTGTATCTGCATATCCGATTGCTGAAAATAAGCTTGGTGAGAACTTAAACCTTGTAATCATATATCTTACAACAGAAGAAGCTCTTGCGGCTGACAATTCCCAATTAGAAGGATAAACAAATGAATTAATCGGTGTGCTATCTGTATGACCTTCTACTCTCATAGAATGTAATACAAATTTTTTGCAAATCAATACTCCAACTTTATCCAAAAGTTTTTTAGCATCGCCGTCAATATTAGCAGACCCGGGAGCAAAAAGATATTTGTCATCAAATGTTAACAAAAGCCCTTTATCAGTCATCTTTGAAGAAATTCCATCCAACTCTCCAAGCTTTGTCATCTCCATAATCGTTTCATCAATCTCTCTAAAAGACTCTTCTTCATATTTTGGGCTAATGTACTCTAACATTAAACTTGGAATGAAAGAATTTGCTTGTTGTTGGTCAAATATAGAATCACTACCATCCATAATTGATTGTTGACCATCTAAAAGAGTATTTTGAGAAAAAGCGTTTTTCAAAGATTCTTCAAGTTTAGCAAAATCACTCACATCAACTTGTGCAAGCGCATATAATACTACGAACGTAGCAAAAAGCAGAGTGATAAAATCACCATATGAAACGAGCCAACGCTCAAGGTTTTCAGGTTCTTCCGCTCTCTTTTTTCTAGCCATTAGCTTGTGCTTCCTTACCTTCTTCTTCTAAAATAAATGAACGTAATTTTCTTTCAATCAAAACAGGGCTTTCGCCAGCTTGAATTGATAAAACACCTTCAAGAATCATATTTTTATATAACATTACATCTTGATAAATAAATTTAACACGAGTACCCAAAGGAATCATTACAAGGTTTGCTGCGAACAAACCATAAATTGTTGCAACGAAAGCAACCGCAATACCTGCACCTAACTTAGATGGATCAGACAAGTTCTGCATAACCTGAATCAAGCCAAGTACCGCACCAATGATACCCAAAGTTGGAGAATAACCACCAAATGATTCAAAAACTTTTGCAGCATTATGAACATAGTTTTCCAATTGTTCAATCTGGTTTTCCATCATCTCCCTAACAAGAGTCGGGTCTGTACCATCGGCAACCGCACCTAAACCTAAAGTAAGAAGTTTGTCAGATGCATTATTAGCTTCTTTTTCCAAAGAAATAATACCTTCTTTTCTTGCTTTTGTTGCAAATCCGCCAATTTCCGTAATCAATGCATTAAAATCACACTTTGGCGGCATAAAAACATCTTTAAGAATTTTTATCGCAGACATCAAAATTTTAGGTGGGAAGCTTAATACAATCGCACCGGTCGTACCACCAAGTACAATAAATGCAGCAGTAATTTGCAACAGCTGACCTATATTACCACCTTCCATAGCCTGACCGGTAAGAATGAACCCAATCCCAAGGAACATTCCTATGACTGCAAATATATCCATAATTATCTCCGAATTGTATACTATTCTGAATATATTAAACTATATTTAAACTCGTTTGTAATCCTTTAAATATAGGATTTGGCTTGATTAGAATGTGAAGAAAAGAAAAAAATACTACTCTACAATCTTAACCCCGGAACTTGTTCCCAGTCTTACGGCTCCGGCTTCTATCATTTTCAATGCAGCTTCTTTGTCACGAATTCCGCCTGATGCTTTTACTTGCAAACCGGCATCCTTAACCGTTTCGTACATAAGCTTTACATCCTCAGCTTTTGCACCCACTCCGTTTTTTACAAAACCGGTTGATGTTTTTACAAAATTGGCACCACCTTTTATACAAAGTTCGCACGCAATTTTAATTTCTTCTTTTGTTAGCAAATCTGTTTCAATAATCACCTTCAAATTTCTACCTTGGCAAGCAGATTTTACTTTTGAAATTTCATCTACAATGTAGTCATACTCTTTATCTTTAAGTTTTCCACCATTGATTACCATATCAATTTCATCAGCGCCATTTTTGATAGCGTCGACTGTTTCCAACACTTTACTTTCGCAAGTAGCTTGACCAAGAGGGAAGCCAATTACGGTAACGACTTTGACATCATTTCTATTGGTATCTTTTAGATACTGGTGTGCGTAACTAACATTACAAGGGTTAACACAAACACCTAAAAAGCTGTATTGACAAGCTTCTTCAAGTAATTTCGTAATTTCTGCACGAGTAGCATCTTGTTTTAATAACGTATGTTCAATATATTTATTCAATTCCATAATAATCTCCTTTTATTTAACCTTAGCCTTTAATTGTGAAGAAAACAGCCGTTACAAGTCCCATAATTAAACAATAGTAACCAAAAATCCCCAATGAAAATTTTGAAACAAATTTCAAGAAATATTTAATACACAAGTAACCGACAATCCCTGAAACAATTGTTCCTGCTATGATTGCAGTCCAGTTATATGTAACAACTTCTGCAAAATCAAGTTTTACAAGCGGATAAACCATTGAAGCTCCCAATATAATCGGAATACTTAACAAGAACGAATATTTTGCAGCAGTTGTTCTGTCAGAACCGGTTAAAAGTCCGGTTGCAATTGTTAAACCAGAACGAGAAAACCCAGGAAGAGCAGCCAAACCTTGTGCGATTGCAATTAGAATAGAGCTTTTTAAAGTCACATCAGCATTTTTACCATGTCTTTTTGCCCAGAATTCACTAAACAAAAGTAAAATACCTGTTCCAATTAATAAACCACCCACAATTGCAGGTTTAAAGACTAGAAATTCTGCAACTTCATTCATCGGAAAGGCTATTAAGACAGTTATTACAGTGCCTAAGATGATATAAATACCGGTTTTAAAATCCTTAGATGAATAATCTTTGTTTTTTAAACCAAAATAAAGTGCTTTCAAAATTTGCCAAATTTCTTTTCTAAAGAAAATCAATACAGCAATCAATGTGCCCAAATGAAGCATTATATCAAGAAAAACTTCTTGATTAGATTCTTGAACAATCTCTATACCTTTGAATACTTTGTAAAAATTTGACGTAAAAACTAAATGCGCAGAGCTTGAAATCGGTAAAAATTCGCTCAACCCTTGCACAATCCCCATTAAAATTGATTGTATTAAATCCATAAACCTCTCCCTTTTTTAAGCATATTTAACTATGCATCAATAACTTTTTAATTATATCATATAAAAGTAAGGTATTAATTTAATACTATTCTATATTTATTACTTTGAAGTTGCCTAATTACCCTTCTTCAAAATAGCTTGCGCAAGAAGTAGCTGTTTCCCATACAGAAACCTTGGAAACCTGAACAATTTTTTCTTTTAATTTGTTATAAATAAACATTGCAATCATTTCGCTGGAAGGACTCTCACCCTTAAATTCAGGAAGTTCATTGATATCTTTATGATCTAATAAATCTAAAACGGCTTTCATTTCACGTTTTAAAACTTTATAATCAACAAGAATATTGCTCTTATCAAGCGTTTCGCCTTTTACATAAGCTTCTACAAGCCAATTATGACCATGCTGATGTTCACACTCACCATCATAATTCAATAAATGATGTGCTGCTGAAAAATACATTTGTGCTTTTAATTCAAACATTTTATCTCCTTTTAATTATTAGTGGGGAAGCTCATAGCAGTTTTAATAAGCATTAATTAATACCCACCCGCATTCGTACCTTTAGCACGGCTCAAGAACGACTGCGACCTCCCTAACAAGGGCGGTTTAAACATTTCTTATCGCAAAAAATCATTAACAACAAACTTCTGCTAATCTAACTAAAATTTTGTCTGTGATTACTTTGATATAATCTTTGTCAACCATACCATTAATAATACAATCCGCAATTTGGTAGGTTGGACGAATATATTGTTGTGCTGTTTCGTTTACATTTTTAAACTGTAAATCTGCAGCTTCTCCAGTCTTACCTCTAGAAACCGCACGTTTGTACCATCTTTCTTTAATAACATCAATCGGAGTGAATACATAAACTTTTACATCCATAATGTCACGCACTTCCGGATTCAACACATATAAACCTTCTGTCAAAATAACTTTTGCAGGCTTTTTAGTGTCACCATTCGGATTGGAAACGCAAGTAACAAAATCATATTTTGGAGAAACAATTGTTTCGCCCTTTTTCAAGCCTAATAAATGTTCTCTCATCAAAGGAAGATTTATTACATCTGGTGTATCAAAGCTAAAGCCGGTTTTGAATAGAGCATCATAACTTCCTGCTTCTTGCAACTCTTTAGAAGTATCTTTGTAATAATCATCTTGGCGAATAACAGTATAAATGCCTTCTTTTTTATCACGCACAACAGCTTCAATAGTATTATCAACAAAAACAGTTTTACCGGAAGCACTTTCACCGGTTATTCCAATAAGAAAAGTTTTTTTCTTTTCTTGAACAACTTTGCGTGCAATATTCATTATAAAATCGTCAGCAACTTTCAAAAACAATGGTTGTTCTTGTTGTTTATCTTCTTCAAGAATATCTTTTAGAGTGTCAACAATGTTTGTGATAAGTTCCATGTCCAGACGACTAGAGTAAAAATTGTAGTTTGTTAGCTCAAATGTTTCCATCATACAACCGTCCTTTGTTCAATATTACCATTGTATAGTAAACACCAAAAAATTGCTCATGACTTTTGTCGATTTGTAAAGAAAATTTACTTTTTGGGAAGTCTTTAAGTCGCTAGGTCTTTAAGTCGTTAAGTTCTTTAAATTCGCTAACGCTCATAAATGAAAAATAAAACATATACCAAAATCAAAATTTTTATACGAACTTAATGCCTTAACGACCTAAAGACTTAATGACCTAAAGACTCTTTTCCCATCTTGAGAAGAAATTTTGTTTTTAATATAATTATCATGCAATTATTTGCAAATAAGAAAGGAAAGAGATTATGAAAAAATCAATTAAAGATTTAGGTGACATCAAAGGAAAAGTTGCTCTAGTTAGAGTTGACGTTAACGTACCTCTTGATGAAAACAAAAATGTAACTGACGATACTCGTATTCAAGCTATCGTTCCTACTGTAAATTTCTTAAAAGAAAAAGGTGCTAGAATCGTTCTTATGGCTCACTTAGGCAGACCAAAAGGCGAAAGAAATATGGAATTCTCTCTTGAACCAGTTGCTAAATATATGGCAAAAGTTTTTGGCGAAGAAATCGTATTCATCCCTTCTGTTGAAGAAGCTAAACCTTATGTAGAAAAACTTGCTGACGGTCAAATTGCTTTATTGGAAAACATTCGTTTCTACAAAGCTGAAGAAGCTAAAGATGACGATATGACTTTCGCTAACCAATTAGCTGAATTGGGCGATTTCTATGTTAACGACGCCTTCGGCGCAGCTCACAGAAACCACACTTCAACTGCTAAATTAGCAAAAGTTCTTAAACCTGCAGTTTCAGGTTTATTGATGGAAAAAGAAATCAGATGCTTATCTCAAGCTCTAGACAACCCAACAAGACCATTCACAGCTGTAGTTGGCGGTGCTAAAGTTTCTTCTAAAATCGGTGTTTTGGAAAACTTGCTAGACAAAGTTGATAACATGATTATCGGCGGTGGTATGGCTTACACATTCGTTAAAGCTAACGGCGGTAAAATTGGTAACTCAATTTGTGAAGATGACCAAATCGATGTTGCTAAAGCTATCGAAAAGAAAGCTCAAGAAAAAGGTGTTAAGCTTGTTATGGCTACAGACGTTCTTGTTACAGATGATTTCTCTGGCAATGGCAAAAACGAATTTGTTAAAATTAATGAAATCCCTGATGGATTTGAAGGTGTTGATGCCGGTCCTGATTCAAGAAAAGCTTTTGCAGAAGTTCTTAAATCTTCAAAAACAATTCTTATGAACGGACCTGTAGGCGCATTTGAAAACCCTAAATTCGCAGAAGGTACTAAAGCTGTATTAGAAGCTATTGTTGAAGCTACAAAAGCTGGTGCTACATCAGTTATCGGCGGTGGTGATTCAGTTTCTGCTGCTAAGAAATTCTTCAAAGCTGAAGATTTCACTCACGTATCAACTGGTGGCGGTGCATCTCTAGAATTTATCGAAGGTAAAGTTCTTCCAGGTGTTGCTGCTCTTGATAATAAGTAAGATGCAGTTTAATAGTTTAAACTAATAATAGTGGCGGATGCGAAGCATCCGCCACTATTTTTTAAGTTAATGGTGCATACAATGCACCATTAATATTCTTAACACATAACAATCCAAAGCAATTTTCTTGCTTGTCGTCCTAAAAAGATTGCAATCATCGCAAAAAAGATGTCATAAATAATTTGTACACCACTTTGTGACATTATCCAGCCTGTTACCAAATCCATAGGTGCATGCCTTAGAGTTGCGATGAAAAACATGTATAAAATTCCCAGAATATGGATTGTTAAAACACCAATCAAGGAAATCAAAAATATTCTTAATAAATCAGTTTTGCCTTTAAGTAATGTTCCTGCAAAAAAGATTGCCGGAATAAATGCTAAAATATAGCCAAAACCGTATTCAAATAAATAGCTTATGCCACCGCCTAATGCAAAAATTGGGAAAAAGAGCCCTAAAATTATATAAATCAAAATTGATAAAATTCCAAATTTTCTGCCTAATAGCGCTACAATAAAAAACACAACCGGAATTTGCGGTATATATTTATAACTTTTAATAAAATGGTGTAAAATTTCAGTATCTGTAACATTTCCGGCTAAAAATGTAAATGTATTCAACGGGAAATACGGATGTTTAAGCGTAATTTGAGTAAATGTAGCAATAATAATAAGCAACACACAAAGTCCGGTCAAAATCAGCGTGCCAAACGTAATCTTGATAGGTTCACCTTTGTATTTGAAACTATTTATCTGTTTTTCTACTCGTTTGCTCATTTAATCTCTATTACTTTTTTCAAATTTTCAACATTTTCTAAGTATCTTGTTTTAAATTTATCGTAAAAAATGTTTTCAGTCCACATAATTAATGCGTCCTCATTATTATCCTGATAATACCCTTTTCTTGTTCCAAGCGACTGAAAACCATATTTTTCATACAATTTTATTGCAGGAATATTTGATACTCGAACTTCCAGAGTCAAATACTTTACCATATCTTTGTAACAATCTTCAATAATCTTATGGATTATAGCCTCGCCAATATGATTTCTCAAGAATTCATTCTTTACCGCAATTGTTGTAATATGCCCTTCATCAATAATATGCCAAGTTCCGGCATAGCCAACAAGTTCACCGTCAGCTGTTTTTGCAGCATAATATTTAGCAAGTTTATTTGCCATCTCATCATAGAAAGAAGACTTTGACCAATGATGTTTTCCATAAGCACTTACTTCTATATCAACAACATCATCAATATCTTCTTTGGTTAATTTAGAAATATAAATTTCTGATAACTTAGCTACGGACATATACTTTCCCAATCAATATCATCTTCAGTTTCTTCCCCAGGTTCTACTATATGTTCACCATCTTCAAGCATAAGCATGAGGGAAAGTCTTAACTGTTTTTTGTAATTTTCCAACGCCTTTTCACGAGTCTTGGCGCAAAAAGCAAAGCTCGGTATTTCTTTAATCTCAATATAATGATAAGGGTTCCCGTTAAAATCTAAATCGGTACCTTCAATTAAGGTCCAATCAAGGTTCATGTAATATTCTAAATCTTTATTCTCAGTCATCTAAAGACCTTTCACTCAAAGGTTGTTTAATCATAATCCCTTCACCCCCAATAATATCAGCTTGTTTACCATTGATGTATAAATAAACAGGAAGATTTGTGTTGGCTTTCGCAGTTTTGATAACTTGTTTTACACGTGTGTAAGTACTTTCAGCTCCTCCACCGGCTTCAAACGCTGAAGACAAGTCTATCATTATACTCCCTTCACCTTCCCTCACAGAAAGAATTTTTGTTCCTTGAGGAATTTCAGAGGTAAAGCCTTTTGATTTTTCCCATTTGGTAGGAGCAGACACCAGCTCTTTTATTGCAAACGCAAAACAAGATTTTTCCACTGTACTATCACACTTACGGTTTACAGAGCGTATATTGCCGTTAGAGTCTGTTACAAATATTTTAATGGTTTTATAACTGTGTTCTTTTACCGGTTCCTGAACTTGTGCAGGTTCTTCAACAGGTTCTGTCGGAGTAAATTCTTCAACCGGAGGCAATTCTTCTTCCTGATGGTGTGGAAAATTTACATGAAAACCATCTTTTGGACTAAAGAATGAAAAATATACGTAAGCAACTGATATTACAATAAGTATAAACAGACCCAGCTTTTGCGAAAAATTCATGGCTTAATCTCCCTTTATAAATATTTTACCATCAACTTTTACTTTATTGTCAACAATGTTTACATTCTCAACATTTGCACTGCATTCTTTTGTTTCTAATAGTTGCATTGTGAATTCTAGCGGATTCAACAAGTTTAGCATATTTGCGACTTTGTTTAGTGAAATTTTTCCATAAGCACTGTCTAAATTAACATTAACGGCTCTAATTTTTCCATTACGAACTTCAAAATCAGAAGACGCAACAAATACCTTATTTCTTGCAGATGGCGCAATTGGGAAATTATATTCTGTTAAAATATATAATTTATTATTTAATATTTTTGTACTTACACCCTTAACCTCAAACATCGGATGTGCAATTTTGTTAATATTGTCAATCACATTCTTATAATTTGGACTCTTTAATGCTGTATTTAAACTATCTTGAGATAACAACATATCGTAAGCAAATTTCATATCAGACTTGAACTCAATCGGATCTTTAGTATAATCTACATAATTGTAATCTGTGAGTGATTTCAAGTGAACATACGGAATCGTTATATCATCTGACTTAATATTTTCACCTGTAATTTCAAGGTTCTTGAACACACCTTTTTTCATGCTGGAAACAGTATAACCGTCAAATTTAACCTTATATTTCCCACCGGTTTCTTTCTTTAAACTTGATTTAATCACGTGTTCTGCAACACTTTCAGCAACAGGATTCATAATTGCGAAATGCTTGTTGTTCTGCAAATATTCTTTGGAGCACTTGTCTGCTGCAAATCCAATGCCGGCTGTTAATGAAATTAACATTAATACTAAAATAATCTTCTTCATACTAACCTCTTGTTTTTATTGGGTTTAATTTAAAATCTTTTATCTTACTTGCGGAAGAAATATAAATATACACATCACTTCTCTTCCAAAAGCAAACTTTCTATTACTTATATAATAAATTAAACATAACAAAATGTTAATAGAATACTATTAAATCAAGTATTTTAGAGTATTATGTTAAAAATCTTGCAAAATAAATCGCTAGTAACTATAAAAGCTATTTTGCAACTTTTTTATAAATACCGAAACTAATTTTTTTCAAACTATTATCCAAACCGAGTTCTTTAAAAAGTTGGTCATATATTGTGTCAGTAATTAAATATCCATCAGGTTTAATGATTCTTGGAAGATTTTTTATTGTGCTATAATACTCGTCATCATTTTCTATATAGCCTAAAACATTATTTATGGAAAGCACGTCAAACAAATTATCAGAATAGCTTTTTATTTCGTCTTGAATTCTTGTCGCCCATTTAGACTTGTTAGCGTCGTTATATGTATTATATAAATAATTAAAAATCTCATCATTAACTCTATATCCTGTTCCTGCAAAAATATCACCATAAAATTGTGCGTATTTTACAAAACTGGTTTTAGCAAATTCCGGTTGTTTATGAAAATAGGCATCATAATGCGAACAATTTAATAATACATTTCTTGTTGGTTTTGCTTGCAAATCAACCGTTTGCAAGTGCAATACATCATCTAACTTTTTGTTCTTAATGAGTTCTTTTATAACGGCTAAATATGAAAATGGTTCTTGCGAATGTCCAATTCCTAAAATCAACATTGATTTATTATCATCACTTTTTTCACTAAAAAGAGAAGAAAATATTTTTACAACATCATTAAACCCGTTGTTACTACCTAATACAACTCCTCTGCGGAAAAAGCTGGAAGCTGATAACCAGAGATTATGATTACTGATTTTATAAAAATCAGGATGAGCATTTCCCGTAATATTATTGTAATTGCTAACCGTTAAACCGCCATCACCAGAGGTATCCATCCGATCAAATACGTCGACATCCGGCAGTTTATCTTCAGAGTTTGGTATATCTAATAACATTGATTCACTGTTCTTTGCCCTGAAATTAACAGTTCTGAATTTATTTGTTGAATAATATTGAAATACGTGATTGTTTATAAGCATAAATTTTCCCTGCTCAATATTATTCTATAAAGCACCTAAATATTTTTTTTGTTAGTTGAAATAAATAAATTGGAGATGGTGGGAGTCGAACCCACGTCCATTGTGGATAAAAACGAATATCTACGAGTGTAGTAACTTATTAGCTCAACTTAATACGGAAAGTTACAAAACCTGAACTAAGCCAAAGACTTTTTGCGGAAGCCTAACCTCCAATGGTTATCTTGATGCACATACCATCATCTGTGCACTGCGTCTTGCATAGTGGTCCAATACAATCGGCAAGATGGATTGTATCAGAGGCTGACTGCAAAGTCTGTTATGCAGCTCTACGAGCAGCAGCTCTAGAGAAATCAGCAACTACAACATTATCTGTAGCATTTAATTTAATTTGCTCGTTGATAAGCGGGAACAGCGCCCGCACTCGCAACCCGGATCTACCAATCACAGCGTCAAAACCAGTACATCCCCATGTTGTTGTTTCTTTTGGAATGAACGGCTCCGCTCGAAAAACCTGCTTGCATTGCTCTCGCAACGCAACACTGTTTTTCTCGACTCCACCTCACACACTCTCGTGTGTTCGGCTTGCCCTCTGTCCTCACCGGACGGGCGTCAAAACCAGTACATCCCCATGTTGTTGTTTCTTTTGGAATGAACAACTCCCTTTTACAAAGCAAATAGTAGGTCAGGCATTGCCTGACAATAACTTCCTGTTCATTCCAATATTACTTTCAATGTTCGTATATACAGTATAAAGCACTTATTGCCCAATTTCAACTACCAATTAATTATCAATTAGTGCTTTAATCTCTTTCAAAGTTTTCATACAATCCTCTTTATACTTGAAAAATTAAAAAAATCGGTTAAAATAAGAATACAGGCAAGGGTGCTGATTTCACCCTTACCCGTAGCCCTAACTAAAGGACTTTGAGTGCAAGAACTATTGCTAGTAATAGCAGTAGTTCTTTTTCAGTGATTTCAACTATCATTTTAACCTCCTTTCGTTGATAGTTAAAATGTGTTAAAATCTTTAGCCCGTATTCTATTTTCAACGTATTAACTGATTCTATCAAAACATTTTGTTTTTAGCAATCCATTTTTTAATGTATTATATTTTTTCAAAATCAGCGGCACCGTGTTTGCAAACGGGACAAATGTAGTCTTGCGGAAGATTTTCACCTTCATAAATATATCCGCAAATTTTACATCTCCATCCTTTTTTGTTTTCATTTTGAGGCTTTGGTTTTATATTTTTTTGATAAAAATCATAACTCATCGTTGGAACTTCACTCAACATTTCTGCGGCAACTAATTGACCTATAAACAAACTATGCGTTCCTAAATCAATTTCCTGCTGAACATATGCTGACATATAAGAATTAGTTCCTTGCGTAATATAATAAAGCCCATTTGGACTTCTTTTGACGTCACTAAAATTAGCAAATTTATCCACATCACGTCCTGATTGGTAACCAAAATGTTTAAAAATATCAAAACTCGCTTGCTCAGAAAGAACCGAAAGATTAAATTTTCTAGTCCTTGAAATCATTTGTTGGGTTAAATTTCTTTTGTTGACTGCAATTGCAATTTGACAAGGGTCTGACGTAACTTGCATAACTGTATTTATAATGCAACCGTTGTCATTATTATCTTTTGTAGTAACAACATATAGTCCATAGCCAATATTAAATAAAACTCTAGAATCCATATAACCTCCTTTTACAATTTTTATATTATAAATAATATTTAATTGGCATACAAGATAATGATGAATAAATATTAAAAACTAATATTGCTCAAATAATGTAAATTTTTGTAAAAAATTACAAAAAGTCTTAAAGTTTTATCAAAAAATGCCGTTATATATAATATACATAATTATTTTTAACACTAATTTCTTACATTAGGAGCATATATGAGTATAAGTGTAAATCACAACAATAATCCCGCATCAATTTTACGCACTAATAATACATCAAATTCTTCCACCCAAGCTGTAACCGGAAATAATAATAGTGTTGATTTTAACTATGAAGAATTGAATAAGCTTTTTATTGAAAAAGGCTTATCTGCTCTTTTGGAGAAGATTACTGAACTACAAAATGCAGGTTTGGTTACTGATATAGTAATAGAAACGGAGGCTGAAGGCAGGACCACCGTAACCTTTAAGGCTGATGATAAAGAGTATAAATTTAAAGGTGCTGTCGGAGATGAGCCTCAACTTCCTACAGACGACTCTACACTGAAAACAGATAATATTGACAATGCGGATAAAACAAATGAAACCAATAAAACTAATAATGCTACCGACCCAAGGGCATTAACTCAAGATGAACTTGAAGCAAGAAGAAAAAATAGTCGTTATTATAATTATGACGGTCCGGATCGTAGACATGAAACAGATTATGATGAAATAATCGTTGATGGTGTAACTTATCGAATACCATTGACTCCTAACAGACTTTGCGATTCTTCTGTATTTGAAGATGTTATAAAAGAAATGTGTAATTATTTTAACATTACCCCTGCAAATATTACAAAACTAATGAATAGCCTAACAGATGAACAAAAAGAATACATAAACGCTCATCCTGAAAAATTTTCTGGAGTACAAATCGACCAATATGATTCAGCGTGGTTTGGTACGCCAGAAATGATGGAAAGGTATTTAGATAATGGCGATTTCTATTCCGCAGATGAAATGTATTATCAATGTGTAAAAGCATTTTCCGGATATTTGAATGAAGATTCTAATTGGGGACCAATCTCAAGCTATATGACTTCTGTTGTTCCTGAAACGGTATCAAATCCGACATATAATGTGAAAGTTAATGGTGACAGTATTGAATTTACTGATAAAACAGTCAAAGCAATTATGGACTTTTTAAAAGAAAATGCTGACAAATTTGGTAGTACAGAAAAAAACAGATATGATTATTTAGGCTGTGCTGATGCAGGTTATTGTAAAATGCTTGGCTTGACTCCGGATGATACAGAAGCTACTATTTGGCAAAAAATTAATGATTTCTGTTATAAATATGGTTCAACTGATGGTAAATCAATGTTAATGGAAGATTACTACAATGCTTGTGCAGAAAATCAAACCGTATCATTCTCAAATTCGAATTATCCTAATACCTCAATCGCAACTTATGAAACCTGTCAAAAAGTTGTGAACTATAATGCTGAAACAATTAGAAGCGAAAGCAAAGAAGCTAAATCTAAATATACAAATGTCGATGGTACGACTGCAGATGTTGAAGTTGATAATTACTCTCCTTCAATGGCAGTAGGCGGTATTTCAACTGATAGTGATGAAGATACTGCATTCAAAGCTTTAAAAGAAAAGTACATGCAAGAACTGGCTGATAGAATTAAGAGTTCAAATGGTTACAATCAAGTACATGCGGGTTGGTTTCAAACTGGCGACATTCCGATATACGCATTAGTAGATGTGGATGATAATGGAAACATAACACTTTCTGAAAATGCAAAAACTTACTTAAAAAATTATTTGCAAAGTTTAGCAAATGCAGAAAAAGCTGATATAGAACTTTATGATAAGAATATAGAGTTATTAAGAGCTAATGGAAGTTCTGTTGATTCTGTTTACACACAATGCGCTCAAAAAGAATTTTTAGAATTATTCGGTTTATCAGCAATTCCATATGGCGGAGATTATAAAAACCATCCACAAATGGAAGCTTGGATTGAAAATATTGAAAGTATTGCAAACGATGATTCTAAAATAGAACAACTTCTAACAACATTCTTGTCTTCTATTGGTTCAACTGACGGAAAGATAACAACGTTGGAAAATTATTATGATACACTTGCTAACAATGGTATTTATGAACATTTAACAACATATGGACAATCAAAGACAACTTACAAAACTAATGCTGAAATTGAAGCTTTGGCTAAAAATGGTGCTGAGGGTTCATATTTAGAGTCTTTGAAACAAAAATATCCGGAAATTTATCAAGAATATGGCTATTATATCCAAGATTCCTATGATACTTATAATGGTGTAATTCGTTTTGATACGTATATTGATTCTGATGATGAGGACGAGGCTCCAGCTTTAGGTGCAGAAAATAGAGCTTTTCAATATCTATGGGCAAAAGGTCCTGCTTTGTTAGCTGCAGGTGTTGTTGATGGAGATTCATTTACGGTACAAAGACGTAAACTAACAGAATTAGCACAAAAAATGGGGGCAATACAAGATGGACCTGCTGTGAATATTGATATCAAAGACATGATGAACTATCTTCTCGGTGATAATGCAGAAGGTGTAAATTATTTTGATAAATATATACAAAATAGAAACGCAAAAGCAATTTCATTAAGTAATACAAAATTAGAAACTGTTCAACAAAATCCAAATATAGAAGTTGAAAGAAGCGGAGATGCTTATTCTAATGATTATTGGGAAACTTATGGAGTAAGTAATGCGAGTGAAAGTGAAAGTAAAAATAATCAAGCAAAAGTAGATGAAATAAAAACTTATATTAAGTCATTACTAGACCCTATTTATGCAAAATACTATGTAACTAAAGGTGATAGTTATGAAAACTTTGTAACCGGTAAATCAGAATGGAGCAATCCGGACAGTGGAGATTTTGCTCATATCGCTTATAGTTGGAAAGATGAAACAACAAAACAAGCTTTTGTAAAAGAAGTACAAGAAGCTGTTAAACAAGCATTGGCTAAATATTCTGATTCCATTACTAATATAAGCTTTGATGGTCAACGAGTTATATTTAGTACCGTTTATGATGAGAATATTGACGCTAAAAAAATAGATAATGTATCCGGAGTAAATTACAATCGTGGTAATGAAGTTCAAGGTGACATTTATATTCGCGGGTATGCGAATGTTGCAACTGCAAAAGTTGATGCTGCAGAATTTGAAGCTGCTGTTGACACAACAATAAACTATACAAATACTCCAAAGATTATCAGTAATAACTTTCCAGAAGGAGCTCCATCTAATGTTGATGGCAAAGAAGTTGTAAAAACAGCTTGGGAAGGCATTTATGCAACTTCTGACAGCAGCAAAGTTTACTTGTGGGACGCAAAAGCTCAAAAGTATTTAGAAATTAATAACTGGACTAGTCAGGCAGCAGAAAAATTCGCACAAGGCGATTCTACAGATTTACCATTCATAGGTGGAGTTACCGGTAGTCCAACAGTTTCTAATTATCAAAATTATGAAGTTAACCAAATTTTGTTATCATTGGTATATGGTTACAACAGAACGGATGACCCTACTATTTTTGAAAAAGACGGCAAGTATTATCAATTAGATTATGAGACAAAGCGCCATAAAGAAGGCTTGGAAGGATATAAAGACTCTTTGCGTGAAATGACTTTTGCAAATAACTCAACAGTCACAGTTCAAGCTAAAAATGCACCTTCAAATACAGTAGAAAATAATACTGTGGATAAAACTGAGGTTGTTGATAAACCAACCGAAGAAATTATTTATAAATCTGATGAAGTTGTTACAGAAATGCAGGCTGCAGCAGAAAAATTGAATTTAACATCTGCTAAGACAACCGGAACTTATTATCAGTTTTCTGAACAAGGCACATATTTATATGTATGGAATCCTGAAAATAAGAAATTCAAAGCGTTTAGTATAAATACAAGAAATACTGACGGAAGCATTAATAAAGAATTTACGCAAGCTGGCAAAGCTATAAATAGAACTGAAACAAATATATACTATGAAGCACTTCTTGAAGCATACAAAAATGGTTACAATTTTACAGCAAACTACCCTTGGGTATGCGAAAAAGACGGCATTTATTATGAATATGATAAAGAAAACGGATGCTTCAAAAAAAGAGCAGAATAGATGCTTAGAGGTGAAGAAGCTTAGCAGAAGGCGTGGACAGTTTGTCCACGCCTTCTTTTAGTAGGTAAACGTGTTGTGCGGCCCCTCCCTTTATAGGGGAAGCGGATTTTCGGTAGGGCGACGTCGAGCGTTAGCGAGCTAGCCCGTAAGAGCAAATAACATGAAAATAACAATTAAAATCCGTTAGGATTTGTTGTTATTGGAATGTTATGCTCGCCCGAATAATCCAAGACATGGTAGAATTTATTAACGAACGATAGTGAATTTAGAAATTCGGGTGGGGGCTAATTTAAAAATTTTTAAATTTATTATTTTTTTAATATTAATATTTTTAAATTATTTCATAATTCCCCTACGGGCAAGCCCCCACCCTAACCCTCCCCCTATAAAGGGAGGGGATGCGCCATTATCATTTTTAAACTACTAGAAAAAGTTTAATATATAAATTTTAAGACCACTTTCCATTCCACTCACTGCTGTAAACTTTTGTAACAATCATTCTCAAATCACTAAAGTTTTTCAAAATTATGCCGTAAATATAAATAGCAGTTTGTATAAAGGAGATAACATGACATTTAATCAATATTCTGTATACTCTATCGTTTCTACAACTGAGAATAACGATCAAAGCGATATTTTAAAAGTTTTAGCGTTGTTAGACCAAGTTAAGAATTTGGAAAATGTCAATGAAGCTAAGGATTGGTTAAAAACAAACTGGAATATACGTGATGATATCCAGAATTTTCCTTTAACAAAAGATGTTAAATTGAGCGCACAAACAGGAAAAAAATATTTTAATATAACAATTGAACAAAAGAATCAAATTGAATCTTTTAATTTTAACAAATAAAGATTAAAATATTATTCTTTTGCAAATTCAATAAACACATGGGCTTGACAGTGTTTTTGGTTTATCCTAAACTAAACATGCCGAAGTATAGTGCTATGGTATGCCTTGCTCGGATTATGCACAAAAGTTAAGGAGACTAAAAATGCCAAAATTAAAAACTCACCGTGCAGCAGCTAAAAGATATAAAGTTACTGGCACAGGTAAAATCACAAGAAGACATGCAGGTATCGGTCACTTGCTTCAACACAAGTCAGAATCAAGAAAACGTAAGATTTTTGGAGATGTTGTAATTTCTGAAACTCACGAAAAATTGATTTCTAAAGAGTTACCTTACAAGAAGTATGCTAGATAGGAGTGTTGAACAATGAGAATTAAACGTGGAAATGTATGTCGTAACAGACACAAAAAAATATTAAAGCTTGCTAAAGGCTTCAAAGGCGCAAGAAGCAGAATATTTAAGGTTGCTAACATTGCTGTAATGAAAGCTCTTAAATACGCTTACAGAGATAGACGTGCTACAAAACGTAACATGCGTCGTTTATGGATTGTTAGAATCAACGCTGCTGTTAGAGCAGAAGGTATGAGCTACTCAAGATTTGTAAACGCTTGCAAGAAAGCAAACATTCAAGTTAACAGAAAAATGCTTGCAGACCTTGCTGTTAATGATAAAGAAGCATTCTCTATTGTTGTAGAAGCTGCAAAAGCTGCTTTATAATTTATAGGTCTAAAACAAAAATCCTGTTCTTTTTTAAGAGCAGGATTTTTTTATTTAGAAAAAGGAGGAGGAAATTCTAATTACATATCATATACAAAGTTTTGTCCCGTTGTATTTTCAGCAGCTTCTTGAGCCATTGCACGAGATGCAAAGAACATTTGTTTTGCATAACTTTGGATTTCTGAATTATAAACTCTTTGGTCAAAAATATTTTCATACTTAGAAAGATAATCACCTAAAGGTGTAACAATATCCGTAATCAAGCTCGCTGCGGTATCACCCATTTGTTTAAGAACTCTTTCACCGATACCAAGTTCTGCCATTTTTTCTGACAAAGTTAATGACAAGAAACTGTTTCCTTGAACAGCATCTGCTGCTTGCTGTTGAAGCTTTTCTTCCATTTTAGCTTCAGCCGCAGCATGTTGTTTTGTCGGATCATAGTTCGTTTTTTGATAAGACTGTAAATAACTGTTTAAATTAAATGATTCTGCCATATCCTTTTGCCCTTTATTTTTGTATTATTGTTATCGGCATTTTTTTTTAAAACTTTAGGGTTTTGCCTTAAAATTTTACAAAACGTTACAAAACGCATTTTTTTACATAAATTTCTTAAATACAAAGGATTTTAATTTTTTATTTTTAACTTTTCATTATCTAAATGGCTAATATCATATTGCTGAGTTGGGTAATATCTATGTCAATGTATTTAGGATTTAATGTTGATATAAAAGGAGATTACAATATGATTAAAGCAATTACAACAAAATTTTTTCCACAAAGTACACCAATTAAAAATATTAAGCAACTAACACCCCAAAAAGATATTATTCGTTCTACATTTTTGAAACAAGATTTACTTACAGGTTTTATTGTTGATACATTTATAAAAAGCAACAAGCCTGAATCTATAAAGTGTGTTGCTCCGGAAATTTTCTATTAGTAACAGATGTGTATTTTGTTATCAAATATTACAAAAATTGAAAAAAAGATTTCTTTTTGTTACAATTCTTAATAAAACAACTTCAAAAAGGCAATTTTTTAATGTTTAAATACTTTATATATACATAAGAGATATTTAAAGATTAAAGAGAGGCAATTTAGAATATGACAGTTGAAAATAAAAAGAGATTTACAGTTATTAGTAATACAGAATTTGAAAATGAAGCTGATTCAAGAGAGCGACATAGAGCATATCAAACTAATCCGCTTAAAGAAAAGCTTATGAAGTTTACCAATAACGAAGCTGGCAAAAAATTTGGAGTTGAAGACTTGTTGAAATGGTAGCAAAAATAGCAAGTCTGCAACAGGCGGAAAAAGGAAAAGGCAAAAAGGAAAATGGTTTAAATGTACCAAATTAAAAACAGAATATACCCCGACTTTGACAAAACACAGAAAAGCGGGGTATGTAATTTTTTAAGAGCGTTAGTGAAACAGAATTTGAGTTTAACTTGTTCTGAGATTATGGACAAGTTTTTAGAGGATGAAAAGTATTATTTGGAGCTTAATGCTTCCAGATTTCCATTTTTGGCTGATTATATCAATGAAAAAAGTTTTCTTAAGGATACTGAAGATTATATTAAAGAATGTATCAAATATTATGAATACAAAGAAAAACAGCGTCCTATAATAGAAGCAAACAAAGAATTTGAGAAGAAAAAAAGAAAATTTTTGCAAGAAGTAAAAATGTCAAAAGAAGCTCCTACAAAAAAGCAACTTTACTATTACGACAGATTGTGCAAAAAATATTCTATTGAGAAAAAAGATGTAGAAGAATTATCCAAATTGGATTTAAGAAACGAGATTGAGAGTATATTAAATGAATATTCAGACGATTATAAAAATGTTGACTGATGCAGGAATCGAAGAAAATGAAGCAATCGCAGAAGTGAAAATACTGCTTGAACATTTTTGTAAATTTACAGAAAAAGATAAAATTTTGGGCAGGGTTTTGAGCGATATAGAGCTCAATTTAATAAAAGAGAAGGTTGAACTTAGAATAAAAGAACGCATTCCTGTGCAATATTTAACGGGAGAAGGGTATTTCATGGGAGAATTTTTCAAAGTGACTCCTGCGGTACTAATACCGAGAGATGAAACAGAAATCCTTGTTAGAAAAGCCATAGAACTTATCCAAGCAAATGATTTCAAGAATGTTTTGGATATTGGAACAGGTTCCGGTTGTATAGCTTGTACTATTGCAAAAAATACAGACGCAACAGTTTTGGGAGTTGATATTTCTTCTGATGCATTAAGGGTTGCTTTGGATAATGTAACAAAGCTTGGAATTAATAACAGAGCGGTTTTTAGAAAGTCGGACCTTTTTGAAAAAGTAAGAGAAGAAGAAAAATTCGATATAATAATTTCTAATCCGCCATATATTCCGCATGACGTAGAATTATCAGAAGAAGTTATGAAGGAACCGGAATTAGCATTAAGGGCGGACGAAGACGGATTAGAGTTTTATCGAAAAATTACAGAAAAAGCGCCTGAGTTTTTAAAAGAGGGTGGTTGGCTAATGTACGAACTCGGGATTGGAGAGAGTAATGCCGTAAAAGCTTTTATGCAGGAACATTTTACTGATGTAACGATAATAAAAGATTTGACAGGGATTGATAGAGTAATTTACGGAAGAAAAATGTAAATTTTTTAGTACAACAAAAACCGGTGATTTTTTGATTTCACCGGTTTTTTGTTGGAAATTATTTAATCTAACATACATTGCGATTTTTAATCTGCCCTTGCGGGTTAATACCCATCCTAACCCCATCTTGGATTATTCGGGCGAGTATAACAACGCTATAGTCCCCACATAGCAGTCGACAGTGTCTACATGCGGAACTTCTACCTCACCCTAACCCTCTCCTGCTAGGAGAGGGAATGCGCCATACTTGTA
>OIYO01000543.1_pt1 | contig 30044 bp, 29 predicted proteins | sample 1588191 | NCBI WGS metagenome assembly OIYO01 (sample SAMN03283275) | human gut metagenome | biome: human-associated habitat; material: feces | host: Homo sapiens | place: Peru | collected 2012 | reverse complement strand
GTCCATTCCATGCAGACCGCAATCCCAGCATGAAAGTGGATTTTCGATTTCACTGCTTTGGCTGTGGAGCGGATGGTGATGTGATTGACTTTACCGCAAAACTGTTTCAGCTGTCCTTGCGGCAGGCTGCTGAAAAGCTGACCGCAGATTTTGGACTTTCTGCAACGAAAAATTTCCCACGGCAGCACTTGAAAATCGTGGAATACAAAGACCCAATCAAAACATTGTACGAGTGCCGTGCAATCTTAGCCGACTGGCGCACACGTTTTGCGCCAAAATCATCGGAGGAAGAACTGCATCCCTGTTTTGTTGCCAGTCTGCATCACGCCGCTTACATCCAATATCTGATCGAAAACCGAAATTTTCTCACCGAACATCAGAAGGAGGTTCAACAGATTGCCCAACGAATCCGAAAATACCAGATCGTCCATTTCCAACATCCGCAAAATGCTCTCGCAGGCTGAAGAAGGCGGTGTTCAGAACACGATTCAAAACTGTGTGACTGTTTTGCAGAACGACCCGATTCTTGCAGATTCCATCCGGCTGAATCTGCTGAGTGAACGCATTGATATTGTAAAGCCGATGGGCTGGCAACGCTCAGGCCCCACGCTGACCGACACGGATATGATGTACATTCTGCGCCGAATGGAAAAATACGGCCTGTACAGCGAAAAACGAGTGTCTGCGGCAATTCGCATTGTTGCCAACGAAAATCATTATCACCCCATCCGGGACTACTTGAATGACTTGAAGTGGGATGGCACAGCACGGATAAGCCGCGCCTTGCATCGCTTTCTCGGCGCAGCTGAAGATGAGCTTACGGCAGAAGCATTGAAAATTTTTTTGCTGGGAGCTATCAAACGGGTGTTTCATCCCGGCTGCAAATTTGAGCTGATGCTATGTCTGGTAGGCGGACAAGGTGCCGGAAAATCCTCTTTCTTCCGGCTGCTTGCTATCAAAGATGAATGGTTCTCGGATGATTTGCGGCGACTGGACGATGATAATGTGTTCCGCAAGTTGCAAGGCCACTGGATCATGGAAATGTCGGAAATGATTGCGACTGCCAATGCTAAAAGCATCGAGGAAATCAAGAGCTTTCTCAGCAAGCAGAAAGAAACCTACAAAATCCCGTATGAAACGCACCCGGCAGACCGCTTGCGGCAGTGCGTTTTTGCAGGAACGACCAACCGACAGGACTTTTTGCCCCGTGACCGAACAGGAAACCGCCGCTTTATCCCCATTCCTGTGGATGCAGAGCAGGCCGAAGTACATATTCTGGACAACGAAGCGGAATCTCGTGCCTACATTGACCAGCTTTGGGCAGAAGCCATGACGATTTACAACAGTGGCGATTATAAGCTGACATTCAGCCCTTCCATGCAGGAAGCATTGCAGATTTGCCAGAAAGATTTTATGCAGGAAGATACACAGGCGGGCATGATTTATGCGTTTCTGGAGGATTACACGGGTGACCGGGTATGTTCCAAACAGCTTTACGCTGAGGCACTGGGCAATCTGAATCTTCCTGCGGAGTGGGAAACCCGTGCCATCTGTGAGATCATGACTGCAGGAATTGCGAATGGCGAAATCAAGGGGTGGACACCCCACAAAGCAGCCAAACGCTACCCGAAGTATGGCGTGCAGAAAGGATGGGAACGTGTAACCGCTGCAAAAGCGGATGCAGACGGTTTTTCAGAACTTACAGACGAAGAAGCCCAGCAGATGGGATTTCCGTTTTGAAGGGCTGCTTTACATCGTTGGTTACAGGTGTGGTTACACCCTGCATCTGTAAAAAAGTAGCATCGTTCCAAGTGATTTTCCTATCTGTAACCATGTAACCTGTAACTGATAAGAAAAAATAAATACAGAAAATTGCCAGCATACCACCGCGGAAAAGTTTTCTGTGGCGGTTACAGTCTGCTGGTTACAAACAGAAATACGGAGGTTTTGCCTATGAAAGAAGTTCGCGTTTGCGAAGCAATGAAGTCCCCGGTGGGGACTTTAAGCGACGGAACGGTCTTGCATCAGCAAGATGGAGGAACCAAGTCCCGACAAGTTCCGATCTGGGAGAAAAGCAATCTGACGCTGGAAGAAGCCGCAGCCTATTCCGGCATTGGCATCAACAAGCTGCGCGAAATGAGCGATTCCAAGGACTGCACCTTTGTTCTCTGGAATGGTACGAAGCGGCTGCTGAAACGCCGCAGGTTGGATGAACACCTTGACCGATTATTTTCGATTTGACAATAAAAATGAAGGCGGCAGTTGAAAGCACCTCGGCGGTATGGTATGATTAAGCCGTAGGTTGCTTTCTGCCAACAATGGAGGACATAACGATGGCAGAAAGAAGAAAAGACTCAAAGAAGCGTGTTCTAAAGGAAGGTGAATATCAGCGCAGCAACGGAACGTATGAGTACCGCTGGCGCAGTGAAAACGGAAAGCGAAACAATGTGTACGCCAAAAGTCTGGAAGAACTTCGTGAGAAAGAAGCAGAGATCCAGCGTGACCGCAGTGATGGCATTCGTTCGGAAGCGCGGAACGCGACCATCAATGACATTCACGAGCAGTGGCTGCAACTGAAAAAGGGACTGAAAGCCAATACGCTGGTCAACTACGAGTATATGTACAAGATGTATGTATTTCCGGAGTTTGGAAAGCGGAAAGTCGGAAGTCTGAAAAAGTCGGATGTGCGGCGGTTTTACAATGGCCTTGTGGATTCGCAGCGTCTGAAAGTGGCAACGGTGGAGAACATCCATACGGTGCTGCATCAGGTGCTGGATTTTGCGGTTGAGGACGAGTATCTCCGCATCAATCCATCCGATAATGCGTTGAAAGAGTTGAAGCAGACGCACAATCTGGACAGCGAACGCCGCAAGGCTCTGACCGCAGGCCAGCAGAAGCTGTTGATGAACTTCTTGAAAAACAGCGAGAAGTACAATCACTGGCTTCCCATCATTACTGTGATGGTGGAATGTGGTCTCCGTGCTGGTGAAGCAACGGGCTTGCGCTGGGAGGACATCAACCTTGATACGGGTGAAATCAGTGTAAATCACACGTTGATTTATTACAGCCACCGGGAGAAAGGCTGTCTGTACGGAATCAATACACCCAAGACGGAAGCTGGAAATCGAATTGTGCCTATGACTCCGGCAGTCAAGGCTGCTTTTGTACAAGAGCGAGCGTATCAGAAGAAAACTGGAATTTCCTGCAAGGTGACGATTGATGGCTATACGGATTTTATTTTTATAAACCGTTTTGGCGAGTGCCAGCATCACAGCACCATCAATAAGGGCATTGACCGTATCATCCGCGACTGCAACGAGGAACAGCTTGCAAGGTGTGAAAGCGGTGCAATTAAGCCGAAAAACCTTGTCCTGCTTCCGAAGTTTAGCTGCCACTCCTTGCGGCATACCTGCGCCACCCGGCTTTGCGAGGCCGGAATCAACATGAAGGTCATTCAGGACGTACTGGGCCACGCCGATATTACCACTACCATGAACATCTACACTGAGGCTACAAAAAATCTCAAGAAAAAGGAAATCGACAAGTTTGCAGAGGTCTTGTCTGCAACCACGACATTTGACGGAAAGGAGGAAAACGACTGATGGAAAATAAATCTGTACCCCTCGCAGCGCAGGTCCTTGCCCCGGCAGTGAGTGAAATTCGCTCATTGCTGGTAGCTTCCCGTAAAAATGTAGCACAGCAGATCAATCAGGAACTGCTGTCAACCTATTGGAAAATTGGTGAAGTCATCGTCCGCTGTGAGCAGAACGACAGCATCCGTGCGGCATATGGTGAAAAGACTTTGCTGCAACTTTCAAAGGCTTTGACCAAAGAACTTGGCAAAGGTTTCTCACGCTCGAATGTTTACAATATGCGGCAGTTTTATCTGAGCTATCCAATTTTCCAGTCAGTGACTGGAAAATTGAGTTGGACGCATTATTGCGAGTTGTTGTCTATTTCTGACAGAGAGAAACGCAGTTTCTATGAAAAAGAAGCTGCTAATTCTGGCTGGTCTGTCCGTGAGATGAAACGGCAGATTGAAAGTTCCCTGTTTGAACGTTTGCTTTTGTCTCGTGGCGATGCAAACAAAGAACAAGTTTTAGCATTGGCCGAAAAAGGTGTGGACTACACTAAGCCGGAAGACATTATCAAGGACCCGTATGTGTTCGAGTTCTTGGGATTGCCGGAGGAGAAACCGTTCCTTGAAAGCGATTTGGAAGCAGCACTGGTGCGGCAGATTGAGGATTTTCTGCTGGAACTTGGCCGAGGCTTTATGTTTGTCGGCACACAGCAGCGCGTTACAGTGAACAACACCCACTACTATGTGGATATGGTGTTCTACAATAAGATTTTGCATGCCTATGTGCTGATCGGGTTGAAAACCACCAAGCTTACGCCCGAAGCTGCCGGACAAATCAATATGTATCTGAACTACTACGCCGCAGAGGTCAACGACCCGGAAGATAATCCTCCTATCGGTATCATCCTCTGCACCGACAAAGACAGTGTAGCTGCTGAATATGCGCTGGGTGGTTTGTCAAACCAGATTTTTGCATCCCGGTATGTCTTGTATATGCCAAACAAGGAGCAGCTTATTGGACAGGTGGAAGAAGTCTTGAAGCGTTGGCACTCTCACGAGGACGAATAAGTTTACCACCAGCCTTACCACTGACTTACCACCAATTTGAGAATAGCTGTAAACAGTTGCGTAGAGTTGCGAAAAATAGGACCTTTTTATCTTGCACAAACAAAGGCTTATGAACACTTGTAAACAGCTATAAATCACCACCGGTCAAGCTCCCCACGATGAAGCCGATTGACCAGTAAAATTTTAATACATAAATAAAGAGCCATCTGGCGCGGTTTTATATCGCGCTGGGTGGCTCTTTGCAATATGGAAACACCGGTTGAAAGAAAATATTCGGGTCAAAAAGTTCTTTTGTCAGGCTATTTTTCAAGGTCAGCCATGACCTCTTCGGTCAGTGCAAGGGGAAATTTTATCATGGAAATATTTTTGAAATTGATGAGGGTTTCGATGCCATCAAGGCTTTCGATTTCTACGAGATCTTCCCCGAACAGCTCTCCGGATTCGTAAATCTGGCTTACAGTAATAGCTGGGTCATCAGAATCATCATCGCTTAAGGCGAGTGTTTGGGTGCGGCCATTCGCAAACAAAATTGTTGCTGTATACAGATCGGCACAGAATTTTTCTGGGTCGATCAGGTTCCGAGGAGTCCTTGTGGATCACACAGATGCTCGGCCACGCATTGCAGAAGGTCCGGAGCTTTGCGTCCATTTCAGATGGGACTCTTGACCTCGTGTAGCACGAGGGGTGTATACTGGGAACACCTAGAATAAAAAGAGAAGGTGCCTTTATGAAAAAAGTTCTGATCCTCGAGGGAAGCCCCCGCCCCAACGGAAACTCCTGCATCCTGAGCGAGGAATTTGCCCGTGGTGCGCAGGAAGCGGGTTGCAGCGTCGAAAAGGTGATGGCCGCCCATAAGAAGCTTTCCGGGTGTCTGGGCGTCAACGCGATGGAAGCGGGCGATATCCGCAAGACGGATGCCATGAAACGGGCCTACGAGATGGGCCGGGGCATCTAAAAGCTCCTCATTTCTGAACAGTACATGAACAATTCCCGGACAGTCTGCCGCTGTCCGGGAATTTGTGTTATGATAGAGGGAAATCCAGAGAAAAGAGGAGATCACAATGGCATCCTATCGCTACGAACGAGACATCACCCCCGAGGACTTGGCTCTGGACAAGCCCCGCGAGCTGACCAAAGCCGAGGCCCGCGCCAACTGGTGGCACTATCACTGGTACTATGTGCTGGCGGTGGTCCTTGCTGTGCTGGTCGTCGGCTATTTTGTGTGGAGCCGGGTCACCGAAGTCGAGCCGGACTATACGGTGGCGGTCATCGGGAGCAATGACCCGGATGCCGTGTTCCTGAGCGACCTGAAAACAACGCTGGAATCCGTCGCCGACGACGTGAACGGTGACGGCAAGGTGACCGTGCAGGTGAAATCCATCTGGCTGTCGCTTGATTTTGAGCATCAGGACGTCTCGACCCGCCAGCTGATGGAATCCAGCGAAGATAAGCTGAATTCGGATTTTTACCTCTGTGAGAGTCTGCTCTTTCTTGTGGACGACCCTGCAGCTCTGCAGCAGCGATATGGCTGCTTCCGCAACAAGGACGGCACAGATCCGCAGGATGGCGACATCGTCAATATCGACGACTTTGCTGTTCCGCTGGAAGAAACAGCGCTTTCTGGCGTGCAGGACCCCAACGGCGCACTGTGGTATCTTGCCCGCCGCGCCGCAGAGGGCGTAGAAGAAAAGACCCTCACCCAAGCGGATTCCCTGTGGGAAGCGCTTCAGTGAGGGGGAAAAGTCAATCTTCTTCTGAAAAAAGCTCGTCAAATTCCTGTTTGAGCAGGGCTTCCAACGTATCCTTTTCGAGAGGGCCGGTCCGCCGGCTCTTTTTTTGTTTGCCGCCGGTGCGGCACTCGAGCGGAGCGCGGAGTTCCAGAACGAATTTTTGGTGGGCGGAAAGTTTCATGGGAAGGGGCCTTTCTTAGCGTTTGCGGTCGGCCTGAATGCCGAATTCCAGATATTCCTGATATTCCGGGCTGTGAAGAGTGTCGTACCGGGGCAGAAAGACCGGTTTTCGGCCAGACTGCATGATGTAGACATTCCCCAGCGGGGCGTACAGGATCTCTTCGTAGGGGACGCCCATCCGCTTGGAGACGATCTCGCAGGAGCGGTCGTCGAAGCCGCCGGGAAAGTAGGCGTAGACCGCACAGTTCTGCCGGATGACAGCGGCGTTCTCGTGGTAGATGGCTTCCAGCTGGTGTTCGGATTGCAGCAGGATCACCGCCGACAGCCCCGCCGAGCGGAACAGGCTGATGTCGTTGGCAAAGCCCTGAATGGGCGCGGTACAGGCGAAATCATCGAAGAAATACCGGACCTCGCGGGGCAGCTCGCCGCCGGGACAGGAGGCCGCATAGCGGAGGAGCTGCTGTTCGGTGAAGCGGTAGAATAGATTTGCATAATACTGCTGGGAGCGGTCCACCGCCGATGTGATGACGATGAGGGCTTCCTTGCGGCTGGCGAATTTCACCGGGTCGAACTGCGGTTTTTTCTGCATCATGGAGCGGATACCCTCCGGAAAGACCGTGCTCAGCGCCGAAGCAAGAGTGTCCCGCACGCAGGAAGCGGTCCGATAGGGCAGACTGTGCCAGCTGTTGAATTCCCGCACCGCATAGCAGTCCGGCGCGGCGTCGGAGATCTTCTGGAACATGGCATCCAGCGGCGTTTCCACAGAATAGCCGTCCTCGTGGGGGAGCAGCTGGTCGAACAGCTTCAAGACCTCGGTCATGCCGGGGGCTGTGTTCCCGGTAGAAGTCATGAGGCATCCGGCGATGAGGCCGGACAGCAGAGGTTTGGCCTTGGCTTGCCAGTAATCGTCTACGGTCCGCTGAATGGTCATGTCCACGATGGCGGCGGAAAGCGAATCGATGTCGGCATAGCTTTCGATGAAACCCAGCGGGTCGAAGCTGATGGTGCTCTTTTTGGGGTCGGCGATGTTGAGCAGATGGACCTTGTAATTTTTGTGGCGCAGATAGCGCTCCATGGCGTAGGCGTCCCGCTCCTTGGCATAGTTCAGGATGGGATTGCTGAAGTGGAGCCGCCCGATGGTCGGAAGAATGACGCTGGTGCTTTTTCCACAGCCGGTCGTACCGACGATGAGGGCGTTGGCGTTTGGGCGCGTTTTGCCGACGTCGTCGCCGGATAAGATGTAATCAGCCCCTAGAACAAGCGGATCTCGTTTCATGCAAACCTCCTTAGATGTGGTCCACGATCTTGTCGCAGATGCCGAAGGCAACGGCTTCTTCGGCGTTCATGAAGTTGTCGTATGCGGTGGCGCGTTCGATCTCGTCCACGGAGCGGCCGGTGTCTTGCGCCAGAATTTGGGTCAGTGTATCCTTGACTTCCAGAATGGATGCGGCCGTTTTCTGGATGGAAGAAGCGCTTCCGTAGATCCCGCCGGATGCGGATGAGATCAGCGGCTCGTGGATCATCACCTTGCTGTGCCGGAGGATGAAGCGGTGTCCTTTCGCACCGCCGGCCAGCAGGATGGCGGCCATGCTGGCGGCTAACTCGATGCAGTAGATCTCGACCGGGACGGTCATGCCTTTCAGCTGGTCGTATAAGGCCAGACCGGCCTGAATCTCGCCGCCCGGTGAGGTGATGAGGAGCCGGATCGGTGTGCGGGGATCCTCACTTTCCAGAAACAGCAGCTGCTGCAAGACGGCGTTGACGGAACTGGTGGTGATCGTGCCGGTGAGAAAGATGGTTCGGTTGGACAGCAGCATGGCATCCAGCGGAAGGCTCTGAAGGCCGCTGCTGCTTTTTTTGATGACCTGCATAGGGAAATATCTCCTTTTTTGTAGTGACTTCAGGATACCAGTTTGGCCGAAAATTGAAAAGAAACCGGCGGTTTACAGGTTGTGCCCCGCGAAAGGCGGCTTCTGGATGATGCGGCAGTACCCGGTGAGAAGGTGCTGCAGCTCCTGCTCGACGTCCGGAGATTCCGGATCGAGCTTGGCTTCCGCATAGATGCGGAACATCCCGTCTTCGGTGGACGAAATGCCTAGAACAAGCTCGGGCCGGGTATCGTCCCGGCATTCCAGATGGAGCGTTTTGGACTTCGAAAGGGGCGCGTCCACCAGCCGCCAGAGCTTGATGGACCCATCCGCCCACACCGAAAGATTGAACTTGAGCAGGTTCGGAAGGGTGCAGAAATAGATCGTGTCATTGGAAAGGCTGAACTTCCGGAAGCGGATCTGCAGCTTCCGGGCAGCGGCTTCGACGGAGGAAGCAAGAGGGATGGCGTTGTTGGGCATCGGGAAGATCTCCTTTAGGCGGCATCCAGCTCGTCGCGGTCGAGCGGCACGAGCTTTTCCTTGCGGGCGGGTTCGGGGTCCTCCAGCTCGTAGCGGATGACGTAGTTGATCTGGTAAGCAAGCTGGTCGAACAGCTTGTCCATGACACAGTTGTAACGGTGGACGTTGGCCCGATAGAGTTGGCCGAGGGTCATGGTGTGGGTCACGCTGGTGTCCTCATCACAGACCAGACGGCCGTTTTTCTGGAAGAAGCTGAGGATGGAAGGGGAGTAGCGCTCGACCGAGTACAGGAACACCGGTTCGCCGCCGTTTGCGGGGCGGTAATAGAAGGAGTGCTTTCCGGTGTACCAGACGCGATCGCCGGGCTTGTGGAGATTCGGCATGGGGATGCGCTCGCTGACGCAGAGGATGTGGTCGTTGTTGTTCTTGCCTTTGATCTTTTTCATGAGGGGTTCCTCCTTAAATTCCGTGTGAGGGGCGGCTCCCTGTGAGCCGCTTCCGTTGTTGTGCTTGCATTATACGGGATTTTTGAAAAAGAAGAAATTGACCGGCAGTTAACAAAAAAGACCACCGCAGGAAGCATCCCTCCTGCGGTGGTCTGTAGAAAGATCCATAAAAGAACGGACGAGCCGCCCTCGCCCTCAGCCTCCCTTGCGGAACGCATAAAGGTGATAACCAGCTCGTCCACCGGACAGTGATACAACTGCGCCAGAAGCACCACATGGGAAAGCGTAGGAAGTTTCTTCCCGTTCTCCCACATGCTGATAATGACTCTGGAAGCCGAATCTCCGACCTGATCAAAAAGATCCGAAAGATCTTCCTGCGTCAGGTGAAGGGCCAGCCGGTGCTGTTTCAGCTGTCTGCCCGTTGCAACAAGGTCGATCCCCATGAGCCATGCAGTTGCGTAGTCGATGGTAAATGCGTTTTTCATAATTCGTTCCTCCTTAAATCGTGGGTGAAAAGCGGAAGATAGGTGCTTTCCTAAAAAGTGACCACGTTTGGAGGAAGAATTTCCTTGTTCAACTGCCTAAATTCTACCATTTTCTTCGAAGGATGTCAATCGAAAATTCGACGAAGAACGGCAAAAGTTTCTATTGTAAACCAACAGTTTACAGGGCGGCGCGGACAGAAATTCTGGCCGCATGTTTGGAGCAGACGCAGGGGAGAGAGCGGGTGCTTTGCAGAGGATTTTCTTAGGATCATCCACAAATTCTTTCTGGCAAAAATTGCCAAACAAAGCCGCAGCACCGTTCTCTTTGCTCGAAAAACGTCCGCAAAACGCGAAAAAGAATACGATATGTCGTTATTTTTATCTTGACCTCACAGAAAAACGCGCTTATAATGACGCTATCGGGACCGTCAGAATAAAAGGCGGATGAAGAGAAATGGTGTGAGGGTTCTTGCTGTGGAAGTTTTATTGACCGGAAATACAAGTTTTGTGACGCAGAGCTGGGTGGAGATGGCATTTCCCAAGGATCATGTTTTGGTCACACATGTGCAGGGACAGCCGCGGCAGCCGAAGCTCAAATCGATCCTGCTGGACCGCAAGGGGCTGATGGACGAACTGGTGGAAACGTACGAATTTGACCAGATCGTTTACTTTTCCGAGTACCTGACACCTCACAGTGAGCAGGAAGGCGAGATGGACCGACTGCGGCGGGTGCTGCAAGCAAACCGGGAGCGGGAAGTGCGGCTGCTCTACCTGACCGGCCCGGAGGGCGTTTTAACGCCGGAGACTGGAAAAGCTGTGATGGCGCGGGCTTCGGAAGCGCTCTGCCGCCACTATGCGCAGACAGGCAAACTTCAGATCAAGGTGCTGCATCTGCCCTATCTGTATGGGACGGAGAGCACCAGCCGGGACGCGGGATTTGCGCGGATGTTCGAACAGATGCAGACCGGCACGGTCCACTTTGAGGAACAGGCGCAGGACCGGGTCACGGCGCTGTGCATGGAGGACCTTGCGGAACTGGTCCTGCGGGTGTTCGATACTTGGACGCCGGAGTGGGAAACGTTCACCGCGCCGCTGGCCTTTTCGCTGGATTACGAGCAGCTGGGCGAAGCGCTCAAGCAGCTCACATCTGAACTGCGCGTTACATACGGCACGGACCTGCCCCGGGCCTATCCGCCCGATGACGGGGCGCTGCGGCAGCGGTACGGTTGGTTCCCGCGCTATCGGATGCTGGACGATCTGCCGGAGATGTTCGGCAGCTGGTGTGAGCGGTATCAGGCCAAGGAAAAGCCCGCCGAGCGCCTTGCCAATGCGGTACAGAGCCACAAGCGGGCGCTTCGGCTGGCGGAAATTCTGACGGCGTGGGTCGTGACCGAAGGGCTGGTCCAGATGACCGGCACACAGGCGCAGTTTCGGGTGGTGGATTTCCGGCTGATGTTTCTGGTTCTGGTCAGCACGGTCTATGGCTTGAATGCGGGCGTTCTGGCGGCGGCGCTGGCGTCCGTCTCGCTGGCATTTGGCTACTGGATGCAGGGAGCTTCGCCGCTGCTTTTGTTCTACGAGCCGTCCAACTGGCTGGCGTTCATCGTCTATTTCATTGTGGGCGCGGTGTGCGGCTATGTGCAGCTGCGCAGTGCCGAAACGGTGCGGTTCGTGCAGGAGGAAAGCGCACTTTTGCAGGAGCGGCTGCAGTTCGTGCGGCGGCTGTATCAGGACACCTTGGAGGACAAGCGCCAGTTCCGCCGCCAGATCTTGGGGCGGCGGGACAGCTTTGGAAAAATTTACGCGGTGACGCAGGAACTGGACGTCCTGCAGCCCCAGCAGCTCTACCGAAAGACGGTGCAGGTTCTGGAGAGCGTTCTGGAAAATCAGAGCGTCGCGCTGTACCAGCTGGACGAAAACGGGCGCTTTGCACGGCTGGCGGCGTCCAGCCCCGGAGGAACGCGGGCGCTGCCGCGTTCGGTGGAGGTGAAAACGTTTCTGCCGGTCCTGCGGGGCATTGAGCAGGAAGGCGTCTGGGTCAACCGGGACCTCATCGATGAACTGCCGATGTACGGGGCCGCTGTCCGGCAGGAGGGCCGGATAGTCGTGCTCATCCTGCTGTACGAGGCGGCAGAGGACCAGCTTTCGCTTTACTATCAGAATCTTTTCCGCATCCTCTGCGGGCTGGTGGAAACGGCGCTGGTGCGGGCCTTTGCCTACGAGAATGCCGCCCGCGCAGAGCACTATCTGCCCGGACTGCGGGTCCTGCGGCCCGAGAGCTTTTTGCAGAAATTAGAAGCGGCTTGTGCCTTGCAGGAGGACAAAATGGCGGAACATCTGCTGTTCCGGGTCCATCTTGAAAAGCGGGACCGCGCTGCTCTCTGCCGGGAGCTGGAAACGGCTATCCGCAGCAGCGATTTTGCAGGGCTTGGTCCGGATGGGGCGGTCTATTTACTGCTGAATCAGGCGAGCGAAGCGGAGATCTCCGTGGTGCAGACGCGGCTTGCCCAAAAGGGGATCACGACAGAAGTGGTCCCGCTGGAAGCACAGCTGGAAATGACCGCAGAAAAGCGGGGTGGACAGCCATGAGGATGGGTTCGGCGGCGGTGCTGGGGCTGCTGCTCCATGGGGGCGTCTGCCTGTGGGTCCTGTGGAAACGGCGGAAGAAGGTCGGGCGCGGCTGCTGGCCGGTGGTGCTGTTGGTCCCGCTGTGGGGGCCGCTGAGCGTCCTGTGGGCGGCGGGCCGGACCCCGAAGCGGCAGGGCGAGCGCCCCGGCATGGAGAAACTGCGGGTGAACGAGGAACTGCACCAGAGCATTCTGGTAGAAGGCCGGGACACCGCCGCCGGGACCGTCCCGCTGGAAGAAGCCCTCATCGTGGACAGTGCAGAGCAGCGCCGAAAGCTGATCTTATCGGTCCTGACCGATGAACCGGTGCAGTATTACGACCTGCTGCAACAGGCGCGGATGAACGAGGACAGCGAGGTGGTGCACTATGCGGCCACCGCGATGGCACAGATTTCGAAACAGGCGGACCTTGCCTTGCAGCAATATGAGCGGCAGTATCAGGCCGCGCCGCAGGACCCGGCGGTTCTGGCCGAATACAGCGCCTATCTGGAAGAATATCTGGCGTCCGGGCTGGCGCAGGGCCGCACGGCGGAATTGCAGCGCTGCAAGCTGGAACAGCTTCTGCAACAGCAGCAGACCCGGAAGCGGAACTATCTGCTGGGCTGCCGGTTGGCGTCGGTCAAATTACAGCTGGAAGAATACGATGCCGCGGAACTGACGCTGGCGGAACTGGTCCGGCGCTGGCCGGTGCGGGAAACGCCATGGCTTCTGCGGCTGCGAAGCGCAGCGGCCCGCCGGGATGGAGCCGCTGTGCGGGAGGTCCTGCGGCAGATGGAGCGGAACCATGTCTACCTCAGCGCGGCAGGGCGGCGGGAGGTGGATTTCTGGCGGAAAGGAGGGACTTCATGAAGCGTCTGCGGGAATGGTTCGAGCGGTTCCGGTGGCAGAAATTGGTGCTGGTCTGGGCGGTGTTTTTGCTCATTGGCGTTGTGCTGTTTGCTGAACGAAGCGGCGTGCAGTATTCCGGGACCCATTTCCGGCTGGAACTGCTGGAACCGGAAGAGGTCCTCACCAAAGAAGAAGCCCTGCGCGGCCAGCCGGTGACTTGTCTGCTGCTCTGCGACACGTCGCAGGACGGCGTGGCCGGGGCCAAGGAAGAGTTCGACCAAATTCTACAGGATATGAAGGTCGCGGCGCAGACCGTGGACCTTGCAAAGACCCGCCCGGAAGCCCTGCCCGATTTTGCGGCCTACCAGACGGTCGTGATCCTGATGCCGAACTTGGACGGGCTGGAACAGCGGCTCATCGACTTGATGGAATGGGTCGAGGAAGGGGGAAATGCGCTGTTTGCGATGGCCCCGGTCCGGACGAGCTATTTTGATGTCGTTGCGCCCAAGCTGGGCATCCTCTCGGCGTCGTGGTCCTACGAAATGGCGGAGAGCATCGTCCCGGCAGAGGGATTCATGCTGGGCGGCGGACAGCGGTATGAGTTCAGCGACCCGTTCGAGTCGGCGCTCCAGGTGCACCTGCGGGAGGAAGCCGCCGTCTATGCCGTCACCGGCGACGAGGGGCTTCCACTCATCTGGAGCAACGAGCTGGGCAAAGGCCGGGTGGTCGTGGACAACATCGGCATTTATGGAAAGGTCGTGCGCGGATTTTATGCGGCGTCCTATAGTCTGCTGGGGGATGCGGCGGCCTATCCGGTCCTCAACAGCGCGGTGTTTTTCCTCGACGATTTCCCGTCCCCTGTGCCCAGCGGCGACGGCGAATACATCCGCCGCGATTACGGCCTGAGCATCTCGGATTTCTACACAAAAATTTGGTGGCCGGACCTCATGCGTCTGGCCCAGCGGTATGGGGTCCGGTTTACGGGGGTGATGATCGAAAACTACGAGGACGACACGCAGGACCCGCCCGTCCGCCAAAAGGACACCCAGCAGTTCCGCTATTTCGGCGGGCTGCTCCTGCGGCAGGGCGGCGAGGTCGGCTTCCATGGCTACAACCATCAGCCGCTCGTCCTGCCCGATACGGATTACGGTGACCTGTACAGCTACCATGCATGGCCGACCGAACGGGCCATCACCGCTGCGATGGAGGAGCTGGCGGCGTTCCAGAAAGTGGTCCTGCCCTATGTGGAAGGGACCGTCTATGTGCCGCCGTCCAACATCCTCTCAGCGGCGGGGCGGCGTCTGCTGGGGCGGACGGGTTCACAGGTGAAAACCATCGCCAGCACTTATTTTGGGGATGGGTCTGGTCTGCCCTATGTGCAGGAATTTGGGGTGGCCGCAGACGGCATCGTGGAAGAACCGCGCATCGTCTCGGGCAGCGTGGAGGGCGATGACTACATGAAGCTCTCGGCGGTGAGTGAGCTGAACCTGCATTTTGTCAGCTCTCACTTCATGCACCCGGACGATCTGCTGGACGTGGACCGTGGAGCCGCCGAGGGCTGGGAAGCCTATAAGGAAGGGCTGGAAGCCTATCTGCAATGGCTCGCCGAGACGGCCCCGCAGCTTCGGATGCAGACCGCCACCGAGTGTGCGGGCGCGATCCAGCGCTTTTCCAGCCTGACGGTCACCCTGAAGCGGGATGCCGAGGGCTGGGAGCTGACGCTGGGCAATTTTAAGGACGAAGCGTGGCTGTTGTTCCGCGCCAACAGCGGCGTTCCGGGCCGGGTGACCGGCGGCGAGCTGACTCCGCTGACCGGGAATCTGTATCTTCTGCGGGCCGATGCCGCCACGGTGGAGATCGAACGAAAGGAGGGGTGAATCATGCGCATCTGTCTGGTGCTGGAAGGGTCGTATCCGTATGTCCACGGCGGGGTCTCGACGTGGATGCACGGGTATCTTCAGGCGATGCAGGAGCACACCTTCGTGCTCTGGGTCGTGGGCGCAAAGGCCGCAGACCGCGGGAAATTTGCGTATGAACTGCCTTCGAATGTCGTGGAAGTGCACGAAGTGTTTCTGGACGACGCCCTGCGGCTGCACGGCGAGCCGGAGCCGGTCCGTTTCACCGGAGAGGAACGGGCCGCCCTGCGGGAGCTGATGCGGCTGGGACATCCGGACTGGGACGTGCTGTTCCGGCTCTTCCACGACAAAAAGGCGCACCCGCTCTCGTTTTTGCAGAGTCGCGAATTTATGGAATGGTTCACTCAGCTCTGCCGCGAAGAAGCGCCCTACACGGCCTATGCGGATGCCTTTCACACTCTGCGCTCGATGCTGCTCCCGGTGCTGTATCTGATGACCGGCGACGTGCCCGAAGCGCAAGTTTACCACGCCATTTCCACAGGCTACGGCGGGCTTCTGGCGTGTATGGGCGGGACGCTGCACCACCGCCCGGTCCTGCTGACGGAACACGGCATCTATACCCGGGAGCGGGAAGAAGAGATCATCCGCGCCGAATGGGTCGTGCCCGCATTCAAGGACCGCTGGGTGCGGTTCTTCTACCTGCTGTCGGAGCGCATCTATCAACAGGCGTTCCGGGTGACGAGCCTGTTCACCGATGCCCGCCGCATCCAGATCGAATTGGGCTGTGCGGCCGAAAAATGCCGCGTCATCCCGAACGGCGTCCAATACGAGCGGTTCTGCGAGATCCCGCTCAAGCCGGAGGACGGCTGGGTGGACATCGGCGCGGTGGTGCGCTTGGCGCCCATCAAGGATGTCAAAACGCTGCTGTATGCGTTTTTCGAGCTGTCCGCGCGGCGGGAGCGGGTCCGGCTGCACATTCTGGGCGGCGTGGACGACGAGGACTATGCACAGGAGTGCTACCAGCTGGCGGAACAGCTGCATCTGAAACATCTGCGGTTCCCCGGGCGGGTGGATGTGGCGGAGTATCTGAAGCGGCTGGATTTTACGGTCCTGACCAGCATTTCGGAGGGTCAGCCGCTCTCGGTGCTGGAATCGATGGCGGCCCGCCGCCCCTGCGTGACCACGGAAGTCGGCTGCTGCCGGGAGCTGCTGGAAGGCGCACCCGGCGACACACTGGGGCGGGCCGGATACTGCGTGCCGCCGATGTACCGGCAGGGCCTTGCCGACGCCATGGAGCGGATGTGCGCCAGCCGCGCCCGCCGGGAAGAGATGGGCCGGATCGGGCAGAAACGGGTGGAGCGGTTCTACCGCCACGAGCAGATGCTCCACAACTACCGGGCGCTGTACGACGAAACAGCCCGGGCCTGTCGGCTGGAAGAGATCACGGATCAGGAGAGGGAAAATGGCAGGGATCGGATTTGAACTGAAAAAGCTGTTCCGGCGCAGGGGCATCTTTGCGGCGCTGCGGGCCTATGGCTATGCGGGCGTCATCTGCACCGGCCCGATGCTCTTGGGCGTCGGGCTGCAGACGGGCATCCTTCTGCTCTGCAGCAGGGCCGGGGCGGCCCGCGCCGAGCAGGACCTTCTGGTCTGCATGGTGACCTACACGCTGCTGTCGTCCCTGCTCGTGACCAGCTTCTTTTCGATGCCGGTGACGCGGTTCGTGGCAGATATGCTCTACGAGGAACGGGAAACGGCCATCCTGCCCGCGTTCTGGGGGTCCAGCAGTCTGATGCTGGTCCTTGGGTGCGGGCTGTACGGGACGTTCCTGCTCGTCTCCGGCGCGACGCTGGCGCAGGGGCTGCTCTGCCTGTGGCTGTTCGCGGAGATGATCGTGAATTGGAACGCGATGGGCTGTCTGACGGCCATCAAGGACTATCGCGGAGTCCTGCTCTCATTTGCGGCGGCGCTGGCGGCAGCGTTCGGCGCGGGGGCCGTGCTGGTGTTCTGGCTGGGTGCGCCGGTGCTGGAAGGCTTTCTGCTGGCCATTGCGGCAGGGTATGGCGTGATGATGGTGCTGGACATCCGGCTTCTGCACGGATATTTCCCCGAAAGTAAGGAAAGCCCATGGGCCTTTCTGCGCTGGGTGGATGAGTTTCTTCCGCTGGCGCTGACCGGCTTTTGCACGGACCTCGGGCTGTTCGGGCATCTGCTGCTGGTCTGGATGGGCCCCATCGGCGTGCAGGTGAAGGGGCTGTTCTACGGTGCGCCGTACTACGATGTTCCGGCCCTGCTGGCGTTTCTGAGCATCCTCATCACGACGGTCAACTTCGTCGTCTCGGTGGAGGTGAATTTCTACCCGCGCTACCACACCTACTACAGCCTGTTCAACGACGGCGGCGTGGTGGGTGACCTTGCCGCCGCTGAAGAGGAAATGCTGTCGGTCCTCAACCGGGAGCTGTATTATACGGCCCTCAAGCAGCTGTTCACGACGGCAGCGGTCATCTCGCTGGAAGGCGTGGTGCTGGACGCCCTGCCCTTGGGCTTCAACGACCTGATGCACGGCTATTTCCGGACCCTCTGCGTGGGCTACGGCCTGTATGCGGTGGGGAACACGGTGCTGCTCATCCTGCTCTACTTCACCGATGACAAGGGCGCGGTGCTGGTGTCGGGCCTGTTTGCGGCGGTCGCGACCCTTTTGACGGCCCTTTCGCTTGCATTCGACCCGGCCTATTATGGGTTCGGGTTCCTGCTGGGCGCGGCGGTGTTTCTGGGGGCCGCGATGCTTCGGCTGGACGCTTTTACGGGCAGTCTGCCCTATCGGATTCTGGGCCGTCAGCCCATGGCGAAAACGGAAAAGACCGGCTGGTTTACCCGGCTGGAACATCGATTGGAACAGGAAACGCCGAAGCACACGCTTCGCAGAAAGGAGGGATCATGATGCAGGAGCCGATTCTTTCACGCCGGACGGTCCTGCTGCTGGGGGCCGCATTGGCGGGCAGCTGTGCCGGATGCGCGCTGCTTCCGGTAGCAGAAACGGCAGACCCGCAAGCCGACAGCACCCCGGCAGAAGCCGTAGAAACACAGCCCGCCGAGGGGCTGCATCTGCGGGACAACGACGCGCTGTATACGGTCTACGACGACAGCGGCGTGGTCACGATGTACCTGACCGTCACCCGGGGGAACGAGGCCGAGGGGACCGACCACAGCTGGGCGGAGATCAACCACTATTCGGCCTATGATTACGATTACATGCAGGTGAAGCGCTATCAGGTGGATGCGCTTTTGCAGGTGGGGGACGAGAGCGGTCCTGCGGTGAGCGAGGTGGGCTTTGGCGAAACGACGCCCAATGCCACCGTACAAATTCGCGGCCAGACCTCCAGCCGCAACGCCCAGAAAAACTATAAGATCAAGCTGAAAAAGAACAAGGGGAGCTGGCGGGGCCAGCGCACGGTGGCGCTGAACAAGCATCAGGGCGACGGTCTGCGGTTCCGGAACAAGCTGGCGTATGACCTCATCCGGGACATCCCGCAGATGATAGGGCTTCGGACCCAGTTCGTGCACCTCTATGTGAAGGACCTGACCGAGCACGCCGTCGGCCCCTTTGTGGACTACGGCCTGTATACCCAAGTGGAGCAGCTGAACAAGACCGCTCTGAAAGCGCATGGCTTGGACGCAAACGGGCATCTGTACAAGGTGAATTTCTTCGAGTTCTACCGCTATGAGGACGTCATCAAAAAGCAGACCGACCCGGGCTATGACCAGACCGCGTTTGAGCGCTATCTGGAGATCAAGGGCGACAGCGACCACACCAAGCTCATCCGGATGCTGGACGCTCTGAACGGCGAGATGGATTCGATGGACGAGCTGTTCGAGACATGGTTCGACTGCGAGAACATCGCCTACTGGATGGCGTTCCAGCTGCTGACCGGCAACACCGACACCCAGAGCCGGAACATGTACCTTTACAGCCCGCTGAATGTGGACCGGTGGTACATTCTGGACTGGGACAACGACGCCATGCTGACCCGCACCGAGCGCGAACTCAACCACCGCTCCGACGGCCTGAGCTGGGAGCAGGGCGTGAGCAATTACTGGGGCAATGTGCTGTTCCGCCGCTGTCTGCAGAGCGAGCAGTTCCGCCAAGCGCTGGATGCGGCCATCGAGGATCTGTTTGCCGTGATGAGCGCGGAGAAGATCGACGCGCTGGTGGAGCACTACCGCAGCATCGTGGAGCCGTTCCTCTGGCGGCAGCCGGATGTGACCTATCTGCCGGTGACGCGGGCGCAGTACGACACCATTGCAAGAAGTCTGCATTCGGAGATCGTCGAGAACCGGCGGCTGTATCGGGAGAACCTGAAAAAGCCGATGCCGTTCTACATCGGTATCCCGGAAGTGGAGGACGGACAGCTGCATCTCTCGTGGGAGACATCCTTCGATTTCCGCGCGGAAGAAATCCACTACACCGCCGAGCTGGACAAAGACTACACGTTCGAAAGCGTGTTCTGGAAAGAGGAAAATCTGGTCCTGCCCGAAGCGAACGTCTATCTGCTCCCGGCGGGGCATTATTTCCTGCGGGTCCGGGCCACGAATCAGTCCGGCTATTCGCAGGAAGCCTTTGACTACTACGTCACAGAACAGGGCAAGCACTACGGCATGAAGAGCTTTTTTGTGGGTGCGGATGGCAGCATCACGGAGGATACCTATGAGGAGTGAAACGGCATCGGCGGCGGTGCGGCTGCTCGGGACGCCGCCCGCCGGAAAGACCGGGAACGGATACCGTCATGAGCTGAAGTACCGCATCTCAACGGCGGAAAAGGCCGCGCTGGAAGTGCGTCTGCGGCCCCTCATCCGGCTGGATCCGCACGCGAAAAACGGCGGATACTTCATCCGGAGTTTGTACTTTGACGATTACTGGAACTCAGCCTATGAGGAAAAGGAAGCGGGCGTGCTGCTGCGCAAGAAATACCGTATCCGCGTGTACGATTGCAGCGACCGGGTCATCAAGCTGGAACGGAAAAAGAAATTCGGCAGCTGGATCTTGAAAGAAGAAGCGGACCTGACCCGCGAGGAGCTGGACCGCATTCTGGCGGGGGACTACGGCTTTCTGCTGGCGTCGCCGCAGAACCTCTGCCGCGAGTTCTACTATGAGTGCGTTTCCTGCGTTCTGCGGCCCCGGGTCATCGTAGATTACGAGCGGGAGCCGTGGGTCATGGACGAAGGGACTGTGCGCATCACCTTTGACCAGAACGTGCGGGCCGCTGTGGGCGGATGGGACCTGTTCGACCCAGACCTTCCGACGTTACCAGTGCTCGATCCGGGCACGCTGGTCATGGAGGTCAAGTTCACGGAATTTCTGCCCCAGCTCGTCCGGGACCTGCTCCCGCCCAAGGCGCAGGAATTGACGGCCGTTTCCAAATATCTGCTCTGCTGCGACCGGACGGCGTACCAGAACGGCTTTGGCTATGCGCAGGAGGGCGGGACGCTGTGAGGAAAGGAACGATTCGATGAGTACAAAAGATTTTATCAAAAAGTCGGTGCTGGAAAATTTCAGCTCGTACAACCCGCCCCAGATGGCGGCGGCGCTGGCGATGGCCCTGCTGATGGGCATTCTCATTTATCTCATTTATCGGCGGTATTATGCGGGGGTCATCTACTCCCGCAGCTTTGCGGTGACGCTGGTGGGAATGGCCATCCTGACCTGCATGGTCACGCTGGCCATCAGCACCAATGTGGTCATCTCGCTGGGCATGGTGGGCGCGCTGTCCATCGTGCGGTTCCGCACCGCCATCAAGGACCCCATGGACCTGCTGTATCTGTTCTGGTCCATCACGGTGGGCATCACCACCGGGGCGGGGATGTACCTGCTGGCGCTGGCGGCTTCGGCGGTGATGCTGCTGATGATCGTCCTGTTCTACCACCGGCAGGAAAAGGGCCGCATTTATGTGGCGGTCATCCACTATCAGGGCCAGAAGGCCGGGGACGAGATCGTCCGGGCCTTTGGACGGAACCACTTTGTGGTCAAGTCCAAGACCCTGCGGGGCGCACAGGTCGAGATGGCCGCCGAGGTGTTCTGCCGCGACGCCGAGATGGCCTTCGCCGAACAGCTGCGGTCCATCGACGGCGTGGAGGATGCAACGCTCATCCAATACAACGGTGAGTATCATGGCTAAAGGCCGCGCCGCGCTGCTGGCGGGCTGTCTGCTGCTGGCGGGGTGCGTGGCCGTTTCGGGAGGACGGAGCATGACCTATCGTGCGGACGACACGGCGTTCCCAAACCCGCTCATCGGGTATGCGCCCGGAGTGCGGGACGCCCATACCGAGGGCACGACCCTGCGGTATCTGGGACTTTCGTGGAGGGAGGTGGAACCGGAAGAAGGACAATTTGCATGGGAGACCCTCGAGCAGACCTACGGCCTGTCGGAACTGCGTCAGCAGGGTGTGCACTTGGTCCTGCGGTTCTTCTGCGATGAGCCGGGACGGGAAGCGCACTTAGACATCCCGGATTGGCTCTATGCAAAAACGGGGGACGGCAGCTGGTACGAAAACAACTACGGCAGCGGCTATTCGCCCAATTATGCGAATGCGGAGTTGCTTGCGGCGCATGAAACAGCGCTTCGGGCGCTGGGGGAGTTCCTTGGCGAGGATGGCTTTGTCAGCTATGTCGAGCTGGGCAGTCTCGGCCACTGGGGCGAATGGCACATCCGGGCGGGGCTGGTCCCGATGCCGGAAGAAGCCGTCCGGGACCAGTACGCAGCGGAGTATCAGGCGGCGTTTCCCAATGCAAAGCTGCTGATGCGCCGGCCGTTCCGATTTGCGGCGGAACACGGCCTTGGCCTGTACAACGACATGACCGGCCACCCAAAAGACACCGAGGAATGGCTGGGCTGGATCGCGAACGGCGGCTGGTACGGCGGCGAGCCGGACGGGCTGCTTCCAATGCCGGAGGGCTGGAAAACGGCCCCCATTGGCGGAGAGCTTACGAGCAGCATCCCGCTGGACCAGCTGCTGACTACCGACCTTGACCAGACCATAGAACTGATAAAAAAGTCGCATATGAGTTTTCTGGGACCCAAAATTGCGGACCCGGCGTTCCGGAACGGATACGAAACGGTGCAGAAAGCCCTCGGCTACCGGCTGCGGGTGGAGCGGGCCAGCTTGAAGCGCACCGGCGCGGGCGTGGTGCTGACGTTGACCTTCTGCAACGACGGAACGGCCCCGTTTTACTGGGACTGGCCGGTGCAGATCTATCTGGAAGAGGGCGGCAGAACGCTGGAGACCATTCCGCTGGACCTCGACTTAAAAACTCTTCTTCCCGGAGAGAGCCGGACCGTGCGCGCCGCGCTTCCCGGCGTGGACCGGCCGTTTTGCTGGGGCAGCGAACGGCGGATCACACTGGGGATCGTGGACCCGATGACGGGTGCGGATTCGGTCCGCTTTGCGATGAAGGCCGACCGCGAAAACGGCCGGACCGTGCTGTTCGAACAAGTGGGATGACAAACAAAAAAGCCTGAAGCTTCTGGGAGGAGAGCTTCAGGCTTTTCTGTGCTGCACGGCAGCGGGTCAGGGATAGGAAACGGAGGATCTTTTCGTTACAGGATGCGGACCCGGATGACCGCAGTGATCGCGGCCAGCTTGTCGGCCAGTGCGCTGTTGACCGCACCGGTGGCGTCCAGCATGGTATAGGCCATGTTCTTCTTGCTCTTGTTGACCATGTTTTCGATGTTCAGTCCGGCTTCCGTGGTCAGGGCGGTGATCTGGCTGATCATGCCCGGTTCGTTCTTGTGGATGATGCAGATGCGCTTGCCGCCGGCACGGGGCTGGACGACCTCGGGCAGGTTCACCGAGTGGGTGATGTTGCCGTTCTTGAGGTAGTCGCTGATCTCCTGCGCGGCCATGACGGCGCAGTTGTCCTCGGCTTCCGGCGTGGAAGCGCCCAGATGCGGGGTGCAGGTGATGCCGGGTTTGCCCAGAATGGCTTCGCTGGGGAAGTCGGTCATGTAGGCGGAAACTTTGCCCGTCTCCATTGCCTCCAGCAGGGCGGGGGTGTTCACCAGCTCGCCGCGGGCGTAGTTCAGGATCTTCACGCCGTCCTTGCACAGGGACAGCGTCTGTGCGTTGATGGTGTCCTTGGTGGTGGGCAGATAGGGCACATGGATGGTGATGTAGTCGCAGAGCGGCAGCATGTCGTTCAGGTTGACACAGTGGTGGACTTGGCTGCTCAGATTCCATGCGGCGTCGATGGAGATATAGGGGTCGTAGCCGTAGACCTCCATGCCCAGCTCGATGGCGCAGTTGGCCACGCGGGAGCCGATGGCGCCCAGACCGATGACGCCCAGCGTCTTGCCCTTGATCTCGTTGCCGACGAACTGCTTTTTGCCCTTCTCAACGCTCTTGGCCATGGCGGGGTCGCCCGCAAGGCCCTGCGTCCACTGGGCGGCGGCGGGCACGTTGCGGCTGCCCGCGATGAGCATTCCGATGACAAGCTCGGCCACAGCGTTGGCGTTTGCACCCGGCGTGTTGAACACGACGATGCCCTGCTCGCTGCAACGGTCCAGCGGGATATTATTGACGCCAGCACCCGCACGGGCGATGGCCAGTAAATTGTCGTTGAAGGTGGTGTTCAGCAGGTCGGCGCTGCGGACCAGAATGCCGTCCGGCGCGTCGGCATCCACCGAGACGTCAAACAGATTCTTGGGCAGCTTGGCCAGCCCCACCGGGCTGATGGCGTTGAGTGTTTTTATCGTAAACATAAAAGAGATTCCCTTCTGTCATGCAAACATTGGATGAAAAACGAGGCCCGGTTGTTTCTGTTTCTCGCAGAAGCAAGACCGGTCTGCCAATGGATCCCCTATTCAGGGAAGCTGTCGAGCGGCAGCGAGACGGAGAGGTTTACGCATTGTTCTTGCGGAACTTCTCCATGAAATCGACCAGCTTATCGATGCCTTCGGTGGGCATCGCGTTGTAGATGGAAGCGCGCATGCCGCCCACCAGACGGTGGCCCTTCAGGTTGACGAAACCGGCCTCGGTAGCCTCGGCGCAGAACTTTTTGTCCATGTCGGCGTTGGGGCTGGTGAAAGTGACGTTCATCGTGCTGCGATAGCGGTGCTCGACGGGGTTGTTGAAGAAGTCCTGACCATCCAGATAATCATACAGGACCTTGGCCTTGGCTTCGTTGATCTTCTGCATGTTCTCCAAGCCGCCGATGTCATTTTCCAGATACTTCAGCACCAGACCGGTCATGTAGATGCACCAGCAGGGGGGCGTGTTGTACATGCTGTCCTTTGCCAGCAGGGTGGTGTAATTCATCATGGTGGGCACGGTGTCGGCTGCATGGCCCAGCAGGTCGTCGCGGACGATGGCGATGGCCATGCCGGCAGGGGCGACGTTCTTCTGAACGCCGAAGTAGATGCAGCCGTATTTGGTCACATCGACCGGCTTCGACAGGATCATCGAGCTCATGTCGGCCACCAGCGGGATGCCCTCCACCTGTGGGACTTCGACATACTGCGTGCCGAAGATGGTGTTGTTCTGGCAGATGTGGATGTAGCTGGCGTCCTTGTCATAGTCGATGGCGTTGACGTCCGGGATGTAGGTGAAGTTCTTGTCCTTGCTGGACGCCACGATCTTGGCTTCACCGAACTTGGCGGCTTCCTTGGCGGCCAGATTCGAGAAGTTGCCGGTGACGAGATAATCCGCCTTGCCGGTGGTCATGAAGTTCAGCGGGACCATCGCGAACTGCTGAGTCGCGCCGCCCTGAAAGAAACCGACCTTGTAGTTGTCCGGGATGTTCATGACCCGGCGCAGAGTGGCTTCGGTGTCGGTGATGATGGCGTCGAACCACTTGCTGCGGTGGCTCATCTCCATCACGCTCTGGCCGCTGTCGCCGTATTCGAGCAGTTCGGCCTGGGCCTGTTTGAGGACCTTTTCGGGCAGCATGCTGGGACCTGCGCTGAAGTTGTAAACTCGTGCCATAATGAAACTCTCCCTTTCCTATCGGAACGCCGCCGAAACGCTGCGGCGTTGTGCTCTGGATTTGTCCGTAGTATAATGGTTTTGAGGGTGCGAAAACAAGAGCATCTTTGCACAAAGTTGCGGCAGGATCGTCCCCGCTGAAAGCACAGAACACACAAATGTCCTTGGCAGAAAAACAAAAACAAAGACGTTTGTAAAATATGCCCTGAAAACCCGCATGAGAGCTGAAAAATAGCTCTTGTGAAGCTGCGGAAAAATTGGTATACTGAGCAAAACAAAGACAAATGTAAAAGTAAAAAAGAAGGTGAAAACCGCCATGTATGGCATCCCTGACAGCCTGAAACCGCTCTCGGCGGCGGAAGAACAGGTCCTTTTGGCCGTGTGGAGCTGCCGCCCGCCCGCTTCCCGGCGGGATATCGGCGAAAAACTGGCCGAAAAAGGCTGGGCCGCCGCCACCGTGCTGAACTTTCTCTATCGGCTGGAAGCAAAGGGCTGGGTGAAGAGCGGCAAGGATCAGAACCGAAACACCTACACGCCGACCATCACCAAGCGTGCCTACGGCGTGTGGACCATGCGCCAGCGGCTCGATACGGTGTTCGGCGGCGATGTGGCTGAGGCCGTCCGCGCGCTGGTCAGCGAGAGCGGCTGCTCGCAGAGCCAGCTGGAACAGGCGATGGCGGTTCTGGAAGAAAAGCACGCCGAAGCCGAAGAATATGATCTGTATGACCCGTATGGGTGAAAGGGAACCTGTCGAGCGAATGCGAGACGGAGAGATTTCCGGAAAATGAAGAGAGTTAGGAGCGTCAAATGAACTGCAAAAATCGCGCGAAGAACTGCGGCGGCTGTCCGCTGCTGGAAATGGACTATGCCGAACAGCTGGCCTACAAGGAAAAGAAAGTCCGCGCTCTGCTGGGCAAGTACGGCCCGGTGAACGCCATCCGCGGCATGAAGGAGCCGTATCACTACCGCAATAAGGTAATCTCCACCTTTGCCGCCGGGGCTGGTGGAAAACTCACCTCCGGCATCTACGCCGCCGGGACCCACAAGGTGCTCCCGGTAGAGCACTGTCTGCTGGAAGATGAGGTGCTGGATACGGTGCTGGACGCCGTCCGTGCGGCGGCATCGTCCTGCCGGTATCAGCCCTACAACGAGGACAAGGGGACCGGACTGCTCCGGCACTGTCTGCTGCGCCGGGGCGTGGCGACCGGACAGGTGATGGTGGTCCTCGTCACGGCCCAGCCCGTCCTGCCGGGAGCAAAGAATTTCGTCCGCGCCCTGCTGACCGAAGCGGAAAAGCGGCATGTCCCGGTCACGACCATCGTGCAGAACTTCAACCCCCGCCGGACCAGCGTTGTGCTGGGCGAACAGGAAAAGGTCCTTTACGGAAAGGGGTTCATTCTGGACGAGCTTTGCGGCAAGACGTATGCCCTCAGCCCCCGCAGTTTCTATCAGGTGAACCCGGTCCAAACGGCAGTACTGTATGGGCTGGCCGTGGACGCCGCTCAGCTGACCGGAAAGGAAGTCGTTCTGGATGCCTACTGCGGCATCGGGACCATCGGCCTGACCGCCGCTGGCAAGGCAAAGCAGGTGGTGGGCGTAGAGCTGAACCGCGACGCGGTCCGGGACGCCATCGGCAACGCCAAGCACAACGGCGTGAAGAACGCCCGCTTCTTCTCCGCTGACGCCACCGCGTGGATCAGCGAGGCGGCCGCCGCCGGAGAGCGGGCCGATGTCGTCTTCATGGACCCGCCCCGCGAAGGCTCGACCCCGCAGTTCATCGAGAGCGTTGCCCGCATGGCCCCCAAACGGGTGGTCTATGTCAGCTGCAACCCTGAGACGATGGCCCGCGACCTCGCCCTTCTGACGAAAAAAGGCTACCGCGCCGAGAGCTTCACGCCGGTCGATATGTTCCCGAACAGCGAGCATATTGAAGTGGTTTGCGGGTTGAGCAAAGTGAGTGTCCATCCGAAAATCAAAAAGGAAACCGGAAAATGAAGGGAAAATTTCTCAAAAGCGGGGAATGGATATGAGTGAGTTTTCACACTTGAAAAACAAACTTCTGGCCGAGCAGGTCGAGGATCAAATTTATCATTATATTCTGGATACCCCCATTGAACCGGGTGCAAAACTGCCGAACGAGTTCGAGCTGGGCGAAAAGTTTGGGGTAGGCCGCAGCACCATCCGGGAGGCGGTCAAGCTGCTATCCAGCAAGGGCATTGTGGAGGTGAGGCGCGGGTCAGGCACTTATGTGGTAACGACGACCAAGGGCCTGTCCGACCCTCTTGGCCTGCGCTCCGTGAAGGATAAGAACCAGCTGGCGCTCGATTTAGTGAACCTCCGCCTTTTGCTGGAACCGGGCATTGCAGAGATGGCGGCGCAGAACGCGACGGACGAGGACATTGAGCGTCTGCGGCGGCTGTGCGAGCGGGTGGAGGCCAAGATTCACGACGGCGACCGCTACATTGAAGATGACATTGCGTTTCACACCTGCATTGCCGAGAGCAGCAAGAATCTGGTGGTGGAGCAGCTGATTCCCATTATTGATACCGCTGTTATGATGTTCGTGAACGTCACCCATAAAAAGCTCATCGATGAGACGATCATGACCCATCGGATGATCGTGGAAGCGATTGCAAACCATGACCCCATCGGGGCGAAGTCGGCCATGGTGATGCACCTGAACTTCAACCGGACCTATATCAAAAAGGTCTATGACGGCGAAGACCCGGACGACGGGACGGTTGGGATGGCCCAATTCGTGAAGTAACAGAACACCCTGCACGGAAAAATCTGTGCAGGGCTTTTTATTGCCAAAGTCATCTGATGACTTTTTGGGGCGAATTGGGCAAAAAACGCCGGAAAGGAGCATTTTGGATGATGTATCCCGGAAAATTGGACGAAATGCTAGATGTATCCCAGACTTTTTGAGCAGATAGTGGGGCGTATCGGTGACAACTTGCAAAGAGACATCTGCCGGATTACAATAAAGCCATAAGATGTCCGACGGATAAAGGACAAAACGAGAGAGCATTTTGGAGGTAAGAATTATGGAGCTGCGTTCACAGGAAGTCCGCACACTGGCACCGGAAAATGACCCGCTGAAGATGGGGATGGGCTGGAAGGTCGAAGACCTTGCCAAGCCGCAGATCATGGTGGAGAGCACCTTTGGTGACAGCCACCCCGGCAGTGCGCATCTGGACCAGTTTGTAAAGGAAGCGGTACAGGCCGTCAATGAAAACGGCGGCAAGGCGGCACGTTACTTTGCAACCGATATGTGCGATGGCATCGCACAGGGGCATGATGGCATCAACTACTCGCTGGCACACCGGGATGCCATCGTGAATCTGGTGGAGGCACAAGCCAATGCCAGCGTCTACGACGGCGGTGTATTCATTGCCAGCTGCGACAAATCCGTGCCCGCCATGCTGATGAGCATCGGGCGGCTCAGACTCACGTTGCGCGGGTTAGAGTATCTCGAAGAAAACAGCCTGATGAAAAAGGCGTATCGTGCCGCCAAAGGCATCAAGGACTTAATTCCTTAAGCGTAGTTAGAATTTTTGGGTATCCCCCAAAAGTTGTGGTATACGCTCTAACGTTTGTGTGGTTAGGCTTTAACAGATTTTGTGGTTTTGCTACGGCAAAAGTTGTGGTTAGGCTTTAACAGTTCTGTGGTTTTGCTCTAACGAAATTTGTGGTATATGGTAAAAATGAGAGAGTTCTCATTTTTACCATATACTCTTTTAATTTATAATCTAAACGTATCATCTGGATTTAAACAATAGAGCATTCTGTTGCGTGTTCTTTCGAAGTTCTTAAAACCATTGGCATTAAAAATTAATCTGCTTAAGACACGGTTTTTCGATTCCATATAGCTGTTATTAATGCGTTTGCCATTAATCAATGTGAATGAGTTAATGATTTCCTCGCGCCAATTTGTTAGCATTTTGTAGAACTCTTCGTATTCTTCAATGCCACTTGACTCAAAATACTCTATTGCTTCATCTATGACTCTAGGAGCTTCTTCAAGCTTAGTTTCTGCATTAAGCCTAATATAGTATTCTTTTAGCTCATATGCTGCCCTAAGCTCTTCAAAAGAATTGAAAACAATATCACGAATATCTCTAAGATTGACATATCTGTTTAGCCGCTTATTGTATCTTGCTTCATTGTCGATGTTTTTATTATGATCGAATATGCTACGAAATTTTACTAACAGATATTTTAATGTCTGGTCTTCAGTATTGCGTGCCAATCGTAACCTTAATTTACGAAAATCATCAGTAAGGTGTTTCAATACATGAAAGCTGTCTGCACAAACTTTAGCTTTAGGAAAGAAGATGTTAGCTATATCTCTATAAGTATCATACATGTCAATTGAAATATATTTAACATTATCAAGTTCGGATTTCAATGTTCGCATATCTAAGGTTTCATTTTTAATCGAGGAAAAATAATCTATGAGGCAATTTTTCTTCCGGTCATAAATAATATCAATCATGACGCCTGTTTGGAAATTCATAAACAGACAGCAGTATTTTGTTCCATAATCAGAGCTAGGAAAATAATGCTCGTCAATAGACAGAACCACGGGTAGTGGTTTTCTTTTTATAGTAACGTGTTTATCGAAAATTCTAGTGACTTTTGTTGCAGATAAATTATACTTTTGCGCTATAGATGTATACGTGTTTTCTGGTTGTTTCAAATCTTTTAGTACATTAATTTTAGTTTCATAAGTGACTCTTTCACTAGTATCAATAAACGGATTGCGCTCACTGAAGGTAGATCCGCATTCAGGGCACTTGTACCTGCGCTGTTCGTATATAATAATACATTGACGATTAACGAGAGTTGAGTGAGTTAGTTTTCTTTGATAATATCCATGAGTTTTTCCTAGAATATTACAGATAGGGCAATAGCATTC
>OIYO01000542.1_pt1 | contig 30117 bp, 32 predicted proteins | sample 1588191 | NCBI WGS metagenome assembly OIYO01 (sample SAMN03283275) | human gut metagenome | biome: human-associated habitat; material: feces | host: Homo sapiens | place: Peru | collected 2012 | reverse complement strand
GGCGGTATCGATGGCGGCGCGGCTTCGGATGAGATCCCAGGGGTCGGCGTCGTAGGGGGCGCTGCCTGCGATGACTTTGGCGGTGTCGAGGACGGAGCCTCCGCCGAGGGCGAGGATGAGGTCCAGGCGTTTTTCGCGTACGAGGCGGATGCCTTCGCGGACAAGGCCGATCTCGGGATTTGGCTTGACGCCGGAGAGGCCGTAGCAGTCGACATTGGCTTTGCTGATTTCTGCGAGGACTTTGTCGAAGAGGCCGCTCTTTTTGGCGGAGCTGCCGCCGGTGATGAGGAGGACGCGGCTGCCGAGGCGGCTGATCTCTTCGGGAAGGTGGGCGAGCATGCCGTTTCCGAAGTAGACTTTGGTGGGGTTATGGTAGATGAAATCGTGGGTCATAGGGATGCCTTTCTTGTCATGGGTGACTAGGGAAATGCTGATTGAATCATTTTTCCTTAAATGGGTTTGGTGGGTTCTATGGGTTCATAGGGTTCAACGGGGCAGGTGTTTCTTTCACTTTTTCGGCAGACTTGGATTCCTTGTCTCGGCGATCCATTTTGTGAAATCTTCGGGGGAGATGCCGAGGCGTGCTTCTGCCCAGGGTTTCCATTTTTCGGATTTTTTACGCGCGGCAAGGATGTCTTCCATGGAGGCGCCGGTGTGCTGCTCTAAGAGGTAGGCGAGGCGGAGCCAGTGGTTCGGGTAGCCGTCTTGCAGCAGGGGGAGAGCGCGGTCTTCGGGGATGCCGTAGAAGCGGTGAAGGCGGCGGGCGCGATGGCGCAGGAGGCGTTCTTCGTAGAGCGCAGCGGTGAGACCTAGCTTTTTCTGGATGCATCCCCATGGGTCATCTTTCCGCATGTCGAGGATGGTATCGATGGGGACTTCGGCGAGGATGGAGAGAAGGGCGGCTTTGTCGATTTCAAGGAAACGGAGGCCGCTTGCGAGAAGGGCTTCTGCTTTGTCTTGGGGAATTTCGTACTTGTAGTGGATGCTTCGGATCTGGTCGTCTAATGTGGGTTCGCTGCGTTTCATAGGGGGTTCCTTTCGTGCAATGAATGGTTTTCTCTATTGTAACATAGATGGGAGAGGGGAGCCCATGGGTGTGCCGTCCCTTGATTGTGGATGAAAGCTTTGCTCGAATGGGGTATCGTCATTTCGAGCGAAGTCGAGAAACCCTCCTTGCAGACGGATCAACGATGTGTGGTTGAAAGCGTGGAAAGGCAGCACCAAGGCGTCGTTTCCGTAGAGGCGGATGAGTGATGCTAACCGCAGTGCGATAAGGATTTCTCGCTGGCGCTCGAAATGACGATACGGGAGAAATGTATTTTTAACATACGGGGAGCCAACCCCGTCTCGCTACGCTCGACAGCCCCTTCCAGAGGAAGGGGCGAGAATGTGGGGCGTTTTGAGTGTATCTACCCCTCCTTCCTTTGGAAGGAGGTGCCCGCAGGGCGGAGGTTGGGTGACGCAGGGCGGAGTGAAAGATGATGTGAGGCTATCCATTTTTCTAGGGAAATACGGATCAATCGCTGTTAGATTTTACTTTTGAATTTTTATGTATAGTGAGGAATAGGGGGCGCGAATAGCGAGCTATGTAAGGAAGGCTATGACGAAGCTATGCATAAAAATTCTTGTAAAAGCTGACTCTGCGATTGAATCAGCGTTTCCCTGGCATGTCATTATATTTAAAACTTCGCGGCGCTTTTGATTTTTATGCGCCGCACCACCCCCGTTGAACTCTCAGCACCTTCAGCCCCCTTGAACCCTGAGCCAAATGAAAGCAAAGTAAAAAGGGGCTGTGAAGAAATGAATCCTCATTTCTTCACAGCCCCTTTTATTTATTTCTTCGCTTCCAGATGCAGAAGGCCTTTGTCTGCGATATCGTGACGATACTGCATACCGCGCCAGGAGATACGGCTGACGCCTTCATAGGCTTTCGCCTTCGCTTCGGCGAGGGTATCCGCAAGAGCGACGACGTTCAGTACGCGGCCGCCATTGACAACGTATTGGCCGTTCTTCTTGACGGTACCTGCATGGAACACAAGGCAGCCTGCCTTTTTTGCGTCTTCAATGCCGGAGATGACTTCGCCGGAGGAATGAGAAGCCGGGTATCCTTCGGATGCGAGCACGACATCGACGGCGCAGGCTTTCTTCCAGACGACAGCTTCGTCGGAGAGCGTACCATGGACGCAGTCGAGCATGACGCGAGCGAGATCGCCGTCAAAGAGCGGGAGGACAGCTTCTGTTTCCGGATCCCCGAAGCGGCAGTTGAATTCTACCACCTTCGGCCCTTCGCTGGTGATCATGAGACCGGCATAGAGGCAGCCTTTGAAGGGGTAGCCTTCCTTCTTCATGGCCGCTACGATCGGACGGAGGATGCGGACATTGACTTCTTCGCACATCTCTTTGGTCATGACCGGTGCGGGAGCATAGGCACCCATGCCGCCTGTATTCGGTCCTTTATCGAAGTCAAAGATACGCTTATGATCCTGCGCGGAAATCATAGGGACGACGTTCGTCCCGTCGCAGAAGCAGAGCATGCTGGCTTCTTCGCCTTCCATGAATTCTTCGATGACGACCGATCTGCCGGCACCGCTGAAGGTATGCCCTTCGAGCATATCCTTCACGGTGTCGATGGCTTCTTCTTCGCTCTGCGCGATGATGACGCCCTTGCCGGAGGCCAGACCGTCAGCCTTGATGACGATCGGATAGGTATCATTGGCTTTGAGGTAAGCGATGGCTTTTTCTTCATCATCGAATGTCTCATATGCAGCTGTCGGGATGCCATATTTCTTCATGAGAGCTTTGGCGAATCCTTTGGAGCCTTCGATGCGGGCCGCTGCCTTGGACGGACCAAAGAAGGCCATGCCTCTCTTTTCAAATTCATCCGCAAGGCCCTCGGTCAGGACGGTCTCCGGACCGGCGACGGTGAGGTCGACCTGCATGAGGCGGGCGAAGTCAATGATATCCTCATTTCCTTTGATAGGAATGAGTGATGCGACATCGCTCATTCCATCATTGCCCGGGACGACATAGACGTCAGTCACCGACGGACTCTGCGATAATTTCCAGAGCAGCGCGTGTTCTCTGCCGCCGCTCCCAATCACTAAAACTTTCATACGATCTTCCTCTCTCAGCTATGGCGGAAATGACGATGTCCGGTGAATACCATCGCAATGCCATATTTATTTGCCATGTCAATGGACTCCTGATCTCTGATGGATCCGCCCGGCTGGATGACAGCCGTGATGCCTGCCTTTCCTGCGGCTTCAATGGTGTCGCCAAAGGGGAAGAATGCATCGGAGCTCATGACGGAGCCCTTCGCTTTTTCGCCTGCTTCTGCAATCGCGATGTCAGCAGAACCGACGCGGTTCATCTGGCCGGCACCGACGCCCAGGGTGGTGTCCTGATTTGTGAGGACGATCGCATTCGACTTCACGTGCTTGACGATGACCCAAGCAAATTCCAGTGCTTTCCATTCTTCTTCCGTCGGCGCTCTGTCAGTGACGACCTTGCAGTCCGCGCGGGTCTCTGTGCTGTTGTCCGGTGTCTGAATCAGAAGGCCGCCGGATACCTTGTGCAGCTGCAGCTCTTCATGCGTAAGGGACGGTACTTCGATCAGGCGGATATTCTTCTTCGTTTCCAGCACTTCCAAGGCTTCCTTGGAGAATTTCGGCGCCATGACGACTTCGAAGAAAATCGGTTTCATTTCTTCTGCCGTTGCCTTGTCGCATTCGCGATTCATCGCGACGATACCACCGAAAGCAGACTTGCTGTCAGCCGCAAAGGCTTTCTTGAATGCATCGAGTGCATTCTCACCAAGTGCGCAGCCACATGGGTTGGTGTGCTTGATGATGGCGCAGGCCGGCTGGTCTTTCCATTCGCTGGCCAGATCCCAGGCTGCTTCCATATCGACGATGTTGTTGTAAGAGAGTTCTTTGCCGTGAAGCTGTTTCGCATCCGCGATGCCGCCCTTCACTTCCGGATCTTTGTAGAAAGCGGCTTTCTGGTGCGGGTTCTCGCCGTAGCGCAGGTCCTGTACTTTCACATACGCTTTGCTGTAGATGTCCGGCAGGGTGTCTTTGCTGCCATTGACTTCCTTCGTCATATAGTCAGCGATCGCGCAGTCATAGAGTCCGGTATGCAGGAAGGCTTTTCTGGAGAGATCCAGACGGAATTCTTCGGTGAGCGTATCTGACTTGATGCGTTCCAGAATGTCGCTGTACTGGGACGGATCGACAACGGTGGTGACGTATTTGTAATTCTTTGCTGCCGCGCGAACCATGGATGGGCCGCCGATATCGATATTCTCGATCGCTTCAGCGCGGGTCACATCCGGCTTGGCGATGGTTTCACGGAAGGGGTACAGGTTGACAGCGACAAGATCGATGCCGGTGATCCCATGCTCCTTCATAGCTTTTACATGGTCCGGGTTATCACGGATGGCAAGGATGCCGCCATGGATCATAGGATGCAGTGTCTTCACGCGTCCGTCCATCATTTCCGGGAAACCGGTCACTTCAGAAACGGACTTGACCGGAATGCCGGCATCCGCGATGGCTTTCATCGTGCCGCCGGTGGAAATGATCTCCACGCCCAGTTCATGAAGGCCTTTTGCAAATTCTACAACACCGGTCTTATCCGATACGCTGATCAGTGCTCTTTTAATTGCCATTGATATTCCTCCTTTTGGATATATTCAGGGTTCGGGGTTCAGGTTGGCAGGTTCAGGGTTGTGGTGCGGCGCATCAAATCATAAAGCGCCGCAGAGTTTTATAAGGGGCGATTCCCGCAGCTGGCATGCAATACCGAGACATCGGTTTCACTGCCTGCTCACGAGGCCATCTTAGCGGTAGCACAAAGATTCCTCCACTTCAGTCAGAATGACGATACAGGAAGAACGATACATGCGATTGGCATACTGACCGCAACGTAGAATTGTGCCTCTTCGAGGCACTCTATCCTGCGCCTTTGGCGCGTCCCTTCTCCAAGGGTCTACGCAACTGTGGGATTTCTAATCCCTAGTCACCAGTCCCTAGCTACCGACTATTTTCTATGCATCCCCGTCACATGATGTCCTTCTACATGGAGTTCATCACGGCAGTAAGCTGCTACGGTGCGAACGTAGGCGGGGTGCTCCTGCTCAAGGATGCGATCTGCAAGTGTGTCTTCGGTGTCATCGTCGTAGACAGGCACAGCGACCTGCGTGATGATCGGGCCGTCGTCAAGACCGGTGCCCACGAAGTGGACTGTGCAGCCTGCGACTTTTACGCCCGCTTCGATCGCCTGACGCTGGGCATGAAGCCCGCGGAAGCTCGGGAGAAGCGCCGGATGGATATTGATGATGCGGTTCGGGAATGCGTTCACAAGCTCTTCCCCGCAGATACGCATATATCCCGCAAGGCAGATGAGATCTGGCGCATAGGACTTGGCAGCAGACAGAATGGCTGCATTGAAATCCGCCTTGGTCGCGAAGTCTTTGCGTTCGAGAACCGTCGCAGGTACATTCCAACGCTTGGCACGTTCAAGGACCTGGGCATCGGCATGGTCGCAGATCACGCCGATCACAGTGCCGTCAATGGTACCATTGACCGTCGCTTCATGGATGGCTTCTGCATTCGATCCCCGGCCGGAAGCGAAAATCAAAATTTTCTTACTCATGGAAAAGACCACCTGTCACAATGACATCCTGCTCGCCTTTCGTGATCTCGCCGACTTCGTAGACCGGTTCTTCGATGGCTGCAAGGATTTCCTTCGCCTTTTCGGCTTCTTCACGGCTCATGATGAGGAGCATGCCAAGGCCGCAGTTGTAGGTGCGGTACATTTCATGTGCTTCGACGCCGCCTTCACGCTGCAGGAACGGGAAGATCGGAAGCATCGGCCATTTGTCCGCATCGAGGACCGCACGGGTGCCTTTCGGAAGTACGCGCGGGATATTGTCATAGAATCCGCCGCCCGTGATGTGTACCATACCATTGACTTTCGCGCCTTTCAGCACCGGAAGTACAGGTCTTGGATAGAGACGGGTCGGGGTAAGGAGGACTTCGCCAAGCGGCTTGTCGAAGCCTTCATAAGTTTCTTTGAGCGAGAGGCCATTGTCTTTGATGATGCGGCGCACCAGAGAGTAGCCATTCGAATGAACGCCCGTGGATGGCAGGCCGAGGATGACGTCTCCCTCCCGGATGTCTTCGCCGGTGATGATGTCTTTGCGATCCACGATGCCGACAGCAAAGCCTGCGACATCATAGTCACCCTTAGCGTAGAAGCCAGCCATTTCTGCGGTCTCACCGCCAAGCAGCGCGCAGCCGGACTCGATGCAGGCATCTGCGACGCCCTTTACGATCTCTGCCATCAGTTCTGGTTCCAGTTTGCCGGTCGCAATGTAGTCGAGGAAAAAGAGCGGACGTGCGCCCTGTACCAGGACATCATTGACACTCATAGCGACACAGTCCTGCCCGATGGTATCATGGATGCCCATCTCAATGGCAAGGCGCAGCTTCGTGCCGACACCGTCCGTGCCGGAGACAAGGATCGGATCATCGGAGAGCTCTTCTTTCAGGCGGAAGAGTCCGCCGAATCCGCCAAGATCCCCCATGACGCCGCGGGTATAGGTCGCCTGTACGGATTTCTTGATCAGCTCTACTTCTCTTTCTCCTGCATCGATATCGACGCCGGCTTCTGCATAGGTCAGGCCTTTCTTCTTTTCAGCCATAGTTCCTCCGTGTATAAATGTATAAATAAAGATGTTAGAAATGGGTTCAGCAGGTTCTATAGGTTCTGAGGGTTCAATGGAAATGGTGCGGCGCATAAATCATAAAGCGCCGCATTATTATATGAGGCAATGCCCTCAGCTGGCATGCAATACCGAGGCATCGATTGAAATGCCTGCTCATCTCTCCATTTTGCCAGTAGCACAAAGATTCGAGGGCTTCGCTCGGAATGACGATACGAGAAAAACGATACATGCGCTTAGCATGCTGGCCGCTTCGTGGCACCTTGTCCTGCGCCACAAGCAGGAAACCTAATCCCTAATCCCTGGCCACTCATTTATCAGCTATTCCTCATCATCCATGCTTCCGAGGCCGTTGTGCGGAACGTGTTCCGGATAGATGCCATCGAAGCAGGCAAAGCACATATCTTCCTTCTTGATGCAGGAGATCGACTCTGCTAGCCCTTCCAGAGAAAGGTAGTGCAGGGCATCTGCGCCGATCATGGAGCAGATCTCTTCTGTCGAATACTTCGCTGCGATCAGCTGCTTTCTTTCCGCGGTATCGATGCCGAAGAAGCAGGGATACTTGACTGGCGGCGAGCTGATACAGAGCTTGATCTCCTTGGCGCCGGCATTTTTCAGAAGGTTAATGATGATGCCGCTCGTCGTGCCGCGGACGATGGAGTCATCGATCAATACGATGCGTTTCCCTTCGACATTCATGCGGATCGGGTTCAGCTTCATGCGGACAGCGCGTTCACGCTTTTTCTGCCCCGGCTGGATGAAGGTACGGCCCATGTACTTATTCTTGAGCAGCCCTTCTACGAATGGGATGCCAGAAGCAGCGGCATAGCCAAGAGCAGCGACATTGCCGGAGTCCGGGACGCTCATGACGACGTCTCCGTCGAAACGGCATTCTTCCCAGAGCTTCCTGCCCATATTGAGGCGAGCCTGATAAATGTCCTGTCCATTCATGATGGAGTCCGGGCGGGCAAAATAGATGTATTCAAAAGAGCAGATGCCATGCTTATGAGCATCGACCGGGCAGTACATGGTGGAACGGACGCCATTGTCATCGATGGAAACGATTTCACCCGGAAGGATGTCACGGACGAATTTGGCATCGATGGCATCCAGCGCCGGCGTCTCCGAAGCCAGGACCCAGCCCGTTTCGGTCTTGCCGAGGACGAGCGGGCGATAGCCGAAGGGATCGCGGCAGCCATAGAGCGCCTTATTCGTGCAGGCGACGATCGCATATGCGCCGTGGATCTCATCCATCAGTTCTTTGAATTTTTCTTCTTCGGTCGGACGGCGGCTTCTTGCCAGCAGTTTAATGATGACTTCCGTATCCATCGAAGTCGAGAAGGTAGAACCTTTCAAAAGGAGGCGGCGGCGAAGATTCAGTGTATTCACCAGATTGCCGTTATGCGCGAGTGCCATGGGGCCATCGATGCTGTCTGCCTGCAGCGGCTGGACATTCGCCGGGATGGAAGAGCCGGTCGTGGAATAGCGCACATGGCCGATGCCGATATGCCCTTCCTTTTCCGGCAGGTCGCGGAATACTTCCGTTACAAGTCCCATGCCGCGGAAGGTCTCCATTTCCTTGCCGTCAGTGACGGTGATACCGGCACTTTCCTGCCCGCGGTGCTGCAAGGCGTACAGTGCGCTGTATACGGCACTGACCATGTCGGTCTCGCCGGTTTTATCGTACATGCCAAAGACGCCGCACTCTTCGTGCAGGGCTTCGGTGTATTGAGAAATTTCGCTCATTCAGATTGCTCCGTTCCGTTTGTCGGGCGTGGTATCCATCAACCCAGCAGGCGCTTCATAACTTCCTGGTAGGCGTCGGCCTCGCCGCCCAGGTTGCGGCGGAACAGATCCTTGTCCAGATGCGCACCGGTGGTGGCATCCCAGAAGCGGCAGGTGTCCGGGCTGATTTCGTCCGCCAGCACCAGCTGACCGTCGTTCGTGATGCCGAACTCCAGCTTGAAGTCAATCAGCTCGATGTTGACTTCCTTCAAATACGCCGTCAGCAGCTCGTTGATGCGCAGGGCGTAGGCGGCAATCTGGTCAAGCACCGGCTTGGAGACCCAGCCCATCGCCATGATATGATACTCGTTGACCATCGGGTCGCCCAGCTCATCGTCCTTGTAGCAGTATTCCAGCACGGTCTGCTTGAGCTTCGTGCCTTCGGGCAGACCGAGGCGCTTGGACAGCGAACCAGCGGCGATATTGCGCACAATGACTTCCAGCGGCACGATGTGAACCTTCTTCACCAGCGTCTCGCGGTCGGAAATCTCTTCAATATAATGCGTCGGGATGCCGTTCTTCTCCAGCATCTTCATCAGGAAATTCGTCACACGGTTGTTGATGACGCCCTTGCCCATAATCGTGCCCTTCTTGAGGCCATTGAACGCGGTCGCGTCGTCCTTGTAGTCCACCAGCACGACATTCGGATCGTCCGTCGCAAAAACCTTCTTTGCCTTGCCTTCATAGAGCTGTTCGAGCTTCTTCATTGCTGTTTCCTCCTATTATATCGCGTTTTGTCTGCCGCAATAGTTAATGCTTGCAGATTTAGAATGTTCGTGTTTTGTGTTATTCAACGACCAGCGCCGCGTCCTTGGCGATGACCGCGTCATGCTGCGCCCTGCGCATCGCCAGCAGCTTTTCCGCCAGGGCTTCGTCCTCGACCGCCAGAATCTGCGCCGCAAGCAGCGCCGCATTCGCCGCCCCGTCGATGGCAACCGTCGCCACAGGCATCCCGCTGGGCATCTGCACGGTGGATAGCAGCGCATCCAGCCCATCGAGCGTCGAGGACTTAACCGGAATACCAATCACAGGCAGCGTCGTCTGCGCCGCGAGCGCCCCCGCGAGGTGCGCCGCCTTGCCCGCCGCCGCAATCAGCACGCCGAAGCCGTTGTCCCGCGCGGATGCCGCAAACGCCGCCGCCTCCGCAGGTGTCCGATGCGCCGAATAAACGTGCGCCTCAAAGGGAATGCCCAGCTTTTTCAGCTGCTCAAACGCCCCTTTCAGCACCGGCAGGTCACTGTCGCTGCCCATGATGACTGCAACTTTCTTCATGAAAGTCGAAACCTCCTTCGCCGTCAGGCAAACAAAAGAGCGCCGCCTGTTCAGTCCCCTGAACGGTGCGCTCCTGCAACTGCTTGTCCCCGGAAAGAAAGAGAACCCATCATAACAGCACCCTTGCACTTCGTCATGACGCTTCCTCCCCCTTCGCCGATTTCCCAGACTGCACATCCCGCGCCGTTTGGGTACGCTTCATTGTACCGTATTCTTCCGCCGCTGTCAAGTGTTTTTCCGAACATTTTGTGCATAATTTTGTTTTCCGTTTGGAATTTGTGCTTTTTTCGCGCGCTGATGGCCGATTTTTCCCACTGCCGCAAAATAAAAAAGAGGAAGTGCCCGTTTGCCACGGTTTCCTCCTGCGATGATATTCGTCTCAAAACTTAAAGGTATCTTTCAGCCCCAGCCACTGCTGATCTTTCTCGCTCAAATTCAGTGGCGTACCGTCCGCCAGCGTGCAGCCGTCCGCACTTGCGGTGCCGCGATATTCGCCCTGCACATGCCAGTCGATGCCAATTGTCGGGTCATTCCACGCCAAGCCGCCCTCGTCGTTCGGGTGCCAGAAGTCATTAACCTTATAGCAGAATTCCGCTTCGTCGCTCAGCACAAGGAAACCATGCGCAAAGCCTTCCGGAATCAGGAATTGCTTCTTATTTTCCGCTGACAGCGTGACGCCGTACCATTTCCCATAAGTTTCGGAATCGGCGCGCAAATCCACCGCCACGTCGAACACCGTACCGCGCACGACGCGCACCAGCTTGCACTGCGGATACTGTTTCTGGAAGTGCAGCCCGCGCAGAACGCCCTTCGTTGACATCGACTGGTTGTCCTGCACGAAGTGAACGTCGATGCCCGCCTCCCGCATGTCGCGCTCGTTATACGTCTCCATGAAGTAGCCGCGTGCATCTCCATGAACCGCAGGTTCAATCACGCAAAGTCCTGCTATGCCGTTCATGTTCTTTTCGACTCGAATCTGTCCCATTCGGCGCTCTCCTTACTGCCCAATTTCCTGCAAATAACGGCGCAGCGCATCCTGCCACGTCGGCAGCAGCGTAAACCCAGCTGCCACCAGCTTGCTCTTGTCCAGCCGACTGTTGAACGGCCGCGCCGCCTTGCTCAGCCCGTATTCAGCGGTTGTCACGGGCACAACTTGCGTCGTGTACCCCGCCTGCCGATAGATTTCCTTCGTGAAATTGTACCAGCTGATGTAACCGCCTTCGTTAGTCGCGTGATAGTATCCGTACTTGTCGGTTTCGTTCATGTCAATCAGCAAGCGTGCCAAGTCCAGCGTGTACGTCGGCGTGCCGATCTGGTCGTTGACGACGCGAACGGTATCGTGCGTTTTGCCCACGTTCAGCATCGTCTTGATGAAGTTTTTCCCATTCAAGCCGAACACCCACGCAATGCGGACGATGAAGTATTTCTCCAGCGTCCGGCTGACTGCCAATTCACCCTCCAGTTTCGTTTGACCGTAGACGTTCAGCGGCTTGTAATCCTTGCAATCCGGCTTCCAAGGCGCAGTTCCCTGCCCGTCGAACACATAGTCTGTGCTGATGTAGGTCATCTTGCAATTTAACTTTTTGCACACATTTGCGATGTTCTGCGTGCCGCCCGCGTTGATGGCGCGAACCTTTTTCTGATTCTCCGCATCCTCCGCCAGTTCCACTGCCGTCCATGCTGCGCAGTGAATCACTGCGTCGGGATTGACTGCCGTGATGGCCCTCTCCGCCGCATCAGCATCTGTGATATCCAGCGGCACATACGGCGCTTTTGACACCGGCGAATTGTCTATGATACCGCTGTAAGCCGTCTGAATGTCCGAGCCGACACCCTCATGCCCGCGCTTGAGCAGCTCATTCATCACGTCATGCCCCAGCTGTCCGCCAACGCCCGTTACAAAAAACTTCACGTTCATTTCCTCCGGTTCAGCGGTTGCCGTACATCTTCGCGTAGTAATGCTGATACTCGCCGCTGATGATCGTTTCCCACCATTCGCGGTTGTCAAGATACCACTGTATCGTCTTTTTGATACCGTCCTCGAACTTCGTTTCCGGCAGCCAGCCCAATTCGTTATAAATCTTCGTCGGATCGATGGCGTAGCGCATATCATGCCCTTTGCGGTCGCCCACATGTGTGATTAAACTTTGGGGTTTTCCCAGCTCTTTGCAGATGATTTTCACAATCTCGATATTCTGCTTCTCGTTGTGCCCGCCGACGTTGTAGACCTCGCCCACGCGGCCCTTGTGGATAATCAGGTCAATCGCCTTGCAGTGATCTTCCACATACAGCCAGTCGCGGACATTCAAGCCTTCGCCGTAGACCGGCAGCGGCTTATCAGCCAGCGCATTGGCAATCATCAGCGGAATCAGTTTTTCCGGAAAATGATACGGCCCATAGTTGTTGGAGCAGCGGGAAATTGACACCGGCAGACCGTAGGTGCGGTAATACGATTGAACCAAAAGGTCAGCGCCCGCCTTGGAACTGCTGTACGGTGAGCTGGTGTGAATCGGCGTTTCTTCGGTAAAAAACAGGTCGGGGCGGTCAAGCGGCAAATCGCCATACACCTCGTCTGTCGAAACCTGATGGTAACGCTGGATACCATACTTGCGGCAGGCATCCATGAGCGTCGCCGTACCAATAATATTGGTTTTCAGGAAGATTTCCGGGTTCTCAATCGAGCGGTCAACATGCGATTCCGCCGCAAAATTGACCACAATGTCTGGATGTTCTTCCTCAAACAGCTTGCAGACTGCTTCCCGGTCGCAAATATCTGCCTTCACAAAGCGGAAATTCGGGTTGTCCATAATGGGCGCAAGAGTGGACAGATTGCCCGCATACGTCAGCTTGTCGAGGCAGATAATCCGATCGTCCGGGTACTTCTTGAGCATATGGAAAATGAAGTTGCTTCCAATAAAACCCGCGCCGCCAGTAACAATAATCGTCATTGCGCTTCTCCTCTTAGTACAAACGTTCCTGATATTTCCCATCCATGACATCTTTCAGGTATTGCCCGTACTGATTCTTCTTCATCACTTCATAAACTTCCATCAGTTCCTCTTTGCTGATCCAGCCGTTGAGATACGCAATTTCTTCCAGACAGCCGATTTTACGGTGCTGATGCTGCTCTACCGTCTTCACGAAGTTCGTCGCATCCACCAGGCTTTCGTGCGTGCCCGTATCCAGCCAAGTGAATCCTTGACCTAAAAGTTCAACGTTCAGCGAGCCATCCTCCAGATAAATGCGGTTCAAATCCGTAATTTCCAGTTCACCACGGGCAGACGGCTTGAGGTGTTTGGCAAACTCAACCACGCGGTTATCGTAGAAATACAAGCCTGTCACACAATAGTTGCTTTTCGGATGTGCCGGCTTTTCTTCAATGGAAATCGCCTTGCCGTCCTTGTCGAACTCAACAACGCCGAAGCGTTCCGGGTCATCCACATAGTAGCCGAAGACGGTTGCGCCCCTGCCGTTTTCCGCGTTCCGTACCGCCGCATGTAACCGCTTGTTTAATCCATGTCCGCTGAAAATGTTGTCGCCAAGCACCATCGCCACGGAGTCTCTGCCGATGAAAGCCTCACCGATGATGAACGCCTGCGCCAGCCCGTCCGGCGACGGCTGAACCGCGTACGTCAGGTGCACACCGAACTGCCGGCCATCCCCCAGCAGATTCTCAAAGCGCGGCGTGTCCTGCGGCGTGGAGATAATCAGGATATCGCGAATGCCCGCATTCATCAGCACGGACATCGGATAGTAAATCATCGGTTTATCGTAAACCGGCAAAAGCTGCTTTGACGTTACTTTCGTCAGCGGGTAAAGGCGCGTGCCGGAGCCGCCCGCAAGGATAATCCCCTTCATAAAATTTGTTTCCTCCCATATTTAAGCCAACACCCCACAAATGAGGTGTTGCCTTAGCAGCGCTCAATACAAGCCTTGTTTGCCGCAGTCCGCAAACCAGTCGCGGAAGGTGTCCTCCAGCCCCGCGTGGAATGCATAACCGCTCTCTGCCAGCTTTTGGCCGCTGATGTTCGTGCTCACCATCAGTTTCTTCACACGCGCCGGGTGAATGCCGACTTTCTTGCCGCCGATGGGGGCAAGAATCGTCGCCGCGGTCATCAGCAGACCGCCCGGAATCAGCGGAATATGGCGCTTCATCCCGGTCGCCGCCTGCATGGCGCTGCAAATCTGCTCGATGGTGTACGCCGGCTCGAACGTGCAGTTGTACACATCCACACCCGGAAAATCATGGTCAATCATCCGATATTGGAAAAAACGCACAAGTTCCTTCACATAAATGCACGCCTTCACCGTGTCCTTGCGCCCGGCGTAGAAGAAATAGTGCTTCTTCTGGCTGTTGTACAGGCGGGTCATATTGCCATGCTCACCCTTGCCATACACAATGCCCGGCCGCACAATCGTCAGTTCGCGGTTCGTTCCCTTTGCCTGCCAAATCTGGTGGATTTTCTCCGCCACCAGCTTGCTGATGCCGTATGGCGTGTTCGGCGTGGGCAGCGTGTCCTCCGTTTTCAGCTGCTCCGCCGCACCGTAGGGCGCAATGGAGCTGGTGAAGAGGATTTTGCGGATGCCATGCTGCTCCGCGAAGGCGGTCACATTCTCCGCGCCGCGAATATTCGTCTCGAAATAGGCGTAATCCGGATGCCCCGGCGTCCGGTGCACCGCCGCAAGGTTGAAAATCACATCATCCGGCGTGGGCGTGAAATCAAGGGCAATCGGCTTGCGCACATCCACGCGGCGATAGATGACTCCCTCGTTTTTCTCCACGATGCCGGGCACAACGCCCTCTTCGCCGGGCATGACCAAATCCAAATCGTAAATGCAGTCGCCGGGCTTTACGCACGCATCTTTCAAGCGGTGAATCAGGTGTGTGCCGATGAAGCCGGAACCGCCGAAAACGAGATAATTCATCCGCCGCTCACCTCGCGTCATACTTGCAGGTTAATATTATATTTAGTCGCGCTGGAAAATATCGCGCGTATATACCCTGTCCTGCACATCATCAAGCGCCTTGTCGTAGCGGTTCGCCACGATTACGCGGCTCATTGCCTTGAATTGCAGCAAGTCGTTGACCACCCTGCTGCCGGAAAACGTTTCACCATCCGGCAATGTCGGCTCGTAAATCACGATGGATGCGCCTTTCGCCTTCAGGCGCTGCATCACGCCCTGTATGCTGCTTTGGCGGAAGTTGTCGCTGCCGCGCTTCATCGTCAGGCGGTAGATGCCAATAACGGGATGATCTTCCTTCGTCAGCGCCATCACCTGGTCGGCAATAAAGTCCTTGCGGGTCTTGTTGCTCATTGAAGTACGCCACGCGCAGCGCCGGCGACCGCAATCTTGTATCTCCTCATGCTGTCCCCCCATCGTCTCGTTTTTGAAAAAAGGTTCGTCTTGCATACATTGCGGCGAACCATCTGCCGACAGGTACATACCGATCAAGCATTTTCCATTATATCATGCGAGCCGTTATTGGGCAAGTAAATCTCGATTATTTTTGTGGAAAATGCAGTTTTATCAGCTTTTTTTCCTATTATTTTTTTCGAGTGTGGCAACGTTCGTCGCCTTTTTCACACAAACGTTCCCTCAAAAGTTACGTCATGCACACGACCGTTTTCGGAGAATTTTGTGCGATTTCCAAATGAGAATGCACCCAGCTGCGCCGTGAATTTGAAAACAGGATAATATGAAACGCAAAAAAGCGTGGTGACTTCCTTGGCACACACACGCTTACCGATGATTTCTTTGCATTTTTTCCGTTCAGCGGCATATTTATGCACGCTTTTCATTCGCCCGTGCCCGCAAAAACCGTCCATACCGTGCCGAAAATCAGCTTCCAGTCCAGCAGGAAGCTGCGATCGCGGATGTAGCGCATGTCCATGTCCATCCACTCGTCAAACGTCACGTCATTGCGGTTCGGCTGAATCTGCCAAATGCAGGTCAGACCGGGACGGACATACAGGCGCTGGCGCTCGTAATCCGAATACTCCGCAACCTCACACGGCAGCGGCGGCCGCGGCCCGACGATGCTCATGCTGCCAACCAGAATATCCCACAGCTGGGGCAGTTCATCAATGCCGCACTTGCGGATGAAATGCCCGACATGGGTGATGCGCGGGTCATCCTTCTGCTTGAAAATCGGGCCGTTCATTTCCGTGTGGAGCTTCAAATCCGCCAGCTTCGCCTCAGCGTCCACACACATGGAGCGGAATTTGTGGATGCGGAACTCCTTGCCGTCAATGCCGCTGCGCACCTGCGTAAAAATCGGCGAGCCTTTCGGATCATCAATGACAATCGCGAGCGCCACAATCAGCAGTAGCGGCGACAGCACAATCAGCGCCAGCAGGGAGAAGAAAATATCCTGCGCGCGTTTCAGCGCCCGATAGACCGGTTTTTCCTTGCGCACCTGCTCACGATTGAGCCAAATCTGCTCGCGCGTGGTCGTCGCCGACTGCTGTACCGTTGCTTCCGTCATCGTCTCCATCCCCCTCCCGTTCGCCGCTGCTTTTGCGGTCGGCAAGCTTTTACGCTATCTTCTGTCCGACGAATCGTACACAAAAATCGCCTGAAACCACCTTGCTTATTTTACCACACCTGTTTCCGTATGTCAATTGCCTTCCAGGATAATCCGTGTCGTCTGTATTTTTCCTGCTTTTTTGCTTTTTCTTCCGAAAATGCAGGAAAACTTGCTGATTTTGTCGTATAATAAGGAAAGGGTACGACTAATATCGTCGGTTTTGCGTGGGAATCCGCGCTTTTTGCCCTTCGTAATCACACAATGCAGCCACGGAAGGAGATGACGCTCATGCAGCCCAAACTACCGCAGGATGAACGCTACGAGCAGCGTCCGGACGGCACAATCCGCCGTTTCCGACAGCAGACGCCGCCCGCGCAGAGCACCTATATTCCCCAGCCGCCGCCCGATGAGCCGCCGCGCCGCCGCAAGCGGGAGAAGCGCCGCCGTCGCCGCGTCTGGCTGTACGTTTTCGCGCTGATTGGCGTGGCGTTCGTCGCCGTGGAAATCTTCCGCTATCTGATTGTGCCGCTGCTCGTTCAGCTGCACATCTGGACAGGAGGCCGCCTGTGAAACGCATCGGAAAGTGGTTGTTGGGGCTGATTACCTCCGCGCTGACGCTCGTACTGGTGATTGTGCTGCTGCCGTACGCCGCGAAGTGGATCGCGCGCATCATGCCGGATGAGTCCGCCGCGGCGATTCGCGCATCCGTCGTGCTGTCGCAGAAGCTGGAGCAGAGCGCGAAGCTGGAAACGCTGCACGTCACCGAAGAGGGCGCGCTGAACTACGAAGTCAAGGCGGCATTCCTCGGCACAGTGGCGAGCATCAACGCCGATTACACCTATGAGGGCAGTTTCGGCATTGATTTGCAGCAGGTGACCATGACGCGCGACGGGTCTGTGCTGACGCTGACGCTGCCCGCGCCGGAGCTGCTGCTGGACGCCCTCACGCCTGCGGACATCACGCGCGATTCGGCGCTGTATCCGTATCTGGACGACAACGACTTGCAGCGTGTTTTGGAGGATGAACGTGTTTCCTGCCGCGAACGGTATCTTTCCGGCGAGCGCGCAGCGGAACTCTGGGACGCGACCGTCGCGGCGATGGAGGCGACCGTTGCGCAGTGGATGGCGGACGCGGGCGGGTTCACCGTCCGCTATGAGCGCGCGGAATGATTTTTTCGTGCTTTTCCGCTTGACAAGTGTGCCGATGTGCGTATAATAGGTTTGTATATTTATGCGCCTACCCCGCATAAATGGAGGAGGAATATCATGGCATGGACGGTCTTTATTGATGGCAAGGAAGGCACAACAGGCCTTCGTATTTTCGATCGGCTGGCGGAGCGCGGGGAGTTTTCGCTCCTGACGCTCCCGGAGGAAAAGCGCAAGGACGCTGATGCCCGACGCGAAGCCATTCACGCCGCCGACATTGCCATTCTCTGCCTGCCGGACGCAGCCGCACGGGAATCCGTCGCGCTGGCGGAAGGCAGCAAAACGCGCATTCTGGATACTTCGACGGCGCACCGCGTTGCTCCCGGCTGGGCGTACGGCTTCCCGGAATTGTCCAAGAAGCATCGGGCTGCCGTCGTCTCCGGGCAATACGTCGCCGTGCCGGGCTGCCACGCCAGCGGGTTCATTGCGCTCGCCGCGCCGCTGGTCGCCGCGGGGCTGATTCCGGCGGATACGCTCTTGTCCTGCTTCTCCCTGACCGGGTACAGTGGCGGCGGCAAGAAGATGATTGCCCAGTACGAGGCGGACACCCGCACGCCTGACCTCGATGCGCCCCGCCCCTACGGCTTGACGCAATCGCACAAGCACCTGCCCGAAATGCAGCAGATTTCTTGTCTGACCCACGCGCCGATTTTCGCGCCGATTGTGGCGGATTATTACGCCGGGATGCAGGTGACGATTCCGCTGTTCCGCCAGCAGTTGAACTGCGCGCACCCGGTGGCGGAGCTGACCGCGTGCCTGAAGGCGCACTATGCTTCCTCCCCCATCGTGTCCGTGCTGGATGCGCAGGAAACGGCGGCGTTCGGCGGCTTCATCCCCGCGAACGCTTTGGCGGGCAAGGACAGCATGAAGCTGATGGTGCTGGGCAATGACGACCGCATCGAGCTGGTCAGCCTGTTCGACAACCTCGGCAAGGGTTCGTCCGGCGCGGCCATTGAGTGCCTGAACCTGATGACGGGCGCACCGGAAACGACAGGACTGAATTTGTGAGTTTATAATAGGGAGGAAAAATATATGGAGCATATTTCGGGCGGCGTATGTGCCGCAAAGGGATTTCAGGCGGGCGGCATTCACTGCGGCATCCGCAAGAACCGCGGCAAGCGCGACATCAGCATGATTGTGAGCGAAGTCCCTGCTTCGGCGGCGGCGGTGTACACGAGCAATCTGGTCAAGGGCGCGCCCATTTACGTCACGCAGCGGAACTTGGCGGGCGGCATTGCGCAGCTGGCCGTCTGCAACAGCGGCAACGCGAACACCTGCAACGCCGACGGCGAAGAAGTCGCGTGGCAGATGTGCGAACTGGCAGGCAAGGCGGCGGGCATCGACCCGCACCACGTTATTGTCGCGTCTACGGGCGTGATTGGGCAGCCGCTGTCCATCGAACCGATCGCCCAGCACATGAGTGAGCTGTATGCCGCTGTGAAGGGCAACGGCAGTCAGGAAGCGGCGGAGGGCATCATGACGACCGACACGCGGCTGAAGGAAGTCGCGGTGTCTTTCGTGGTGGACGGCAAGGTCTGCCACCTCGGCGGCATCGCGAAGGGGTCGGGCATGATTCACCCGAATCTGGCGACGATGCTCGTTTTCCTCACCTGCGACGCGGCGATTTCCCCCGCGATGCTCCGCAAGGCGCTGTCTGACAACGTGAAGGACACGTTCAACATGGTCAGCGTCGACGGCGACACATCCACCAACGACATGGTGTCCATCATGGCGAACGGCTTGGCGGGCAATGCGCCCATTGACAGTGAAAACGCGGATTACGCCGTGTTCTGCGCCGCGCTGAACGAGGTGACAACCGCCCTGTGCCGCATGATTGCTAAGGACGGCGAAGGCGCCTCGCGGCTGCTGACGTGCGTGGTGACGGGCGGCAAAACCGTGCGGGACGCAAAACTCGCCGCAAAATCCGTCATCTGCTCCAGCCTGCTGAAGGCCGCCATTTTCGGCGCGGATGCGAACTGGGGGCGCGTGCTGTGCGCGCTGGGCTACTCCGGCGCGGAAATCGACGTGAAGAAGGTGGATGTTGCCTTCCGCAGCGCCGTCGGCTCGATTGACGTGTGCAAAAACGGCGCGTCCATCGACTTCAGCGAGGAAAAAGCAAAGGAAATCCTGCTGGAGGACGAGGTGGATGTCGTCGTCACCCTGTACGACGGCAATGCCTCCGCCACCGCGTGGGGCTGCGACCTGACGTACGATTACGTCAAAATCAACGGCGACTATCGGAGCTGAAAGGACGAATCAATATGCAGATGTACAACGGCATGACGAACCGCCAGCGCGCGCAGGTGCTGGTCGAGGCGCTGCCCTATATCCAGAAGTATAACGGCAAAATCGTCGTCGTCAAGTACGGCGGCAACGCCATGATCAACGAGGAGCTCAAGCACGATGTCATGCGCGACATGGTGCTGATGAGCCTCATCGGGGTCAAAATGGTGCTGGTGCACGGCGGCGGCCCGGAAATCTCCAGTATGCTTAAGCGCGTCGGCAAGGAGACGGAGTTCGTCAATGGTCTGCGCGTGACGGACGAAGAAACGAGCGAAATCGTCCAAATGGTGCTGGCGGGCAAAATCAACAAATCGCTGGTGGCGAAGCTGGACAACCTCGGCGGGCGCGCGATGGGCATCTGCGGCATGGACGGCGGGCTCATCAAGGCGCAGATGATTGACCCCAAGCTCGGCTACGTCGGCAAAATCAACAGCGTCAACCCGCAGCCGATTCTCGACTTGCTGGAAAAGGGCTACATTCCGGTCGTTTCCACCATCGGGTGCGACGAAACGGGGCATGTCTACAACATCAACGCCGACACCGCCGCCGCGTCGATTGCTGCCGCCATGCACGCCGAGGCGCTCATCTCCATGACGGACACCGTCGGTCTGCTCCGCGACCCGAAAGACCCGACAAGCCTCATCCGCCGCGTCGATTTGAAGGGCGTGGAGGAGCTGAAGGCGGAGGGCATCATCTCCGGCGGCATGATTCCCAAGGTCGAGTGCTGCACCAACGCCATCCGCGCGGGCGTGCGCAAGGTGTTCATCATCGACGGCCGCGTCCCCCACGCGCTGCTGATTGAGACGCTGACCGACGAGGGCGCCGGCACGATGTTCAAGAAGGAGATTGAGGGAAATTATGTGCCAAGAAGTTAAACACGACGACAGTGCCTATATCGCCGGAACTTACGGGCGCTTTGACGCGGTGATGTTGAAGGGCGAGGGTGCGCACTACGAAGGCACGGACGGCAAGCGCTACATCGACTTCGGCACGGGCATCGGCGTGACGCTTTTCGGTGCGTGCGATCCTGACTGGGTCGCCGCCGTGACGCACCAGCTGACCACCCTCGGTCATACGTCCAATCTCTACTACACGGAACCGCAGACGCAATTGGCAAAGCTGCTGTGCGAGCGCACGGGCATGAAGAAGGTTTTCTTCGGCAATTCCGGGGCGGAAGCGAATGAATGTGCGCTGAAAGTCGCCCGGAAGTACGGCGAGAAGGACAACCGCGACGTTATCGTAACGCTGGTGAACAGCTTCCACGGCCGCACGATTGCGACGCTGGCGGCGACCGGGCAAGACCGCTTCCATGAACACTTCGGCCCGTTCCCGGCGGGATTCCGTTACACGCCCGCGAACGACATTCCCGCGCTGGAAGCCATCCTGAGCACGGGCAAGGTCTGTGGGCTGCTGATGGAGATGGTGCAGGGCGAAGGCGGCGTGATTCCGCTTGACCCGGCGTTCGTCAAGAAAGCGGAGGAGCTCTGCCGCGCGAATGATATTCTGCTGATGGTCGATGAGGTGCAGACTGGCAACGGGCGCACGGGTACGCTGTACGCCTACGAGCAGTTCGGCATCCATCCCGACGTGGTGACGACGGCGAAGGGGCTGGCGGGCGGTCTGCCGATGGGCGCGTGCCTCTTAGGCGAGCGCTGCGAGCATGTGCTGGGCAAGGGCGACCACGGCTCGACCTTCGGCGGCAACCCGATTTGCGCCGCCGCCGCGCTGAACGTCATCTCCCGGCTGAATGAGGACGTGTTTGCGGGCGTAAAGGAGCGCGCGGCGTACATCCGCAAGGAACTGACGGGCGCGCCGGGCGTGAAGTGCATCACCGGGCTGGGGCTGATGATTGGCATCCTGCCGGAGAACAAAACAGCGGCGGAAGTCGCTTCTGCGTGCTTGCAGGACGGCTTGATGGTGCTGACGGCGCACGAAAAGGTGCGTCTGCTGCCCCCGCTGAACATTTCCTACGAGGATTTGGCGGCAGGGCTGGCGATTCTCAAAAAGCATTTCGCGTAATCAAATTTCGGCGCACTGCATGTTTTTCGCAGTGCGCCTGATTGTGTCGGAGGTTTTATGCAGCCCGATTTTTCCCGTGACGCGCGAATCGCCCCAATTCTCACGCGGATTGCCCAGCTGCCGAAGAAGCCGCGCCTGCTCATCACGATTGACGGGCCGTGCGGCAGCGGAAAATCCACCTTGGCGGATGCGCTGTCCGCCGCGCTGAACGCGCCCATCATCCGCATGGATGATTTTTTCCTGCCCCACGCGCTGAAAACGCCGCAGCGGCTGGCAATTCCGGGCGGAAACGTCGATTTGGAGCGCCTGATGCAGGAGGTCATCACCCCCTTCGCAGCGGGTCAGCCCGTCGTCTATCGGCGCTATCTGTGCCGCGAGGATGCGTTCTCCGCGCCGATTTCCCTGCCGGACGCGCCCATCACGATTCTGGAGGGCAGTTACAGCCTGCTGCCAGACATCCGCCGTCATGCGGATTTGACGCTCTTCCTGCGGATTAACCCGGAGGTTCAGCAAGAACGGCTATTGCAGCGCGTCGGCGCAGAGCGGCTGAAGGATTTTAACGCGCGGTGGATTCCGCTGGAAAATGCGTATTTCGATGCGTATCACTTGCCGGACGAGTCTTGCGTGCTGGTGCCGCAGGATGTAAACGTGCCTGTGCGCCCCTGAGCGACCTTCATGCGCTGCATGATGGCGTCATATTGCTGATGGCGCGTCGGCTGCACCGGTACAGGCATCGGCGGCGCGTCCCGTTCGGGCAGGGCGTTCACTGGCGGCGCTTCTTCCTCCGGCGGCACCGTGTCCCGCTGGCACTGCCACCAAATCCACTGTTCCTTCTGCTCCTGACTGCTTTTCGCCTGAAACGGCGATCCTGCTGCCCGCATGATTTTTTTCCTCCTTTCGCTGAATCAGTTCCATCTTATGCAGGATTTTTCGCTTCGTGACGCGAATACTTCCTGCGGAAACGACATTTTCGGAGGTGTTTCTCATGGAATTTACGCTTCACTGCGGTGATACGACCGCGTGCGTCCGGCAGAAGGGCGCGCAGATGACCTCCTTCAAGGGGAATGATAACCGCGAGGTTATTTGGCAGGCCGACCCCGCTGTCTGGGGAAATCACGCGCCGGTGCTCTTCCCGATCTGCGGCACGGCGAAGGATAACCACGTCATCATCGACGGCGTGTCCTACCCGATTGCCAAGCATGGCTTCTCCCGTAACCCAGAGTTTACGGTCGAGAAAATCGGCGACGACTTCATTGAGCTTGTTCTGACCCCCACGGAGGAAAGCAAGCCGTCCTACCCGTTTGAATTCGCGTTCCACGTTGTCTACACGCTGCGCGAAAACGGGTTCTCCGCGCAGTTCATTGTCGAGAACAAGTCCGACAAGGTGATGCCGTTCTGCTGCGGCGGGCATCCGGGCTTCATCGTGCCGATGGAGGCGGGCGCAAGCTACACGGACTACGAGCTGGTCTTCCCGCAGGTCGAGGACGGGCGCAACAGCCTCTGCCCCGGCGGATACCTCATTGACGGCAACGAATATCTCCCCTGCTTCCACAACAGCCGTGTGCTGCCGCTCAGCCACGACCTTTTCGACGACCGCGACGCGCTGATTTTCACCGAGCTGAAAAGCCGCTCAGTCGATTTGGTCAACCGCAGCAGCGGCAAAGGGCTGCGCTTCTCCTACCCGAAGATGGAGGTGCTGGCGGTCTGGTCGATGCCAAAGAAGAATGCGGATTACGTCTGCTTGGAGCCGTGGCACGGGATGCCCGGTCAGGTGACGGAGAGCGGCCGCTTCGAGGACAAGCCGTTCGTGACGCTGCTTCAGCCGGGGCACAGCTGGCAGGGCGGGTATGACGTGCAGCTGATTTAACCGCAAAGTAAAACGCCATTCCGAACAAGATGCGTCGGAATGGCGTTTTTGTGTGCAAATAGATGTCATTCAGCGGGTGTTTCGTCGTCCGTGTGGATACTCGGCGCATCCATCGGGCGCTCCGGCTTTTCGGGGATGTCCGGCATCTCAATCGTCGGCACGTCGTCATCCTCCAGCGGCACTTTCACGTCCGTCGTGTCCGGCGCGGGGGCGGCAGAATCCGGCGTCTCGGCGCTCTTCTCGTCCTCCAGCGCGGCGGTCTTGCTCTCGCGCAGCTCCTGCAGTTTCACTTCCAGGTCGCGCATTTCCTCCAGCGTCGCTTTCAGCGTATCCGGCACGTCCTCGCCCGCCTGCCACAGTTCATACAGCCGCAGACCAAGCTGGTTTTGCAGTTCCTTCCGCCGCGTGACGATGTTCATCTCATCAACTTTCTGTTTCGTGCTGGTCGCGATGTTCGTCGCCGCCTTGTTGACTGCCTTCATGCTCTGTTCCCAGATTTCTTTGACTGTCTTGCCAATATCAGCCATAACGTTGCCTCCTTTTCTGCGGATATTTTTATATATTCGCCATAGAATGCGGAAATCCCTTCTTTTTGACAGGAAGAGTTACGAATTTTGCAGCGGCAGCACATACACCTGACACGGATTCCATTCATCCCACAGCGTCGGCAGGCACTCCAGCGGCAGAAAGCCCATGCGCTGGTAGAAGGCATTCGTGCGGTCATACTCCTCATAATGCCCCGTCTGCACGGTTTTGACCTGCAGCAGCCGATAGCCTCGCGCGATTGCTTCCGCCCGAATCGCCGCAAACAGCTGCCGCCCGATGCCGCTCCGGTGATATTCCGGCAATACGCCCATGACGTAGATTTCCCCCGCGCAGGGGCTGGTTTCCTTCAGCACCGCGAACCCGACTGCCTGATTTTCCTGCACAGCGGCGAAAAACGGCATGTTTCGGCTGTCGTCGATGTACTTCTGCGTGCTGTCCGGCAGGCCGAACCAATCCGGCAGCGCATGGAGGATGTGCGCGGCAATTTCTGCCTTTTCTGCCGGATTTTCCACGCGGATGATGCTGATAGTTGCCATACGCACCTCACCAGTACAGCATCAGCGCGCCGGGATGCATGGTAAATTCCGCGTGTTCGCAGGGGATAATCTCGCCATCCACCTCAACATGCATTCCGGGCGACGACACCGTCACTTTGTCGCAGAGAACGTGCTCCGTAAACGAGAAGTTCAAAATCTGTTTCATCATCATGCGCACGAGATAGTACGGCACCTTCCACCGCGGCTGGTGGCTGACGACCATGAAGTCGATTTTGCCGTCATTCGGCACAGCATCGGGACAAATCGGGATGCCGCCGCCAATCCACTTTCCGTTCGCCGCAATGCACAGCAGCGCATCCTTCGTCCGCGTCTCACCATTGACGGTGTAGGTCAGTTTCAGCGGCTGATGCTTCCAAATCGCGCGAATCAGCCCAACGAGGTACGGCAGCAGCCCGCGGATTTTCCCGCCGAAATCCGCCACGTTCTCCAGCACCGTCACATCGAAGCCCGCTCCGGCGACGTTCAAGAACATCAGCCCGTTCAGGTCAATCGCGTCGCACGGGCGCGGCTCATGGCTGAGGATGAAATCGAGCGCCGCCATCGGCTCTTTCGGCGTGCCGAGCGTCTTGACAAAGTCGTTGCCCGTGCCTGCCGGAATCAGCCCGATCGGAATGCCGCTGCCCGCCAATCCGCGCGCCACCTCGCTGAACGTACCGTCACCGCCGATGACGTAGACGGCTTCGCAACCCATTTCGACTGCTTCCTGCGCCAGTTTCGCCGCGTAGCCGGGGTATTCCGTCCGCATCACACGAAACGGGAGGTTTCGCGCGGTCAGCACGCGCTGCACCTGTTCCAGCACTTTCAGCGCATAGCCGCACCCGGCAATTGGATTGACAATCAGCATCCGCATCGTTGTTGTTCTCCTGAATTCAAACTCACGCAAAGCGGACAGCGCCCACGCCGGAGTGCTGTCCGCAGTATCTCTTGCAAAAATTATGCCTTTGCGATCCGGTCGGCAATCTGCTTGCCGGTCAGGCCGTATTCTTCCAGCAGCGCAGCGGGCTTGCCGGACTGACCGAACACATCGTTGATGCCAATCTTCTCGAAGTGCTTCAGCCCCATGCCGCAGATGGCGGAAGCCACCGCGTCGCCCAGGCCGCCGATGATGGAATGCTCCTCCACCGTGAACACCTTGCCGCACTTCGCCGCGTAGGTGCGGGCGAGTTCGTCGTCAAAGGGCTTCAGGGTGTGGAAGGACACCAGCGCCGCGTCAATGCCCTGCTCCGCCAGCAGCTGAACCGCTTCAAGGCAGTGCTCCAGCATGATGCCGCAGGTGAAAATCACGCAATCCTTGCCGTCCTTGATGACGTTGCCCTTGCCCACCGTGAAGGGGCGCGCGTCGTACACCGGGGAAGGCAGACGAGCGGTTCGGATGTACACCGGGCCGTTGATTTCCGCCGCCGCGCGGACGCACTGCTCGCACTCGGTCGCGTCGCTGGGGACGAACACCGTCATGTTCGGCAGCACGCGCATCAGGGCGATATCCTCAATCGCCTGATGGGAGCCGCCGTCTTCGCCCAGCGTGATGCCCGCGTGGGAGAAGCCAAACTTCACGTTAAATTTCGGATAGCACACGCCATTGCGAATCTGGTCGTAGCTGCGGCCCGCAAACACCGCGAACGTGGAGCAGAACGGAATCAGCCCCATCGTGGACATACCCGCCGCCATATCCACCATGTTCGCCTCGGCAATGCCGCAGTCGATGAAGCGGTCAGGATACGCCTTCTTGAAACCATTGGTCATGGTCGCCGCCGCAAGGTCAGCGTCCAGCACGACCACCTTGTCATTTTCCGCACCGAGCTTGACGATGGCCTCGCCATACGCCACACGAATTGCTTTCTTTTCCATTTGTTCAGCCCTCCAGTTCGCTCAGCGCCTGCGCCGTCTGTTCTGCATTGGGAGCCTTGCCGTGCCAGCCGACCTGCCCCTCCATGAAGGAAACGCCCTTGCCCTTGAGTGTGTGCAGGTGAATCAGGCGCGGCTTGCCGGGGCAGGCGGGCGCATGGAGCGCGTCCAGCACCTGCTGCATATCGTTGCCGTCGGCGACGTCAATCACGTCATAGCCGAACGCCTTGAACTTTGCCTGAACATCGCCCAGCGACATGACCTCGTCATTCGAGCCGTCAATCTGCAGGCCGTTGTGGTCGAAAATAACCGTCAGGTTATCAAGATGGTAGTGTGCCGCCGCCATCGACGCTTCCCACACAAGCCCTTCCTGCGATTCGCCGTCACCAATGATGGTGTAGACGTGGCAGGGATTGCCCGTCTTCTTCGCGCCCAGCGCCATGCCGACCGCGATGGAGATGCCCTGACCGAGCGAACCCGTCGACGCATCCACGCCGGGGCACTTCTTCACGTCCGGATGCCCCTGCAGGATGCCGTGCAGCTGACGGAAATGGTCAAACTCCTCGCGCCCGAAATAGCCGCGTTCGCACAGCGTGCCATAGAGCGCGGGGGCCGCGTGACCCTTCGAGAGCACAAAGCGGTCGCGGTTCGGATTCTTGTCGTCCTTGGGGTCAATGCCCTTCATGACATCAAAATACAGTGCAACAAGCGCTTCCGTTGCGGACAGCGATCCGCCGGGATGGCCCGCACCCGCCTTGTTGGTCATAATGATGATGTCCCGCCGCACTTGACGGCAGACTTCTTGGAGTTCCTGAATATCCATCAAAGTACCTCCTCTATCTCGAATACTGCGCCGCCGCTGCTCACGATGCCGCAGTATTTCATTATCTTCATTATAGCCGCATTCTGCCGCATTGTCAATCTGTCCTGCGCAAAATTTGTCAAGCGATTGCCAAACGGTACGCAATCCACGCGCATATCCATGCCAGCAGGCACTGCCCCGTGACCATCAGCACCGCCAGCTTCCGGCTCTTCAGCCCCTTGATGATGCTTGCGGATGCCGCGGCGCACGGCGGATACAGCAGCACGAACGTCATCAGCGCCAGCGCCGCAGCCGGGGTCGGCAGGGACGCCGCCAGCGCCGCGCGGATGCTCCCCTGACCCGCCAAAACCGCCAGTGTGCTGATGATGCTCTCCTTCGCCAGCAGCCCGGTCAGCAGCGCCGCCGTTACCGCCACGCTTCCGAAGCCCAGCGGCGCGAAAATCGGCGCGATTGCCCCGGCTATGCTGCCGAGGATGCTCTCCTGCGTACTGACTGCCCACGCGCCCGTCCAGGTGAATCGCCCAATGAGCCAGACGACCACCGACGACAGCAGAATCACGCTGCACGCGCGGCTGAGGAACTCGCCCGTGCGGCGGAGCACCTTGCGCAGGACGCTCGACATCAAGGGCAGGCGGTACGGCGGCAGTTCCATCACGAACGCGGCGGATTCGCCCGGAAACACCGTTTTCCGCAGGATTTGCGCGATCATTGCCGCCAGCGAAATCCCCAGCGCGTAGAGGGCAAAAATCATCCACGCGCCGCCGGGAAGAAGCGTCGAAAGCGCCGCAAAAACAGGCATTTTCGCGCTGCACGAGACGAAGGGAATCATCAGCAGCGTAAAGCGCCGATCGCGTTCGCCCCGCATCGACCGCGCAGACAGCGCCGCCGGGACGGAGCACCCGAACCCCAGCAGCAGCGGGATGAACGACCGCCCGCTCAAACCCAGCGCCCGCATCGGCCGATCCATCAGGAACGCCGCCCGCGCCATATAGCCGCTGTCCTCCAGCAGGGAGAGGCACGCAAACAGGATCAGCAGCATCGGCAGGAAGCTGACGACGCTCCCCACGCCCGTCATTAGCCCCTCGACAATCAATCGCCGCAGTGCTTCCGCAACCTGCCATTGCCCAAGCACGCCATCCAGCGCCGATTGTATCATCAGGATGATATTCGTCAGCGCATCGGACAGCCCGCTGCCGAACCGTCCGAACGCCAGCGACAGCATGAGCGCCAGCAGTCCCGCCAAAATCGGCAGCGCCAGCACAGGATGCAGCACAAGCGCGTCGACAGCGTCCGTCCGCGTCGGATTGTCGGGATTCCCCTGCCGCACCGCCGCGCATAAACCATCCGCCCACGCATAGCGAAGCGCCGAAAGCGCTGCCGCCGCCGACATGCCGGACTGCGCCCGCAATTGCGCCTGCCCCGCCCGCGCCGCATCCGCCGCGCCCATCTCGTCGCCCTCCAGCGCCTTCCACGCGCGAAACTCCGGCGGGAGATTCCCCGCCGGCAGGGCGCTTTTCATCCGCTGGATGATGGCGGTGTACGGCGCGCTCGGCGGACTTTTCGGCGTTTTCGCCCCTTCTCTCAGCGCGCGCAGGAGCTCCGGGACGCCCGTGCCATCCCGCGCGCTCATCGGCAGCACGCGAATGCCCAGCCGCGCCGACAATTCTTCCGTGTCAATGGTGATGCCGCGCTTCCGGCACTCGTCCATCATGTTCAGCGCAATCGTCATCGGGCGTGACAGCTGCGTCAGCTGATGCGTCAGGTACAGCCCGCGTGCGAGGGCGGTTGCATCCACAATTTGCAGAATTTCGTCATAATCACCGCCGGATAAGTAGTCGATGGTCACTTTTTCCTCCGCCGAATACGGGCTGAGCGCGTACACGCCGGGCAAGTCCACCCACTTGAGGCCATTTTGCGTCCCCTCTTTGCGCTCCACCGTCACGCCCGCCCAGTTGCCTACATGCTGATGCAGCCCCGTGACGGCGTTGAACAGCGTCGTTTTGCCGCAGTTCGGGCTGCCGACCAGCGCAATCGTTTTCATTCCGCTTCACCACCTGACAGGATGATTTGCCGTGCCAGCCGCCGGCGGATGGACACGCGGCTGCCGCGCACGAGCAGAATCACCGGGTCGCCAAGGAGCGCCGTGCCAATCAGCCGCACCCGCACGCCCGGCGTCAGCCCCATGTCCAGCAGATGCCGCTCTTCCGCGTCCGCCCCGCGATACGCCGCAATCACACCCGACTGCCCCGGCGCAAGTTCCGCAAGCGTCATGCGTCCACCTCCTCCGCCAATGTCCGCTGCGGCGCGCTCAGGTAGGCGGCAATCAGCTGCTGCTCCGTCAGCACGCCAAGAAGCCGCATTGTCCCCGGCTCGATGATGTACAATTGCGTCATGCGCGTTGGGTGCAGGGCGCGCACGGCGTGGTGCAGCGTCCGCGTGGAGAGCATCGCCATGGGCTGAATCGGCAGTTTCCCGCGCGTTTCCATGCGGATTTTTCGGTCCATCAGCGCGCGAAGCTCCGTCAGCGCTTCGCTCGTCGTCGCGCTGACCGCGCTATATAATAGGAAGCAACCCGCTGCCGCCAGCGACCAGCTGCCCTGCCACCTGCGCACCGCGCCGACCACGCCGCCGACGACGAGCAGCGCCCCCGCCGCCGTGC
>OIYO01000540.1_pt1 | contig 30139 bp, 28 predicted proteins | sample 1588191 | NCBI WGS metagenome assembly OIYO01 (sample SAMN03283275) | human gut metagenome | biome: human-associated habitat; material: feces | host: Homo sapiens | place: Peru | collected 2012 | reverse complement strand
TACTTGCTAGACTTTTTCCATGTGTTATTGATAATAATCTTGAAAAATTGATTCCTATTAAATAGTCTTCTTTTGCTCTTAAATAAGCACTATCTGATAAGCTATCATATTCTGATTGGTCTTTTGCTTCTCTTATTCCCCTTAATATTTCTTCTTCTGTTTGTGAATCTATCCAAACCCTTTTTAATTTTGCATTTGGATTTGGATGTGCCATCATTAAAACTAACCTTTGTATATATTCTCCCTCACGTCCTGAGTCACCTGCATTATATATTTTTTCTATATCTTCTCTTTGCATTAAGCTTTGTACTATATTAAACTGATTTTGCACATTTGGTATTATTTCATATTTCCATTCTTTTGGAATAAATGGAAGTGTGTCTAGTCTCCAAAATTTTAGTTTTTCATCATATTTTTCTGGATAGCTCATTGTTACTAGATGTCCTACACACCAAGTTATTATCCATTCATCTGATTCTATATATCCATTTTTCCTTGGTTGCGTTATTTTTAATGCTTTTGCAAATTCCATTGCTACTGATGGCTTTTCTGTTATTAATAATTTTTTGCCCATTTTATCATCCTTTTTCTTCTAGATATTTTTTTGCTGTCTCATATATTTCATTATATCTTTTCATAGTTTGCTCATCTTTAAATATAAATCTCTTATATAGTTTATCTAAATATTTATTTTCTTTAATTATCTGTAAACTTTGACAAAAATTAAAATCAAATATATATGCAAAATGGCTAACTAATATGTCTGCACTGGTTTTTCTATTTTTATAGTTAATTATTTTGTTTTCCATAAATTCTCTATATATTTCATCTGTTATTTTATCATTTGATAAATCTTCACTTTCCCATATTGCTTTTTTATCATCTACTGTTAATATATAGCATATATCTATTTTATCTGCATCTCTAATTATTTTTGCATGAAGATCTTCTTTTTTTCCTAGCCCATCCTCTATTTTAGCCCTATTGTGATTCAATATTGCTGTTTTTATAATATTATCATATTTATCAATATCAATAAACTTTCTAATTAATCCATCTCCAAATAATAATTTAACTCCATATTCTCCATGATTTATGCTATCTTTGTCAACAAATGTATGATATTTTCTTACTTGCTCAAATCTTCCTATATCATGTAATAATCCTATTAATTCAGCTAATTCTATATCTTCTTTACTTAAATTTTGTTGGCAAGCTATTTGTTTTGCTATCTGTGAAACTCTTTCAATATGAGCTATTTTTATTTTTATTTTTTTATCTTCTGGATTGTAGTTTTTTACATATTCTTTAAATTCTTGTTTTGCTTTTTCTACATCTACTACCACTTCTATCACCTGTTTTGAATTCTATCATAATATATTTTATTTTTAAAGTAGTATTTTAAAATTTAGCAAAAAACCTTGAAAGTGCTATATTTTTGTTATATAATACTATTCATAAATTAAACGCCGAAGGGAGAAATTAATATGTCATATAATTTTAGTGAAATAGAAAAAAAATGGCAAAATTATTGGGAAGAAAATAAAACATTTTATACAGATGTATGGGATTTTTCAAAGCCTAAATATTATGCACTAGACATGTTTCCATATCCATCAGGACAAGGTCTTCATGTTGGACATCCAGAAGGATATACAGCAACAGATATTGTTTCTAGAATGAAAAGAATGCAAGGATACAATGTTCTTCATCCAATGGGATGGGATGCGTTTGGACTTCCAGCAGAACAATATGCAATTAAAACAGGAAATCATCCAGCTGGATTTACTAGAAAAAATATTGAAACTTTTAAAAGACAATTAAAAATGCTTGGTTTTTCTTTTGATTGGGATAAAGAATTTGCTACATGCGATGAAGATTATTATAAATGGACTCAATGGATTTTCAGTCAATTATATAAAGACGGTTTAGCAAAATTAGTTGAAATGCCTGTTAACTGGTGTGAAGAATTAGGTTGCGTTTTGTCTAATGATGAAGTTATAAATGGAAAAAGTGAAAGGGGAGGTTTCCCTGTTGTTCGTAAAAATATGAAACAATGGGTTTTAGATATTCCAAAATATGCTGAAAAATTATTAGATGGTTTAAATGATTTAGATTGGCCTGAATCAACAAAAGAAATTCAAAGAAATTGGATTGGAAAATCAGTAGGTGCAGAAGTTAAATTTAAAATTGCAGATTCAGATAATTTAGATTTTACAGTATTTACAACAAGACCTGATACTTTATTTGGAGCCACATATTGTGTTCTTTCTCCTGAACATGAATTAGTATCAAAAATAACTACTTCAGAACAAAAACAAGCTGTAGAAGATTATATTAAACAAGCTGCTTCTAAATCAGATTTAGAAAGAACAGAATTAAATAAAGATAAAACTGGTGTATTTACAGGAAGTTATGCAATAAATCCTGTAAATGGTAAAAAAATTCCAGTTTGGATTTCAGATTATGTTTTAGTTACATATGGTACAGGCGCTATTATGGCTGTTCCTGCACATGATCAAAGAGATTATGAATTTGCAAGTAAATTTGGGATTGAAATCATACCTGTACTAGAAGGTGGAGACATTTCAAAAGAAGCATTTATTGGTGATGGATTACATATTAATTCTGAATTTTTAAATGGTTTAAATAAAGAAGATGCAATTAATAAAATGATTGCTTGGCTAGAAGATAAAAAAATAGGAAATAGAAAAGTAAATTATAAATTAAGAGAATGGATTTTTGCAAGACAACGTTATTGGGGTGAACCACTTCCTGTCGTTTATGATGAAGATGGTAAATGTTATATTTTGCCAGAAAATGAATTACCATTAGTTCTACCTGAACTTGAAGATTATAGTCCATCAAAATCAGGTGATTCTCCATTAGATAAAGCTACAGATTGGGTTAATACTACGTTTGAAGGAAAATCAGTTAAAAGAGAAACAAGTACTATGCCAGGAAGTGCCGGTTCTAGCTGGTATTTCTTAAGATACATAGACCCTAAAAACAATGATGAATTTGCAAATCAAGAATTATTAAAACATTGGATGCCTGTTGACTTATATCTAGGTGGTCCAGAACACGCAGTTGGGCATTTATTATATTCTAGATTTTGGAATGAATACTTGTATGATAAAGGATTATCTCCCGTTAAGGAACCTTTTGCAAAGCTTCGCCATCAGGGTATGATTTTAGGAACAAATGGTGAAAAAATGAGTAAGTCAAAAGGAAATGTTATTAATCCTGATGACATGGTTAAAGAATATGGAGCAGACTCTTTAAGAGTTTATGAAATGTTTATGGGACCAATAGATGCTGCTAAGCCATGGGATCCTAATGGTATAGATGGTTCTAAAAAATTCTTAGATAAAGTTTGGAGATTATATACTGAATCTAATAAAATTAAAACTGAAGAAAACAAAAATCTTGAAAGAGTTTACCATTATACAGTTAAAAAAGTTACTAATGATTATGAAAATATGAACTTTAATACTGCTATTTCTCAAATGATGATTTTTATAAATGCTGTTAATAAAGAAGATATATTCCCACAAGAATATGCTGAAGGATTTTTAAAATTATTAAATCCTGTAGCACCTCACATCACAGAAGAATTATGGAATGTCGCATTAGGTCATAACGGTACAATAGCTTATGAAAAATGGCCTGAATTTGATGAAATAAAAACTATTAATGATGAAATTACTTTACCTATTCAATTTAATGGAAAATTAAAGGCTACTATTTCTATTAATTTAGATGAAGATGAATCATCTGTTAAATCTAAGGTTCATGAGGCTATCGACTCTAAATTAGATGGTAAGACTATTGTTAAGGAAATATATGTTAAAAATAAAATTTATAATATTGTTGTGAAATAATTAATTTAAATATATTTTTAGAATTTAAAAATTGTAACCCTATTGAATATTAAAGTTCAATAGGGTTTATTTTGGAAATTTAAAACGCTTGAACTTTTGAATTTAAATAATAGATTTCATCATCATGCTTATTTAGTCTTTTTTCGTGTAAATCTAAATTTTTTTCTGTTGAATCAAATTTTTCTGGATATGATGTAACTACATCTAATAAAATTTGTAGTTTATGTCCGTGTTCATGTTCAATTTTCGCAACTGTTTGACTTAAACTTCTCAATTCTTGGTTCGTATCTTTTAGTCCATATTCTAAATTTTCTACTCTTCCAAGTAATTCTTTTTGTCCTTCAAACAATTCCTTTTGACCTTTGAATAATTCTTCTTGTCCTCTTTTTAAGTCTAGTAATATTTGATCTCTTGCTTCTTGTCCTTCAAACAATTCCTTTTGGCCTTTGAATAATCCTTCTTGTCCTTTTTTTAAGTCTAGTAATATTTGATCTCTTGCTTCTTGTTTCATACTTTTCCCTCCTTTCGCTCACTGCGTTCGCTCATCGTCATCCAAAATTTTTTTCAAAAATTTCGTCTGCCAACTTTTAGCGCTCTGCTTGTATATTTCACAGTTCTTATAAACTGTATAGCAATTATACAACATTACCTCATAAGTGTCAATAAAAACATTTCGACAAAATTTGACATTATGCTAGTCTGTAGCACTATTTCTCTTGTAATTTTAATGTAATGTAATTTTAATATTCTTGTAATATATATATGCTTTTTTTATTGTATAATATATTTAGTGAAATTTTAAGGAGTAATATATGAGTGTAGAATCAGATTTACTAAAAGATGGAATTGAAGTAATTAAAAAATTAGATACTCTAAGAGTAAATTCAATAGCAAGAACTGTATCTATCAGCCTTTGTGAAACATTTCCTGATTTTAATCTTAATCAAAATGATTTGTTCATAAAACTATCAAGATTAAATATGTATGTTGCAAAAATGCCTGAAGGTATGTCAGAAGCAAATTATTTTTATAAAAATTCTTCTATTTATTTTAATGCTCATATTGCTAATGATGATTTAGAAGAATTTGCAATACATGAATGTATCCACTATATTCAGGAAATTAAAGATAAAAGAAATTATTTATTACGTATGGGGCTTTGTGATTATACAGAATTTAAAATATATGGTTTAGGACTAAATGAGGCTGCTGTTCAGCTTATGTCTTCAAAAGTATTAGCAATTCCAAAGGAATATGTTAAATATTTTAATATTTCTTTTGAAACTACTAGTCCTACATATTATCCACTAGAATGTTGTTTAGTAAATCAACTTGGTTATATAGTTGGTGAAGATGTTCTTTTCGAAAGCACTATAAATAGTAATGATAATTTCAAGAAAAAATTTATTGAGCTTACAAGTTATAAAGATTTTATGGAAATCCAAAATTCTATTGATGATATTTTATATGCCGAAGAAGAAATTGTAAGAATTAACAACAAAATCATTCAAGTAGATGATAGAAATAAGAAAGTTGACAATATGATTAAAAAAATAAATTCTTTGAAAAAAGATATTACTTCTACTTTTATTAAAACTCAAAATCTTATTATTTCTAGCTATTTTGATAAGGCTTTTTATAATATTAATGATTTAGAAGGTGTTGAAAATTATAGAAGAAAACTATATAATTTTAAGGATTATTTAGGCTCTACTGAAGGTTATACTTATTTTAATGATTACTATGTTGATAAAATGGTAGATTTAGAAGATAAATATAATTTGTTAGAAAATGGTGTAAGTGATAATTCTTTATATTTGGTAAAGAAAAAAGAATCAAAAATTTTAGAATTCTTTAAATATATTAGAAAAATCTTTGTGAAAGAGAAAAAAGAAGAGAAGGACGTTCCTTAAAATTCCTGTTAGAATGGAAGAATGGGCACTCCTTCTTAAAAAAATAAAAATAATTTAAAAATCCAATATATAATAAATTTATGTAATGACGAATGTGCTGAGAAATGGCTGTACAAATTTTTAGGTTAATTCAATGAGGGTGCGTTTTCAGGGAGAGGCTCGTTGAATTAACATTAAAATTTGTAAGACATGTAACAAACCGAGGAATGAAATAAATTTATTATATATTGGATTTTAAATTTTAAGTATATAAAAAAGAAGGAGTGTCCCTTCTTCCATTCTAACAGGAATTTTAAGGAACGCCCTTCTCTACTTTTTTTCTTCCAAATATTCTTTAATGCTATTTGCTGCATCTCTTCCTGAGCGTGCAGCCCACGCTACTGTTCCTTTGCATCCTGCTAAATCTCCACCTGCAAATATTTTAGAATTAGAGCTTTGATATTTTTCATCTATATATACATTTCCCCATTTATTTAGTGTAAGTCCTAAATCAAGTACTTCATCTGATACCATACTTCCAAGTGCCATTACAACATAATCCGTATTTATTTCGTAATTACTTCCTTCAATATTTACCGGTACAGCTCTTGTTTCTCCTTCTCTTTGCACTAATTGGGTTTTTATTAATTCTAATTTTTCTACTTTTTCATTTCCTTTTATTTCTACAATATTATTTTTGAATAAGAATTTAATTTCTTCTTTTTTAGCTTCTTCTATCTCTTTTACTTCTGCTGGCATTTGTTCTTCTGCTCTTCTATATATAATATTTACCTCTTTTGCTCCGTAATCTTTTTATAGTTCTTGCGCAATCCATTGCAACATTTCCTCCACCAATTATAGAAACAATTTTGCCTTCATAATTAGGATGTGTATTATATTCTAAAAGTTCATTTCCACCGTATACACCTTTCAAATCTTCTCCTTTTACTCCCATTTTTGCTGGTTTATTTGCTCCTATGCTTAAGAAAATTGCATCATAATTTTGTTCTAATTCTTCTAGACTTAAGTTTTTTCCAAGTTCTTTATTATATTCTACCTTTATTCCTAAATCTAATATTCTATCTACTGTTTCTTTAACTGTTTGTTTTGATAGTCTAAACTCAGGAATTCCGTGTACTAGCAGTCCACCTAAATAATCATATTTTTCATATATTGTAACATCTACTCCATCTTTGGCTAAAAATGCACTACAAGTTAACCCTGCTGGTCCGCCACCAACTATTGCCACTTTTTTACTTGATATTTCTGGATTTTCTTGTTTTTCTATTACATCTTTTAAACTATATCCTTGCTCAACAGCTTTTTGGAAAATAAAGTTTTCAATGTCACCTATGCTAACTGGTTCTCCTTTTATTCCCCTTACGCAACTTCCTTGGCATTGCTTCATATGTGGACATATTTTACCGCATACTCCTGGTAATACTGTTGTTTCTGATAAAATTTGATATGCTTCTTTATATTTTTCTTCTTTTACAGCTTTTATAAATTCTGGTATGTTGTTATTTAGTGGACATCCTTTTTGTGAACATGGTTTTATTTTACAATTTAAACAATAATTTACTTTTTCTTCTATTTCTTTCATATTTAATTTTATTCCTCTCAATGCACAAATCCGGTTGGAAAAGAATTGTAATTTTTTTCAACATTTCCTCACATTTTTTCTTATTTTATTACAAAAAGAATAAGTAGTCAATCAAACTGACTACTTATTTTATTATAATTTATTTATTTCTTCAACTACTAATTTCAAATCATTAATAAAATCTACTTTTTTTGTTTCATCTCTTAGTAGTGCTGCAGGATGCCAAGTAGGCATATATTTAATTCCTTTCTTTTCAAACCACTTCCCCCTTGATGCAGTTATTCCATACTCTTCTCCTAATATATTTTTTAAAGCTACACTTCCTAATAGCACAATTATTTTTGGTTTTACAAGCATTACTTGATTTCTTAAATAGTCTAAACAAGCAAAGGCTTCATCTTCTTCTGGATTTCTATTTGCTGGTGGCCTGCATTTAACAATGTTCGCGATATAAACCTCTTCTCTTTTTATTCCAACAACTCCAAATGCCATGTTCATAAGTTTTCCTGCTTTTCCTACAAAAGGTTCCCCTTGAGCATCTTCATCTGCTCCAGGTCCTTCTCCTATAAACATTATTTCAGCATTTTTATTTCCAGTTCCAAAAACTATATTTTGCCTTGTTTTGCATAATTTACATTTGCTACAATTTATAATTGACTTTTCTAATTTTTCCCATGTTTCAAGCATTTTTTTCTCCTTTCGCTCCGTTCATCGTAAAATCAAAAAATTCTTTTTTGATTATTGCAAATCGCTCACTTTGTTCGCTCATCGTCATCCAAAATCTTTCCCTATTTAACACAATTTTCTATTAATTCTATTTTTATATCTTTGCTTGTGTCTATTCTTACTTTTGTACCAATTGGAATTACTGTTTTTGTTTCTGTATGTCCAAAATTATTTGATTTTATAATTGGAAATTTATATTCATCTCTTAAAACATCCATTATGATTTTTTCTAATGTAATTCCACTTTCATGTTCGTAATTGCCTATCCATAGTCCTTTTATTTTATTAAATACTCCGTTTTGTTTCATATAGTATAAGAAATTACTTGCTAATGCTGGATCTGTTTCAATTCCTAATTCTTCTAGGAATAAGATTTTGTCTGTAAAGTCAATTGAATATTTTCCTGAAACCATTCCCCTTGTTAAACTTAAGTTGCCTCCTATTAAATCTCCTTCAGCAATTCCTTCTTGTATAGTGTAATATTTTTCTTCAGGTTGTCCTATTTTTAAACTTCCTTCTACAAATCTTTTTATAGCTTCTTTGTAACTATAATCTGTTTCATCTGTTGCTATTGTTTTAAAGTTTGTTCCGCTAAAAGTTACTAATCCTGTTTTTTCTGTAATCATATTTGTTAATGAAGTGATATCACTATATCCACAAATTATTTTTGGATTCTGTTTGATAATTTCATAATCAATGTACTCAAATGTTGAGTTACTATTTTCTCCGCCTTTTGCACACCATATCATTTTTACTTCTTTGTCTGCAAACATTTCGTTTATATCTTCTGCTTTTTCTATTGCTGTCGCGCTATATCCATTTGTATTTGAAAATAGATTTTTTGAATATTTAATTTTAAATCCGTCTTTTTCAACAATTTTTCTTGCTTGTTCTAATTCTTCTACATTGTCTCCTATTATTGGATTTGATGGTGCAATTACCCCTATTGTATTTCCTTTTTTTAATTTATTTGGAATGATTTTTTTCATTAGCTTTCCTCTCTTTTCCATTTTTATGTATAATAACACACTTTTCTTTTTTCCTCAACTTTTTGTTGACTTTACATACTAAAATTGCTATATTATAAGTGGAGGATTTAATATGAAAAATAAAAAAATCAAATTGGCATTTATCATCCTTGTTGTTTTGTTGTTAATAGCTATTTTTTTTACTATAAAATACCTAAATAAAACAGCAGAAACATTTTCTGAATCTAATACTAATGATGTATTTTCTACTAATATTTCAGATTCAGAGGAGATATTTAATATTATTCTTTCTCCTGATGAAAATTTAGAAAATGAAGAACCAGAAATTACAGATAATGTTCCAAAAGAAAATAATACCAATACTAATACAACAAGTTCGCAAAAAAATGTTGCTACTTATTATATAAAGGTTAATTATACTGCAAATGTTGTTACCATATACTCAAAAGACGCTAATGGTAATTATACTGTTCCAGTAAAGGCAATGGTATGTTCTACAGGTTCAGCTACTCCTAAATCAGGTGTATATAAAATTCCAGGTAGATGGCAATGGGGCGCTCTTTTTGGTGGAGTTTATGGTCAATATGTTACAAAAATTACAGGGAATATTTTATTCCATTCTGTTCCATATTTAGAAAATAGAAATCCCACTAGTTTAGAATATTGGGAATATGATAAATTGGGAACTACCGCTTCAGCAGGTTGTGTAAGATTAACTGTTTCTGATGCTTTATGGATATATCAAAACTGCAGTAATGGCACACAGGTAGAATTTTATTCTAGCAATGACCCTGGTCCTTTAGGTAAACCTTCTGCAAGAAAAATATCTAATTACAATGCTCCATATTGTAATTGGGATCCTACAGACCCTAATAGTAAAAATCCTTGGAAAAATGGTACTCCTACATCTAGTAATACTACAAACGAGGAAAATAATGTTATTACTAATACTACTATAGAGACAAATACTAATAATATTGTTGATACTAATACTACTACAGAAAACAATACTAATAGTATTGTTGATACTAATACTACTACAGAAACAAATACCAATAATATTGTTAATACTAATACTACAGAAACAAATACCAATAGTATTGTTGATACCAATACTGTTACAGAAACAGATACTAATAATATTGTAGCCAATAATGTTGTTGCTAATAAATAATATTTATTAAAAGTAGCATATAAGTTTTTTAATAACTTATATGCTACTTTTGTTTTTTCAGCTCAATAAGTGCAGTAGATAGTCCATATCCTTGTTTTTCTACTCTATACGAATGTATTAAATCTGAATTACATACACTACAAATTCCGCTATCTATTATATTTTCTGTTCTTAATCCTTTTTGTTCCAGTAGAATCTCATTAATCAGGACTGTATCAATATTCCATTTTTCTTTGTTTTTTTGTTTTTCTATTATTTCTATTGATTTAGATATCTGTAAATCTTCAAATTCTTTTTCGAACATTTCTTTTACATCTGTATCAACTTCAAAATGACATTTTCTTATACTTGGGCAAATACAACATATAATATTTTCTGGTTTGCAATTAAATCCTTTCATCATTTTTTCAACTGTTTTTACTGATATTCTTTGCAATGTGCCCTTCCACCCAGAGTGAACATTTGCAATTGTTTTTGTAACTGGGTCAAAGAATAACATCAAAATACAATCAGCATTTGTTGTTGATAACATTAAATTTTGTTTATTTGTTATCATTCCATCTGTTTCTTTATATTCTTCTAAATTTATATCCATAAATTCTTTATTAATTTTTTCTTTTACAATTTTAATATTGTCTGTATGTTCTTGATTTGTTTTTACTATGTTTTTATAGTTTGTTCCTAAAGAATTACATATATTTTTATAACTTTTTATTGCTTTATTATATTCTTGTTCTGATAGTTTTTCTTTATTTGGTTTTGCTGTTCTAAAATTCAAATCTGTTCCTAGATAATATGCATGTGTAATTATATTATCATATTCTAGTAATTTTCTAAATTGCAAATATTGTATGTCATTTTTAATGACGTGTATTACATTTTCATTACTTAAATTTTTCAATATATATCCTCCAATTTTTTTATTTTCTTTAGAAAATGTCCCAAAAAGAACCGTCCCTAATGGGACATTTTTCTAATTATATCATCTTTTGATTTTTTGTCTATATAATTATAATTGTTTCCACAAATTCGCGGATTAAATCCACATATTGCTTTATATGAACAATATTCACAAGGTGTTTTTCCTTTTTTGTTATATGGTTTTAAATTAATGTTTCCACTTAAAATTTCTTTTGATATTTGTTTTATTGTTTTATAAATATAATTTTGCAAAATTTCAAATTCTTCTTTATTAACCCCGTTTGTCTTTCCTTCTGAAATTTCTCCTGATTTTGTTAGAGTTGCTGGTATTAATTTTGATGTTCCTTGCTTTAGATTTTTATCATGCATTTGTATTACTTTTACATCTGCCAAAATTAAACCTTTCATTTTGAAGTTTTTTCTAAGCTCTTCTTCTATTTGTTCTTCTGATATTCTTTTGTCTGATTTTATCATTTGCTCTAAAAGGCTGAAATACAGCACTCCTGCTGGCATTAAATCCTCTTCTTTACATACTGCATCCATATATGTTAAAAGTTGTATCTGTAACCCTGCATATACTTCGTTTAAGTCAATATTTTTTGCTGATGATTTATAATCAATTATTCTTAAGTATTTGCCATCATCGGAATCAGCTGTGTCTATTCTATCAATTTTTCCTGTTATTTCAACTTTTTTACCATCATCTAATTGTATTAATATTGGCTTATATTTTCCTTTTTTACCAAATTCAATTTCTGTTCCTTCTATATTGAATTCACTATATACTAAACCTTCTATTATATATTTCAAAGCTTTTGCTACTATTCTTTTTAATCTATTTACCAAAACTTTATATTTTGATGTTGCAACAAATGTGTATTTTTTGCCCATATCTAGCTTTTCTTCAATAACTTCATTTACTATTTCTTGTATTTTTGGCTCATCTGTTACTAATTCTGCTAAATTTATATTTTCATTTTTTACTTTTTTGAAAAATTCATCTATTGTTTCATGCATAAATGAACCTGTATCAAAACTTTGTATTTTTAATTCTTCTTTTTCTTTTAGTCTTAACCCATATTGTAAATAATATGAAAATGGACATTGTGCGAATTTTTCTAATTTTGATACACTTGTATTTAATGTATTTCCATATAATTTTTCTATTGTCTCTTTTTTGATATTTTCTGGAAGATTTGTGTAATCTATTCCTTTTAAATCTTTTTGTAATTTGCTATTGTATTCATTTTGTTTTTTATAATATTGATATACTGTGTACCATATATTTTCTATTTCTTTATTGTCTTTTAATGATGCTATGTTTTCTAGTAGTTCTTGATATGTCATCATTTTGTTTGTAATTTCATAATTTTTATCTATTACATCACTTTCTTCTTTTAGCTCTGGGAAAATCTTTTTTATTTTATTTATCATCATAGATGGTCTTAATGATTTTCCTTCTGTTTCAGATGATGCGTATGATAAATATAGCCTATTTTCAGCTGTTGTAAATGCCTTATAGATATTAAAATTTTCTTCATATAGATTTTCTATTGTTCCATTCGCAAGTTCTATACCATCATTTTTCAATAGTTCTCTATCTTTATCTCCAAAAAATCCTTCTGCTTTATTAATACTTGGAAAGCTTCCATCATTTAATCCTATTATAAAAATAGTATCTACTTTGTGACTTCTTGACCTGTCAACATCTCCAACTATTACTTGGTCTTGAGTTCCTGGTATTTTTCCAAGTTCACTATTTTTAAGCCCTGTTCTTAATATTTGAGTATATTTGTCTATACTTAATTTTTCATCTCCAAATATTAAAACCATTTCATCAAATATGTCTAATATTATTTTGTAACTTGCTATGTATTCATTTGCTAAGTCTATTTGCCCTATTTCTTGTAATTTATTTATTTTATAATGGATTTTTTCTTCAGTTTTTTGTTCTTGCAAAAATTCATAAATTGCTTTTGTTGTTTCTTTTACAGTCCCAAATTTTTTCTTTAATTCTAATAATGGTTCTATTATTTGTTTTCTTAATTTATTTAGATATTCAATTTCTTCTTTATTTTCATCATTTATTCCATATGTAAAATCATTTTTCCACTTATTTTGCTTTATTCCCCATTTTGTACAATAATTTTCTAGTTTAAAAATATCATCATTTTCTAACTCAGAAAATCCTATTTTTAAATAATTGAAAACCGCTTCTTTTGAAAAATTGTTACTGAAAATTTCAAATATTGAAAGCAAATATTGAACAATTATATTTTGATTCAAGTCCCTTTTTTCATCAATAAAAACTGGAATATCATATTCAGCAAAAATGCTTCTGACTAAACTTGAATATGTATCAATATTTTTTGTAATTACTGATATATCTTTATATCTTAAATTTTTATCTCTTACCAATTTTGTAATCTCTTTCGCAACATTTTCAATTTCAGAATATTGATTTTTAGCTAAAAATAGCTTGATATTTTGTGGTTCTTTTTCATGTTTTTTTACTCTGGTATTAAAAATATTTTTTTCTAAATGTTGCAATTCATCTGATTTAAAACGTGGTTGTTCTTTTAAAAAAATTGGTTGTTCTAATTTTAAATTTTCTTCTTTTACTAAATTTAATATTTTTGATACTGTAATTTTATTAGAATAAAATATATCTGTATCTGGGTTTAAGCTTGGTTCTAAACTATCTGTACATACAGTAATTGTAACTTGCTTTGCCAGTTTAATGAATTTTTTTAATATTTCATATTCTTGATATGTAAATCCTGCAAATTCATCTATGTAAATTAAACTATCTTTAACTATTTCTGAATTTTCTATATTTTGACTTAATAGTGTTAATAAGTCTGTATCTTCTATGTATTCACCTTGAAGTTTTTGTTCAAAATTTTGATAAATTAAAAGCATGTCTTTTAATTTTGTTTTTAAATATTCATCTTGTACTTTATCAATTTCTTCTTGCAAATGTTCTGGTTTTACACCATGTTTTTTAAATTCAGTAATTGCAGTCATTGATAAATCAATATTTTCATCAGACTTACTTAAAAATTTTAAATCTTTTTTATATTGATTTAAAATTGAATAAATAAGCATTGATTTTCCACATTTCGTTAATTGTGTTTGCTTGTTTCCACCAATTTCTTGTAATACCCTATGTGCCATCCTGCTTAATGTTATTACTTCTGCATTTAATACCGCATTTGTATCAATTTCTTCCATTAGCTTTTTTTCTGCTGTGAAGGAGAATTGCTCTGGTGTTATTATATATATTTTCTTTTCTTTCTTTATTAGTTTCGCTATTTCTGAAAAACAGTATTGGCTTTTTCCGCTTCCTGATTTTCCATATATTATACGTAATCCCATAAAATCCTCCCTTTCATTTTAGAAATTAGAGGTTAGATGTTAGAACTTCTACTTCACAAACCTCTACTTAAATGTCCAGCTAACGCATACGTCATCTGTAACAAGCAAAGCTTTAACAGCTAACTTAAAAAAGAACCGTCCCTTTTGGACATCAGTTTTCTCTCCTCCAGTAGAACAAATATTGTTGCGCTAATCCTTTTAAATCCCCAAATTTTTCTTCAGCCAATTTTTCAATTTTTGTTTTACATACCTTTGTTTCTTCATTTTCTTTTATATACAAATCATTCATTACTCTTCTAACCCATACATCAATTGGAAATACATCAAATCTTTTTAAATCTGAAAATAAAAGTATGCAGTCAGCAACTTTGGGTCCTACTCCTGAAAGTTTTAATAATTCATCTCTTACTTCTTGTGTATTTGGGTTATTTCTCAATTTTTCTAAATCAACTTCTTTATTTAGTATCATTTGTGTAGTTTCATATAGTCTTATATCTCTAAACCCTAGTCCCAATTTTCTATATTCTTCAACTGTTACATCTTTTAATTGTTCAGCTGTTGGAAACGTATAGTATTTTTGTCCTTTCCATTCTATTTCATTTCCGTATTTTTGTGATAATCTTTCAATTATTCCTTTTATTCTTGGGATATTATTATTAGCTGATATTATGAATGATATTATCATTTCCCATAAATCTTGATTTAGTATTCTTATTCCTTTTCCATACTCTATACTTGTTTTTAAGTATTCATCTTTGTTTGATAATTTTTGTTTTATTTTTTCATAATCTGTATTTAAATCGAAATAATATTCTATTAGGCTCTTAATATCTTCTTCACATATTCCTGTAAAGATAATGTTTTCATTTTCTTTTTTTACATTTAGGACAGCATTTTTTGTTACTCCTGTGTAACTTCCGTCCTCTTGTTCATTCCATCTAAAACATTGTCCACATTCAAATATGTCTTTCAGTTCAAATGAGTCTTGATTTCTTAATATATATCTCTGTTCTTTCACATATATCACCAAAAATATTTTATCATTTTTATTGTGTTTATTCAATATCTCTATTGAATTTAGTTCTTTTTCGTTATATAATTAAATATATATATATTATGTTTGGAGATTATAAAATGAATGCAAAATTAGCAACAAAATTAAATTTACTTAATTACATAAAATCCTTTTCTATGCCGGATTTCCCTGATTTAGGAATTCTTTCTAAATCTTTTTTTAACGATTTGTTTTTAAAGCTATATAAAAATGATAACCAATATACTCTTTTATATGGTGATATTGACGGATTAAAAAAATTAAATGACGAAGTTGGCTTTGATAAAGCAGATTTAGCTATGAAGGAATTATTAAAAACAACATTGAGTTACTTACCTGAAAATGTAATTTCTGCAAGAATGGGCGGAGATGAATTTTGTTTTATTATCCCTGATTTATCAGCCGATAAAACAAGAAAACTTACTAAACAAATACATCATTCTCTTTCATCGAACAAAAAAGTTCACGGATTAGACATTACTTTTGGTGCTTGTGATTCCTCTAAATATGATAATATTAATGATATGTATAATTTTGTAGAAAATAAAGTTAATTTAAAGAAACACTCTCATTTAAAATTAAATGAACCTGTTAAAGATATTGATGATTATAATAAAAAATTGGATGAATTTATTGATTCCACAGTAAAAGAATATATTAAAAACTTTCGTTTTTCTTCTAATCGTTATTTTGAACCAGAAGATTTAAAGGTGTTATCTTACCCTATTATAAACACTATAACTAACTTATTATATGATAATACTGATAATGTTAGTGATAATAATGATATCGATCCTAAATCAAATTTAACTGATAATAATTTGCAAATAGATTCAGATACTGCCACAAAGATATATAACCTTATAATGAGCAATAACATAAATTATGAAGATTTAGATTCTATATCAATTAAAGATTTAAGAAGTGTTAGAACCAACTTATCAACAGACCATGTTACAGGAGCTCGCAATAAAGTATATAGAGACCATTATCTACTTCCTCGTTTTGAAGAAGACGAAATTCCTTTTAAAGTAATTTTAGCAGAATCTTTAGGAATAAAAATATTGAATTCAATATCATCTCATGCTAGTACTGATGTAAAAATAAAATCTACATTTGATTGTTTGATTAATGAACTTAACAATCTTATTCCTGAAAATAGCAATATAAACATTTTTCCTATTCATTCAGGTGGTGGTACTTTTGAGATAATTGTACAAGGTGATGATTCTAACATTATAACACCCGATATTGTTGATAATGTTCTTAATAAAATCAATTTAGATGAAAACAATATTCCGTTATTTGGTACAGTTGCAGATTGTCTTGACGCTTCTGATTATAATGCTATATACTCTGAATTAGATAAAGTGTGTGAAAATAAGAAGAATAAAATTAAAGATTCTCACAATTATTTTATTAGTCCTGATGCTCTAAAATTGATGGATGTTTCATTATCATCTGCCGTTAACTTTTTTAAAGTTCAATCTAAGCATTTAGGAATTTACAATGAAAATTCAAAGAAAGATTTTTCACAAAAAATTGTAAATTCATTAATAGACAATTTTCATGAACTTAATCTTTCTAATGGATTATATGAAAAAAATGAATATGATTATAGCCGATAATATTAATTTTATTTAAACCCCAAGCCTACAACTTCTCTTGCATTTGCAATAATAATGAAGCTTTTGGGGTCTATTTTTTTTGCTGTTTGTTTTACTCTTGCAACATCACCTCTAGAAGCTGCACACATTAATATAGTTTTGTGTTCATTTGTATACATCCCTTTTCCAAATAATCCTGTTGTCCCTTTTCGTATTTTTTCTCCTATTTCTTCTGATATTTCTTGACTTTTATTTGATATTATAATTACTAATTTTGTAAAATATATTCCTTCGAAAATTATATCTATTATCTTTCCCATTAAATATATAGCAATTGCTGAATATAGACCTATTTCTATTTCTTTAAAAAATAAAACATTTAATGTTACTATTACTGTATCAACTATTATTATTACATTACTTGTTCTTATATCCGGATTATATTTTCTTACCAACATGCTAATTAAATCCGAGCCACCTGTTGATGAATCTGCTTTTAGAATTATAGCAGTACCTAATCCCACTATAATTCCTCCATAAATACATGCTAAAAATCTATCTTGTGTTAGTGGTGTTAACTTATCTAAAATGTCTATAGCTATTGAAAATGTTGTTGTTCCTATAACTGATTTTATAACAAAGCTTTTTCCTAATTTATATCCGGCAAATAAAAATAATGGTATATTAAATGTCAATATTGTAGTTCCCATTGGAATTTTTAAGAAATAATATAATATTGTTGCAATTCCAGCAAATCCACCTGTTGATAATTGGTTTGGGAGCAAAAATAATGATGTTGCTATTGCCATTAGAAATGCTCCTATTATTGTTTCAATTACTTCTATTGAAATAGTTTTTATTTTTTTCCATTCTATAGTCATAAAATCACCTAAAATTAAAAATAATATTATTACAGTTTAAATTTAATTTAGAATGTCCTGCAACGAGTAAGAGTTTTTTATTTAACTCAAACCTTCCCAATGATGCTGTAGCAACGCTATTGCGTTTAACAGCATCTATTGGTCCCCACGAGCTTTTCGTATAATAAAAAACTATTACTCTGCGCGGACTTTAAGTTTATAATTTTTAAACTGTAATAATATTATTTTTAATTTTTGGTAATTTTATTCTTTATTTTCTTCTAAAAAATCATTATATGTTTTAATTACATCTATCTTAGATTTTCCTTGCTTAATTTTTTCATCTTGTTTAACAATTAAATCAACTTCATATGTATCTTTCAATTTTAAAACATTTTCTTTTTTATGTCCAATTACATTATTAACATCTATTGGATTTACTGTAACTTGAACTTCTTTAACTTTTACATTTAGTTTTTTAATTTTTTCTACTATTGCATCATACCACATACCTGACTCTACTAGTTGTCCAAATGCTGGATGGAATGGTCCAGCTACTACTTCACTTTCTTTATTATCTGGATTACATATTTCATCTGTATTTTGAAGTCCAACTCGTATTACATCAATTTTTTTATCTGTAAACATTCTTACTAATTGTTTACATGTTTCTACTGCTTGTACTACAGATAATGGCTCATATTTGCCTTCGTTATACTCTTTTTCTAATTTTGTTCCTTTTATAACTAGAACTGGATATATTCTTACCATTTTAGGCTTTAATTTTATTAATGCCTTTGCTGTATTTATTTCATCTATCCTATTGCTTTCAGGTAATCCAACCATCATTTGATGACCTAAGTCAAATCCATATCTTCTTATTAATTTTGATGCTTTTTCTACATCTTTAAATGTATGCCCTCTATTTGCTCTTCCTAGAATATAGTCATTTGCTGATTGAACTCCTAATTCTATTGTTTTTACTTTGTATTTTTTTAGTCTTTTCAATATTTCTTTATTAATATAGTCTGGTCTTGTTGATATTCTTATACTATCAACTTGTCCTTTTTCTATATATTCATATGCGGTTTGTAATAACTCTTCTTGAACATTTTCATCAATTCCTGTAAAACTGCCTCCAAAAAAAGCTATTTCTTTTTTAGCATTTGTATCTTTTATATTTTCTAAAAAATTGTCTATTGTTTTTTTAGCTTCTTCTTTTGTCATGTTTTTCTTTTGACCACTTATAGATTTTTGATTGCAAAATATACAATCATTTGGGCAACCTAAATGTGGTACAAATACTGGAATTACATATTCTTTGTTCATAATTTCTCCCTTCAAATTAATTTTCAAGAGCTTTTTTAGCTGCTTGCATTTCAGCTTCTTTTTTACTTTTGCCTATTCCTGTTGCTAATTTTTTTCCATTTAAACTTACTTCTGCTTCAAATGTTTTATTATGGTCAGGTCCTGATTCTTTTATTATTTTGTATTCTATTTTTACATCTCCATTTTTTTGAAGTTCTTCTTGTAATACTGTTTTATAGTCTTTTTGTCCTACATGTTTTGTTGCTATTTCAATTTCATCTTTTAAATTTTCTACTATGAATTTTTTTGCTGGTTCTAGTCCACCATCTATAAACATTGCTGCAATTACTGCTTCAACACTATCGGCTAATATTGCTGGTCTTTTGTTTCCTCCTGTCATTATTTCTGATTTTCCAAGATACAAGAAATCACTAAAATTATGCAATGTTGCTATTTTATATAGGCTTTTTTCGCATACCACTGTTGCTCTAACTTTAGTCATTTCTCCTTCTTTTAAGTTTGTATATTTATTATACATGTATTCACTTGATACAAATTCTAGTATGCTGTCTCCTAAGAATTCTAATTTTTCATTACTTTGAACTCCGTGTTCATATGCATATGATGTGTGTGTTAATGCTGTTTTTAATATTTGCTTATCTTTAAATGTATATCCTATGTTTTTTTCTAGTTCTTCTATGTTCATTTTTATCACCTTTCCTCTAATATTATATACTATTTTACAAATTTTGCAAGTGAAATGCAAATTTAAGTTTTGTTTTTCTGTAGATTTTCCCCCTTCCTGCTTTCCTGTCTATGATTATTATATGTATTCGTTCATTACATTCGTTTAGAATTTTTAATTATTTAGCTTGCGCCTCTTTCATTGAGGCTCAAAATTAATAGAGTTCTATTTTGAAAATTTTCGAATGTGATTGGAGCAAGATTAGAAATTCTTAAATAATTTTATGGAAAGAGTTCATAAGCGAAGCGAAATGGAAGGGCGCCATAAAATTATTTTAGAATTTCTTGATTGCGTATTGAACCGAGAAAATTAGAAAAATAGAACTCTATTAATTTTGCCCATGAACATCCCTCAATCTAAACAATAACAAATTCTAAAATTTATTCCAATCAATCATACATATAATAATCATAGACAGGAAAGCAGGAAGGGGGAAAATCTACAAAAAGCAAAGCTTAAAAATCGCAAAAAAATAGCACATATATCATGTGCTATTTTTATACTAAAGTCTCAACTTTTTTTCTTTTCATTTCAACCTGTGGTGGAATTAATGGACTATAAGCCTCTCCATCAAAAACATCCACTTCAACAGTCCTTGTTAAAACATCTGTATAACTATAAGTTACATTTCTATTATTTTCTTCATATCTTACTACAAAAATATTAGGATATGCTTTTTCTATTGTCGCTTCTTTTTCAAAGGTTTTACTTCTACCAAGAGAACCCTTTACTATTATCTTTTGACCCACTTTCTCTAAGATGTCAGTTTTTAGATTTGATATATCTGTTTTACAAATCATGCTATCACCTACTCCCTTAAGATGACTTGATTATAGCATTTTTCGCGAAAATTGTCAAAAAATATTTGTTTGTATTTTTTATCGTTTTTTGTTCATTTTTAGCCTTTTCTGGCATTTGTTTTTTGGAATATTACATTTATATTACATTTATGTTACAGTGTTTTCATTTTTCCATTTGAGCCTATCCCTCCAACGCCTTTTTTTCCATCTCTTAACTCTTTTGCTATATCATCAATTGTTATATATTTATATTGTTCAGTAGTTGCAACTTTTTCTGCAACTACTAGTGGATCTACAAAGTCTATTAATATTCTTGCTGGAGATGATGCAAAATTTGCACCTGCTGACATTATTGCTTCAAAGTAACTTTGACATGCACCTGCAAAAATTACTGTTTTTTTGTTGTTTTCTTTATCATATCGTCTTGCTTCTTTTACTGTGCTTATAAAATGTCTTGAGTTTCTGTAATTATATACATCATTATAATTTGTTCCTCTTTTTATCATTCCATCATGTCCTGTAATGACTAATATGTCAGGGTTATATATTTTAAGTAATCTATATACTTCTTTTGGCTGTTTGTATTCAGGAATATTTTTTACAATTGCATTTAAGCCTAGCTTTTTATAATAATTATATGATTTTTGTGAATATCTTCTATCACCATCTAAATGAAGAATTTTACCTGTAATTATTTTTTCTTTTAGTCTTATATCTTCATTTGAAATAATTCCAATTTTGTATCTTTTTGTTTTTTCGTCTATTCTTTTATTTATTTCTTCATCTACTTTTTTTAAATTTTGTCTAATTATATCTTTATCTATTATTTCTAAATCTTCTACCCTACTATCTGCTTCAATTCTTTTTACTAGACCACATAATATTGCTATGTCTCCATTTGCTGTTTTTATTATTCTTTTAACATAAAATATAATATCTTTTCCGTATGATTTTCTTGCTACTATATCACCTTTTTTTATTTTTTTCATATACATCACCTCATATTTTGGGCTAATATATTTTATGTTAATAACATAAAAAAGTTGCCTAATAGAAAAATCTATTATGACAGCTTGTTTAAATGACTATATTTTAATTTTGTTGCCATCCCTCCTCTTATGTGTCTTTCTGCTTTGTTTTCATCTAATATTATCCTTACTTCTCTTGCTAATACAGGATTTATTTTTTTTAATCTTTCAGAGACATCTTTATGTACTGTTGTTACTTTTCAGAGCGGTAGAATTTTCTTTATTTTTTGTATTTTCTTTTTCTTCGACACTTTGGTAAATGTCTTCAAATTTTGTTATTACTGGCTCATTTGTTCCTATTTCATTTAGTAATTTTAGTCTTACTTCTACATTTGAATCTGAATCAACTTCAATTACATCTATAATTGTTTTTAACATTGCATTTGTTATTGTTTGATTATTTAATATGTCATCTACTGTTTTTATTGTTTTATTAAGTTCTTTTTCTAGTACATCTTTTTCTTTTATTTCTGATGTAATTAGTTTTAGTTCTCTTTCCAGTCTTGCTATATCTTCATTTAGTGGATTTGTATATTTCTTTAATTCTTGAATATTGATTATTTCATTTTGAAACATTTCCATGTATTTTTGTTTTTTAACTGTTACTTTTTCAATTTCTTTTAAAAGACTTTCTTCACTTCTTTCATTGTTTTCTCTTAATTTTGTAATCTTTTCAAATTCTTTTTCAACAGCTTTCATAAAATCTTTTTTATTTTTTATTATACTTTTTAAATAGATTTTTATTGCATTTAAAAGTTCTTCTTCATCAATAACAGTTGTATTTGGACAATGGTTTACTCCCATTGAATTTCTTCCACTACATACCCATCTAATATATTCTGGTCCATCAGCTGTATATTTTCTCTTTATTCTTCTAAATGAATAACCACAATGTTTGCAATATATAAGTGTGCTAAATACATATTCTGTTTTTTCTCTTTTGTTATTTAATTTAAATTCGTTTGATCTTTGCTCTAAAAGTTCTTGTGCTCTGTTAAATAGTTCGTCTGATATTATTCTCATTTCTGGTCGGTGGGCAACTATCCATTCTTCTTCTGGCAATTCTTTTCTTGTTCCTGTTATAAAGTCTGTTACTTCTGATTTTTTGTTTGTTACTCTTCCTGTATATATTGGATTTTTAAGCATTCTTACAATAGATGTTTGTACCCATTTTGATTTTGTTTTTTTAGTACGTATTTCTCTATCATTTAAGTTCCAAGCTATTTTAGTTGTTCCAATTCCTTTATATACATAGCTTTCAAATATTTCTTTTACGATTTTTGCCTCTTCTTCATTTATTTTTAAAGTATATCTTTCATCTGGAATTTTGTCATATCCAAATACTAGGTTAGGCACTCTTCCTTTTTTGGCTGTAATATCTTTTCCAAATTTAACTCTTTTAGACATATTTGCACTTTCTTGCTGTGCCATTGCTCCTAAAATTGTTAATATAAATTCAGAACCACCTTCCATTACTTCACCATTGTTTAAGAAATCAACTTGTACACCATAAGATTTTAACTCTCTTACACTTTGTAATAAATCTACTGTATTTCTTGCAAAACGGCTTACATCTTTTACTACTACTTTATCAAATTTTTTTGCTTTGGCATCTATCATCATTTGTTGAAATTGTTTTCTGTGTTTTATTTGCTTTCCTGATATTCCTTCATCTGCATATAGCTTGTACAATTCATATCCGTTCTTTTTTGTAAATTCATTAAAAAATTCTATTTGCTTTTCCAATGAATCTATCTGTGCTTCTTTTTCAGTTGATACCCTACAATATGCTGCAATTTTCATAACATCACTACTTTCTTTATTTTCTCTGTTTTGTTGTTTTCGTTCTGTTACATTTTAGCATATCAGTTTCAAAAAAGCAATAAAAAACTACTCTCTTTTTGAGAATAGTTTTTTGTTTAATATTTTAATTATCTATAAAAAATTGGATAATTGCATAAAGTCCATTATCAGATATATTATTTATTGTACCAATATTGGCTCTAATTAAATATGGATGATGCACTATCATATCCAAATAATCTTTTGTTGAAGTATTGTCATTAAAAGTTTCCCAACATCTTAATGTATTTTTATCAAATAAACTTGACTTACGTTTTTCTATCTCTCTAATAATCTGCTCTAATTTTAAATCCTTATTATCATATCTTCCTTTTAGTTTGTCCCACATATTTTTATTTATTAAAAAATATATAGCACTCTGTTCTAGTAAAGCTCTCAATAAAAAAGCAAATGATATACTATATTTTATATTATGATTATTTATACACATTTGTTGTATTTCATAGCATAAATCTTTGATTCCTATAGCCCTTGGATTATCTTCTTTTAACTTTTTTATATTTATTCTAATAAAAATAGAATCACTTTCCTTTTTTATTATACCATATGGGTTAGGACTAATAAATGAAATTTGCTCACCTCTAACTTGTTCTTTTTTTTCATCTTGCTTATCTTCTTTATTTACCTCTTTTGATTTTTCAATGCTATCATTTTTATTTAAACTTGGAGATATTAAATTTTTTTCTTCAATGCTAATTTTTTTCTCATTTTCACCATATAAATATTTTTTCATTTCGGTTGCATTTTTTATATTTTCATTTTTTAATGTTCCGTCATTAATATCCTTTATAATTTTAGCTAATTTTTCTTCTAATTCTTTTATAGAAGATGCATGTGTTAATATATTTCCAGTGTTATCTATTTTTAAAAATTCTTTTCCAACTTTAGAATTTGCAATCTTTTCGAATTTAGTAACTGAAAATTGATCTGATATATTCTCAAATGGCTTACTACAGTACTCCTTTAATTGAGAAAACATGTTTTTTGTTCCTAATTTATTCTCAAATCTTTTTTTAGCAACATCGCTCCAAGGCAATGCTCCTGTATCAGTAGTGTGTATTGCTCGTATATAATCAGCACATTCCTCAAAAGAAGTGGCAACATAGCATGAAACTTCATAAAAAGATTTGTCATTAATTTGTTTATGCATATCATATATTTTGTTTCTCTGAGTATATGTAAAGTTATTCAAACTATCCAAAATATTAGGATTTTGCAATATTTTCAATGCAGTTAATCTACGATTTCCATCCCAAGCTACATATTTTCCTTTTTTTTCATTATATGTAACTGTAACAATTGATTGTGGAAACCAATTATTCTCAAATATATCATATATCAATTTATACATTGCTTGAGAATCTTTCTTGGTTTTTATCAGTTGTTGCATAATGAAAATTTCACCCAAATCCATTATTACTTCATCATGTCTTGGATTTTCTGGATTAACACATATTTCATTTATTGATAATTTTATAATATCTTTTACTTCTAAAGTTTTCATTTTATATCCCCTCTTTTTTTATTTCACCTTCTTTTTTCATTAGTTTTTTTTACTGTACATTTCAACATATATTTACTTTTGTAATATTTTTTTCATTTCAATTATATCATAAAATGGAATATTAATACCTTTTTGGGCTAGTTTTATAACATTCATTGAAGTTTCTATAATTTCTTGTTTCAAAGTTTCAGTTATTTCTACATCTTGCATTTTGTTTTGGTATTTACTTTCTATGTATTCTTCAGTTGTTGGAAAAATATTTTGTATTAGAAATGCTTTTTCTTTTCCTAATACTTTTCCGAAAACAAAGTTATAAACTTTTTTTCTAACTTTTTTCTTATTTTCATATATTGATTTATACTTTTCCACTTTACTCGATATTGGAACAAACCAAATTATTTCTTCATTTTCCAGATCATTAAAACAAAAATAGCAAGGTCTTTTATTGCCATTTTCTTTATTTTCCATTAATTTATAACCTTTAAATATATCAAAAAATTCATCTTTTATAAAATAAAACTTTCCATTTTCTACTTTCATTTTTACCTCATTTCTAACAAAAAATCTACCTCCGAAAAGGTAGATTTTATTAACATTTGTCCACCTACGCATTTATTTGTCGCAAGTAGGGTTGCGAGTAACATTTGCACACCTATGCACTTGTACCCCGCAAATAGGGTTGCGGCTAACATTTGATTTGGACAAGATACTAATCATGTATCTTTATTATTATATTCATTATAACCTTTTTTATTACCAAAAGTCAATATATTTCCTCTATTTTCTCTTTATTACTGTAAAAATTTTGATAAGAATTTGAAGTTTTATAATCAAATGTAACACTATCATCATTTTCAGCTAAATTATAAGCAAGAACACCAGCCATAGCTTGTACTATTTGTTCTTCAGTATTAGGATTTATAAATGTAATCTTCAAACCCTTTTTCAAAATTCTCACCCACTTTCTTTTCAATACTATTATTAAAACAAAAAAAATATGACAAAAAAATATACCTTGAACAACTTCAAAGCATATCTTATACATATATTCTTTTATTTCTTATATTACCCACATTTACAACATTCCTAATTCTTTTTGGTACATCACAAGCAAATGTAAATCCTCTTCTTAAAACTAGATCACTACTATTTTTATCATATCTAAACATTTGTCTATTCCATTTTGCAAAATCTAAATCCGATATTTGTGTTTTGGTTGATAAATACTCATTGTCTTTGTTAATTTGTATTATCATTGCTTGATACTCTTGTTTTTCTGTTTGTCTCCTTTTATTTATATAGTTTCTTTTACAAGCTTTATGATTTTCCTTACTTATATTACTTCTATATTCCTTTTCTTTAATATATCTCTCATCTTTTTGAATAATTTTTGTAATATACGGTTTACTCACTTTTAATTCTTCTGCTATGTCAGTTGATCTTTTATGTTCTTCATAAAAAAATCTTATTATATCTTCATTTTTAGCTATTTTTATCACCTCCATTCTCTATGGTTAATTTTCTGTCTACAGTTTTATACAATAATTATTTCAAAAGCTATTGTATTTATATCAGTATTATAGTATAATATAATTAGAATGTCAATAACAATTTTTATTTTTTTAAAAATTGTTTGTAAATGGATTGGAGGAAATATTGAAATGAATAGGGATTTACCAGAAAATAAATTTTTTGAAGATTTTTATATTTGGTTTAATCAAGAGAAAAAAGAAGAATATTATTCTACCCCTTTATATTACTATAAGGCTAGTTTTAATATAGATTATGATACTCATACACTTAAAATATATTGGAAAGAAAATGAAGGTACAGATAATGGATTAAAGCACCCTGCAACCTTGTATTTTCCTTTTGTAGAGAAATTTGGTACTTTTTTAGTTAGATTTTTAAATGCCAATTTATCCACTTATGAATCTGCATATAAAGACTTTTTCTTTGCTTATGGCTTTGAAATATTAAGAGATTTAGAAAAAGATTATAAATTTACATTATCAAATAATTATGGAAATGATGAAACATACTTAAAAGAAACTCAAAAAAATTATAACACTTTAAAACATAAAATAATATATGTTCAAGAAGAAATGAAAAATGCAATAAATTACATATTTAATATTGAAGAAGATGAAAAATTAAAAGATTATACATCTGCACAAAGATATGCAGTATATTTAATTAAACAAATGGGAAAATTACACACCTTTAATAAAAATGATAATGTTATACGAGATAGTTTTTCTAATAAATATGAACAATTCCAAAATACTAGTGAACACACTTTATTAAATGAATTAAAAAATAAAAGTATGTTTATTTCCATGATAGATACACATAAAAGTAATGATTTATCTAGTATCTGTTATGTAGTATTAGAAGAATTAGTAAAAACAAATAATAACCCTATTAAGAAGTGTCAAAATTGTGGAATGTATTTTATACCTAATTCAAGACTTGATGAAATTTATTGTGATTATCCAAAAGAAAACGGAAAAACTTGTAGAGAACAAGGGGCGGCGCTTACATATAATAAAAGATTGCAAGAAAAATCAGCTTATGCCGAGTATAGAAAAATATATCAACAAAAATTTATGAAAGTTAGAAAAAATAAAGATAACAAAAAAATTGCTAATGATTTTGAAAGTTGGAAAAAACAAGCTAAAGAAAAAATCACAAAACTAAAACATGAAGAAATTTCTGAAAAAGAAGTCTATGATTGGATATTAAAAAATAGTTAAAATATGCATTATTTTAACTATTTTTTAATAATTATTATAAATAATTATTATTATAAATTTTAATTTAAATGGAATATGTTTTTTATAAATCTAAAAAACTTTATAATAATATTTTCTTTTTTTATTTCAATAGGTAATTGGCTTATATTTTCTTTTTTAAATGTTAATTCTTCTTTTTCTAATTTTTTATTTTTGAAAATATTATCAGAATTATATTTTATTCTTTTTTCTTCCTCAATCATGTTATTGCAAATTTTATCATATTCGTTCCAAAATTCACCATCTTCTTTTGGTGCTAAATATTTTTCATATAACTCTACAAATAAAGCTTTTGTTTCAATTCTATACTTTTGATTTAATATATCACTATCTTTATTCAATATAAATTTATATTCTTTATCCATATTATCTTTTAAGTTTTTTAAAACTAATTTAGGAATTTTCTTTTGTTCTTCCTCTGGTAGAACTTTTATTATTTCATATAATTCTACATATGCCTTTTGATATTCTTTTTTTTCAGCTTGTGTCATATAATCATCTCCTATTCTGACAGACTAGGACTTTCTTGTACATGCTCATTTTCTTTTTCTAGCTGTTCAAATACTTCTTTAGCATCTTCTTTTTTTAATGCTACTTCTTTTTCTTTAGCAAATCCCCTAGCAATATTTCTTAATTCTATCTTTTCATTTTTCTCTATTTCAATAAACATACTTAAATAATCTTTTTCATGATTAATTTCGCCTGTATAAACAATTTCGCCATTTTCATTCATATATCCAGATTGCCATTCCTCTACTGGTAAATATTTTTTATCTGGATGTTCTCTTTTGTAAAACAATGCCATTTCTTTAAATACATCCCATGTTGATCTTGGCTTTCCATTTTCATCTGTAATCATCTCTATCTTGTCAGAAGTAATTGTATGTCCTTCAAATGCATGCATATTCTTTTTTGTCATTGGTCTTTTTTTGTTTCCTGTAGCAGAATAGTTAGTATCATTCCAACTGTAATCTACACTTTCTTTTAGATTTGCTTTCAAACAAACATCATTCTCCCATATAGTTTTTGTAATATTGTATATGATTCTGTTTAAATCATGTTCATTCAAATTTTTGTTTATCCCATTTTTAAAAATATCTTCTTTTATAAAATTTGCTATATCTATAAATCCACCATTTGAGTTTTCTTTTTTTTCAATTTCATTGTTTACAGAATTATTTAGAAATTCTTGCATTTTTTCTTTAACATTTTTTCCATTATCCCCATCATCTGTTTTTTCTATATTTTTTATAAATTCATTTATTAAAAAAGCTAAGTTGTTTGCTTGTGCTAATACTCCTTCTAGTCCTTGACTGAAGAATACTCTAGGTACTGGGTCCTCTGCACTAGTATTTTTTCCATTTCTTTTTCCATGAGTCACAACCTCCTGTATTATACTTTATTTATCATTATACCCTTATTTATCATTTTTGCCTACTTAATTATAGCCAAAAACTGATTGTTAATTGTGTAGGATTTACCGTATATGCTATAGAACCGCCTTCACTTCCCAGGAATCTGAACACTTCCTGTTCCTCTATCAGCCTGTTCTGCACCTCAGAATAGACTTGTGCGTCACAGCATTTCATTGTTATATAGGATGATCCATTCATAATAGCATTCTGAAAGATCATTTTGAAAATCCCGGCATTCTGGAAATTTTGCCGGAATACAATACCCGGCTGTGTCAGGTGGGCGCGCTGCTGATCTCCTACCGGGCACGGTTTTATGACGGCTTGGGGAAGGCCGCGGCCAATTACCACAACCAGTTTTCCGGGGGCGCGGAGGACTTTTCCCTCCGCTATAAGACCGTCTCCACGGTGGTTGACCCCTTTGCGCCCATCCCGGAGCTGACCCAGAATTTACTCGACCATCTGCAAAGCCACAGCCGGGCAGAGCTGGAAACGGCGCAGTGCCTGACAGGCCCCCACAAGGACGATTTTGCCGTGAGCTTGTCCGGCATCGACCTGAAGGCCTACGGCTCCCAGGGCCAGACCCGCACCGCGGC
>OIYO01000538.1_pt1 | contig 30219 bp, 34 predicted proteins | sample 1588191 | NCBI WGS metagenome assembly OIYO01 (sample SAMN03283275) | human gut metagenome | biome: human-associated habitat; material: feces | host: Homo sapiens | place: Peru | collected 2012 | reverse complement strand
CGACCTTTCCGCCGTCGGGGGAGGTCCACTCCAGCGTTTTTGCCAGCAGGTGCTCGTTGTAGTCCCGGATATTGGCCGCGGCGTGCTCCATGGCGCGGATGAGCGCCGGGTCGCAGGCGGCATAGGCCGCGTCCAGCTCGGCGGCGGTGAACTCCCGCGGCTCGGCCTTGTCAAATTTCAGGGAGTAGGCCTTCACGGCGTCGAAGCCGTTCCGGCGCACATCCTCCATAATGGCCGCGGCGGAGCGGGTGATCTCCTCGCCCACGGCGGCGGAACGGGAGCGCAGGTCGGCGATCAGCGCCTGTTCCTGCGTTCCATCGGCAGTCACGATCTGGATCATAGTGCTCTCTCCCTCAGTTCTTTCTCGCATTTTCCGATAAAATTAAGGATCTGCGTCTTGTACAGCTTCATGCTGGCGGTGTTGACGATGAGCCGGGCGGACACGTCCGCCACCGTCTCGATGGGGACAAGGCCGTTGGCCTTCAGCGTCGCGCCGGTCTCCACAATGTCCACGATGGCGTCGGTCAGACCCAGAATGGGCGCCAGCTCCACCGAGCCTTCAATTTTGATAACGTCCACGTCCAGCCCCTTGGCGGCGAAGAACGCCTTTGCCACGGCGGGGTATTTGGACGCCACCCGGCGGTTTTTATACGTTCCGTAGAAGTCGGTGCCCTCCTTGACGGCCAGGGCGAAGCGGCACTTGCCGAAGCCCAGATCCAGCACCTCGTAGAACGAGCCGCCCTTTTCCAGCAGGGTGTCCTTGCCCACGATGCCCACATCCGCCGCGCCGTGCTCGACGTAGATGGCCACATCGCTGGGCTTGACGAGGAAGTAGCGGATGCCCGCTTCGGGGTTCTCGACCACCAGTTTCCGGGTGGCGTTGTAGTCCTCGGTGCAGCCGTAGCCGATGCGGGCCAGCAGGTTGTAGACCTTATCACCCAAGCGGCCCTTGGGCAGAGCCACGTTCAGCATGGTCTTGTCGGTTTTCTGCTGCTGGACCGGCGGCAGCGGCGCGCTCAGGCGGTCCAGCTCATCCAGATAGACCGCAAAGCCGACGGCATCCGCGCCGGGGGTGAATTTCTGCATCAGCAGGTCGTACCGACCGCCCTTGAGCAGCGGACGGGGTAACCCCTGCAGATACCCCTGAAAGACCAGTCCGTTGTAGTACTCCATCTCACCGGCCAGCGTAAGGTCCAGCCGGATGCTCCCGCCCGCAGCCTTCAGCGGCGCGGCCAAGGCCCGCAGTTCAGCGGCAGCGGCCCGCATCCACTCGTTTTTACAGAAGCCCTCGGCCCGGGCCAGCGTCTCTTCGTAGCCGCCGCAGAGGTCCAGCAGCTGGGTCAGGGTATCGGCGGCATCTTCGCTCAGGCCCGCCGTCTTGGCAGCGGCCCGAAGTTCATGCGCGTTCTTTTCCCGCAGGAGCTTCAACAGCGCCGGACGGGCATTTGCGGGGACCTCCAGCGCATCGAACAGGCCGAACAGGTAACCCATGTGGCTGACTTCCAGCACCCACGCCGCGCCCAGCTGTTCCAGCGACTTTGCCGCCAGCAGAACGGTCTGCTGCACCTGTCCGCCGTCCACTTTTCCCAGCACTTCAAGGCCCATCTGGGAAATTTCCTTGAAGGTGTGGCTTTCCGCCGAGGGGCGGTAGACGTTTTCATGGTAGTAATATTTCAGCGTTTCGCCCTCGGCGGGCTGAGCCGTCTTGGCGATGGACAGGGTCACGTCCGGCTTCAGGGCCAGCAGACGGCCATCCAAGTCGGTAAAGGTGATGACCTGTTCCGACGACAAAAAGCTTCGGTTCTCCTGATACAGCCCGTATTCCTCAAAGCGGCCCATGTGGTATTTGCGGCATCCCGCCGCCTCGTACAACGCCCGCAGCGCAAAGGATGCACGTTCCTTCGGCTGCAGATACGACAGATCAAACTCCATCTCGATGCTCCCCCGTTCCTCGATCTTCCCAAGCACTTTCGCGGCGCATTCCGCGCGGCTGGGCAGATGCAAACCTTTCTGACGTTATTTTACTTTATCTAGCTAAAGTTGTAAAGTAGGAAAGTGAAAGATTTTTCATTTCTATCATACAATTTTTCTGTGCGTTTGTACAGGAACGCGAAATTGTTTCATCGCAGGGGCAAAACAGATGATTTCTTCCCAAAACATTCCGCCCAAAAACAAAACAGCCGCCGCACAGAGGGGCTTTCGTTCCGCCATCGCCGTGCGATGTGCCGGAACCGCTTCCTGTGCGGCAGCTGTTTGAATGTGCTTTTGATTTAGACGTTCAGCAGCGCCAGAACGCCGCTCTTGGGGCGTGCGCCGACGGTCTGGTTGACCAGCTTGCCGTCCTTGAACACCAGCAGGGTGGGAATGCTCATCACGCCGAACTGGGCCGCGAGGTCGGGCTGCTCGTCCACATTGACCTTGCCCACCTTGATGTCGGTGCGCTCTTCAGCCACTTCGTCCACGATGGGCGAAAGCATCCGGCAGGGGCCGCACCAGCTGGCCCAGAAGTCCAGCAGCACAGGCTTGTCGCTGTGCAGCACTTCGGTGTCAAAATTTGCGCTCGTAATCGTCATCGGTTCCATATCGTTTTCCTCCTGAGAGTTTTTGTTTCATTCGATGGCACTAGTATACCCCAAAACGGCGGCGGGTTCCGTGACCAACTCACAAAATGCAAAAAGCGGCGGCCCGCCCCGCTTTGGGGAGAGCCGCCGCTCAAAACTGCCCTTTGGAGTTCTCCAATCGGTCTGGTCTAGTTTTTCTCTAGCCTTAAGCCGTCAGGATGCAAAGTGCGGTGATCGGGAACAGGCTGACTGCTGCGCCGCCAGCGCAGATGCCCTTGAATGCACTCAGCAGATCCTTCTGCATGTAGTTGACATAAGTATTCAGGCCGCCCTCGATCAGCTGAGCCGCATCCTGCTTCTTGTGTGCCTTGACATAGGCGCGGGTAGCGACCATGCCCTTGTAGTAGTTGTAGATACCCCAGATGCCGAAGCCAGCCTCTGCCAGATACAGAACCGTGCTGCCAATGCCGCCGCCCTCGGTATAGGTCATTTCTTCTTCGGTCATGACGTTGTAGTTCGCGGGCATCATCAATTTCTTTTCCATAGTAACACTCCTTTGAAAGCAATATAAATCAGGCGGCATTCCCTGCCGCATGTTTCCAAACAAATGCTCATGGGGCACACGAGAGAAGCTTCTTCTCTCAGACGAGGACCAAAATCAGGCTGATGGGAGCCAGACCCACCACCATGGCGGTGGAAACGGCATCGCGCAGGAAGTTCGACGGGCTCTTGGTCATATCCTCGCCGATATCATCGATCGCGCGGCCAATGACTGTAAAGGCATTGCCCTCGCGGTTGGCCTTGTTGTTCAGCCAGCTGCGGGCGGCGGAAATGCCCCAGATGTAGCTTGCACCCAGCACCACGCTGCCTACGACAGTCGCTGCGGTCTTGAACACATCCGTTGCGGCGCTTCCGCCCTCGGTATAGGTCATCTCTTCTTCGGTCAGCACCGCATACTCTGCGGGCAGGTAAAGTTCGTTTCTCATATTCATTTCCCTCTTGATCGGCAGTCTCATTTCCGCCGCATCTCACAGCCGCCATGCCATGATTCCCATTCCCTTTTTGTAAGCTCATTTTACTACACAAGTCCGTTTTCTGCAATACATTCTGTGCAAAATGGCGAAAAATTGGAGACTCGCATGAAAACAATGAGAAATCTTTGTGAAAAAAGACTGCAATTTTTTGGCCTTCAGCCCGCGACCCCTGCGCGGTAGAGATATGGGTCGCTGGTGAAGTTCGAATAGCTGTACAACACCAGAATGGCGTCGTAGTCATTTTCAGCGATGAGCTGGTCCAGACCATAGTTGTAGTTCCGGAAATCCACCACATCGATGGCGGCATAATTGGCCGTCAGATAGGGCACGAAGCTGTTGGCGTAGCTGTCCTTGATAACAAGGATTTTTCCGGTCCCGCCGCCCTCGACCCGGCTCAGGCCGTTGTTGCCGTGCAGGAACATCGCGTACTTGTCGTAGACGGCCAGCTTGTCGGTGTCATACAGGCCGGTCGTGGTCCCATCGGTCGGCTGGCCCGGGCCGGTGACGTTCCAGATGGTCAGGCGGTTGGGCAGGTCGTACCATGTGATGGTGTCCGGCACGGCATTCCACGTCCGGGCCTTGGAATAGTTGGTCCCGTAGAAATTTTCCGCCGTCTCGGCGGTGTGGACGTCGCGGTCAAAGGGCGTCAGGCCCAATTCCTTGCAGAACTGCTCATAGGCATAATATGCGCCCAGCGTCGTCCAGTGATGGTCGGTGCGGTAATACAGATACTCGTCCTTGTGTTCGGCCAGCGTACTGATCACATTGATGAACCGGCCGTTCTGCATCACAGCCCCGCCCGCTTCGTTGATGAGCGCTTCTTCGTCCATCTGCGGCGCACCGGCGGGCAGGTCCTCCGGGTAGAGGACATCCGCCGACGGGACCAGCATGAAGTTCACCTTTCCCGGATAGCGTGCGCTCAGCGACTGCACCGCCGCAAGATTCTTGGCCCATGTTTTGGCTTCGCTGTCCAGCACGCGATACCGCCGGGGGAACATCTTGTGCTCCTTGCCCAGCAGGATGCCGCCGCTCTGGGTCTTTTGGAACAGGACCGTCTCGGACAGGCTCTGCAGACTGATCCACTGGTCCCGCCCGAACACCTGATCTTTGACGTATTTCGTGTAGTTGGTGAAGTAGCTGTTCAGCCCGTCCACCGATACGGCGGACAGCTTCGGCTTCTGGGTCAGGGTCTTGTTTTCCAGCTCACTGTATGCGCGGTCCGGCGTCAGAAGGTCCAGCACGAACAGCGCGATGAAAAACAGGCTGAACGCCAGCAGCACCGGATACTGCCGCAGCGAGGAAGCGCGTTTTGTGTGTTTTTCCATCCAAAAGCCTCCTCAGAAATTAAAGTACAGGAACGGGCTGTTGGTACTGCCCACGACGTAGGCCGTCGAGAGCACCAGCAGGACCAGCACCGTGGCCACACGGGTCACCGTGCGGCGGCGCAGGGCGTTCCAAAGCTTTTCGATGAGCGGGGTGCAGCAGACCACCGAAACGGCCAGCAGCACGCTGTAGTTGCGCAGGAAGTACACCGGCGAGACGCCGCCCGTCGGCACGAACAGCCGTTGGAACAGCAGCCCGAAGCCCACGCCCGCGTCGTTGCCCACGAACATCGCCCAGCCCACGACCACCAAGAACATGGTGTAGATGTGGGGCCAGACCTTGCCCTTTTCAAGGTGCTTGAGCAGGAACAGCTTTTCGATGGCCAGCAGCACGAAGTAATACAGGCCCCAGCAGATGAAGTTCCAGTTTGCGCCGTGCCAGATGCCGGTCAGCAGCTCCACAACGAACAGGTTGAAGATCTGCCGCTTCAGGCCCTTGCGGTTTCCGCCCAGCGGGATATAGACGTATTCCCGGAACCAGCCGGAAAGGGTCATATGCCAGCGGCGCCAGAATTCCGTGATGGAGCGCGAGATATAGGGATAGTTGAAGTTCTGCGGGAAATCGAATCCCAGCATCTTGCCCATGCCGATGGCCATCATCGAATAACCCGAAAAGTCAAAATACAGCTGGAGCGAATAGGCGATGACGCCCAGCCAGACCAGTGCCGTGGACGCCGCATCCAGCCCCACATAGGTCGTGGACGGACTGCCCGCCACGCCGATGATATCCGTCCAGAGCGCACCAACGGCATCCGCCAGCAGGACCTTTTTCGCCAGACCAAAGGTGAACAGCGTCATGCCCTCTTCGATCTGCTTCAGGCTGTAGCGGTCCTTGTAGACGTGCAGCTGTGCCGAGACATCGCGGTACTTGACGATGGGTCCCGCGATGAGCTGCGGGAACATGACCACATACGCGCCAAAATCGATGATGTTGTGTTCGGTTTTGACATCCCGGCGGTAGACGTCGATGGTATAGGAAAGGGTCTGGAAGGTGTAAAAGCTGATCCCCAGCGGCAGGGTGCTGATGCCCTGAATGGACGCAAAGCTTGTCCCCAGCAGCGCGTTCAGGCTGGACAGCACGAAGTTCGCGTACTTGAAATAGAACAGCATCCCCAGACTGCCCGCCAGCGCGATGAGCAGAAGCATCCTGCGGACGGCGGGGTTCTGGTCCCACCGTCCCAGCCCAAGGCCGCACAGATAGTTGATGAGGATGAGCGCCAGCATGACCGGGAAAAACCGGACCTCGCCCCAGCAGTAGAACACCAGACTGCACCCGAACAGAACAGCATTCTTGAGCTTTGCGGGCGCGAGATAATACAGCGCCAGCGTGATGGGGAGAAACCGGAACAGGAAAAGGATGGTGCTGAAAACCACAGTGTTCCTCCTTTGAAAAAAGAGCTGTTGCAAAACGTGCTCAACCTCTCCGTCACGGCTGTGCCGTGCCGCCTCTCCTAGCAGGAGAGGCCTTGGCATGACGGAAAGCCTTCTCTCTTCGCCAGAGGTTCCCCTGTTAGGGGAGCTGTCGAGCGAATGCGAGACTGAGAGGTTCGTTTTGCAGCAGCCCCTACATCTTTTTGCTATTTATAACTTACTTGAGCAGGACTTCGTTCACCGCGTCGGTCAGGTCCTCATTGCACTCGTTGGAAGCGATGGCCATGACCACCAGCTTGTCGCTGTTGGCGATGACGGCATTTTCCACATTGGCCTGTGCCGTGGCAAACTCAGCGTAGTTGCCGTAGAACGCCACCTGATCCTGCTGATAGGTCTTGAGCGTCTCCACGATCTCGTCCGCCTTGCCGCTGGCCGGCTCGATCACGAGGATCAGGCCCGCGTCGCCGTTGTCGTTGCTCTTGACGCCCTTATAGCTGGCCACATCCTCTGCCTTCAGGCCGAAATCATACTGGATGTTCATGGCCGTCAGCTCGAACCGGTTGGAGATGGGGTCCGCTTCCAGCAGGGTGTTCACCGCATCGGCCAGCTCGTCGGAACCATTGCTCCCGTCATCGGGCAGAGCGCTGGTCACCTGCGACAGGGTGACCGAATCCGGCGCCGTCTCCGACGAGGACGAAGCGGTGGAAGAAGCAGAAGAACCGCAGCCCGCCAGCAGAGCACAGCTCACAGCCAGCGCGGCGGTCGTTATCATCAGTTTTGAACGGTTTTTCATCGATTATTCCCTCTTTTGCATTCATTACACACTTCCCGCCGCCCGCACCGCGTGTGCGGCACAACAGGACATTGTTATCTTACCATACCGAAGCTGGAATTGCAAACGGTGCAGCGAAATTTTACGGTTTCTTCACCGCTCAGCCCGCGATGGTCTGCAGCTGGGCGATGTAGTCCTCGAAGCACAGGCCGCTGGCGCTGATCTTCGCGGCATTTTCCTTTCCCACATACCGCCAGTGCCACGGCTCATAGGTGATCTCGGTCTTGGCTTCCTCACCCTTGGGATAGCGCAGGATGAAGCCGTATTCCACCGCGTGCTCGCACAGCCAGCGGAAGGCGGCGGTGTTCTCAAAGCCCTCGTCCAGACCGGTGTGCTCCGGGCTGTTCAAATCGGCGGCAAGGCCGCAGTTGTGCTCAGAATATCCCGGCGGGTTGACGATGGCGGCGGCCTTTTCCTTGGCCGTGGCTTCGTCGAAGCCCTGATCGCGGTAATACTGAGTCTTGCGCTCATAGAGCTTGGTCTGGTAGGACACGCTCCGATAGCCGCTCTGCATCCAGACGGTCACACCGTCAGCGGCAGCGGCCTTCTGCATCTCCAAAAAGGCGTCACAGGCCACGGTCTGCAGCGTTTTGTTCACGGCTGTGGACGAGCCGCACTCCTTGGTCTCAAAGGTGTAGTTGTCCGGCATTTTATTGGTATGGTTCACCAGCACCATCAGCGGGTCGGCCAGCATGGAAGCGGCTTCTGCCTGCGTCAGGCCCAGCGCATTGGCGGTGTTCTCAGCCTCCGCCGCGCTCTCTGCGGCGGCACTGGACGCCGACGGCAGACTGACTGCGCTCGCAGCGCTGGCCGACGGGACCGGGGCGCTGCGGTGCAGCAGGAAGGACACGCCGCCCACAACGATGCAGACCACAGCGGTCAGGCCAGCCACCCGGCGGATGGCACGATTCCGGCGACGGCGGCGCACTTCGGCGCGGGTCATGCGGCGGTGCGGATAAGACGAATGTTCATTCATGGATAGGCTCCTTGTATATTCTCTCCCTTTCCGGGCATCCTAGACCCGGAGGTGTTCGGCATGAAGATGACAGCGCAGGAATACGCACGGCGGGTCCGGAAAGTCGGCCCGCATTCCCCCCTCGGCGTCGATTGTCTGTGGGCGTTCGGTGTGGGCGGCGGCATCTGTCTGCTGGGCGAAGTGCTCCGCCAGCGGTATCTGGCCCTCGGGCTGGAAGCCGACCTTGCAGGAACGCTGACCAGCTGCACCCTGATCGCCCTTTCCGCCGTGCTGACGACACTGGGGCTGTACCAGAAGCTGGCCGCACGGGCCGGGGCGGGTTCGCTGGTCCCCATCACGGGCTTCGCGAACGCAGTGGTCAGCGCGGCCATCGAGTTCAAGACCGAAGGCCGCATCCTCGGGACCGGGGCGAAGATGTTCACCATCGCCGGTCCGGTCATCGTTTACGGGACCCTTGCCGCCGTGATCTATGGCGGGGTGCTCTGGCTGCTGGGCGGCTGATGCCCTCGTTTACAATACGCTTGACCGGGCGCGAAGATTGCAAGCTCCCGGCGAATGTTCAGTATACCACAAAAGTCGAAGAAAAACAGCCCTGAATGGAGGATTTTTTATGGCGACCCGCTGCGGTGACACCCTGATCTTTCCAAAACCGCCCATCCTCGCGGCCCACGCCGCCGTCGGCGGAAAAAAAGAGGGCGACGGCCCGCTGGCCGCCGGGTTCGATGAATTGTCGGCAGACAACCAGTTCGGGCAGTCCAACTGGGAAGCTTCCGAAAAGCATCTGCTGCTGCGGGCGGCGCGCCTCTGCCTGAAAAAAGCACAGTGCACCGAAAAAGAAGTCAGCCTTGCGCTGGCCGGGGACCTACAGGCCCAGTGCACGGCCTCGAACTATGCCCTGCGGGAGCTGGGCATCCCGTATGCGGGGCTGTTCGGGGCGTGCAGCACCATGGCCGAAGCGCTGGGGCTGGGCGCGGCGCTCTGCTCTGCCGGGATGGCCGACGGGCTTCTCGCCATGGCATCCAGCCATTTCTGCGCGGCAGAGCGTCAGTTCCGCACGCCGCTGAGCTATGGCGCCGTCCGCACCCCCACGGCCCAATGGACCGCCACCGCCGCCGGGGCCTGTCTGCTCCGCCCTGCGGGAGAGGGTGTCGGCATCCGGGCCGTAACCTTCGGGCGGGTGCAGGATTATCAGGTCAAGGACATCAACAACATGGGCGCGGCCATGGCTCCTGCCGCCGCCGCGACCCTTCTGCACTATCTGCGGGACACCCACACCGAGCCGCAGGACTTTGACGTCATTTACACCGGCGACCTCGGCCAAGTGGGCAGCCAGCTGTTCCGGGAGCTTCTTGCCGCCGAGGGGCTTCTGATCAAAAACCACATCGACTGCGGGTGCATCCTCTACGACGCCAAGGAACAGTCGGTCAAGAGCGGCGGCTCCGGGGCCGGGTGCTGTGCCGCCGTCCTCTGCGCCCACATCCTGCCCAAGCTGGAGCGCCGGACGAACAAGCGCATTTTGTTCCTCGCCACCGGGGCACTGATGAGTCAGACCACCTTTTTGCAGAAGGAGAGCATCCCGGCCATCTCGCACCTCGTCGAGCTGACCGCACCCGAACAGAACGGAGGGACCACATGAATTACTTCTGGGCATTCGTCATCGGCGGCGGCATCTGCGTCATCGGCCAGCTCCTCATCGACCTGACCGGCCTGACCCCTGCCCGCATCCTGACCGGCTACGTCGTCGCGGGCGTCATTTTATCCGCCATCGGCTGGTATGCCCCGCTGGCCGAATTGGCCGGGTGCGGGGCCACGGTCCCCCTGCTGGGCTTCGGGCATCTTCTGGCCAAGGGCGTCCGCACCGCACTGGAAGAAGAGGGCGCGATCGGCATCCTCACCGGCGGGCTGACCGCTGCCGCCGCCGGCATCACCACCAGCCTGATCTGCGGCGTGGTCTGCTCGTGGTTCGGCAAGAGCCATGACCAAAACTAGACAAAAGGGGCTGTTGCAAAATGATGCAACATAGTCGTCCCAAGCAAAGCAAAAAACAATCGTAAAATCGAACAATACAAAAAGCAAGTGCATCACATCTCCATCAAAAATTTTTGGTTTTTGAGAAAAAGTGTTGCACTTGCTTTATTTTAGAAAAATACAGCCCGAATTATTTCGTTGTATCGTTTGAAAATGGGGGCGTTTATTTTGCAACAGCCCCTTTTTGGTTCAGATAGCTCAACCCATGTAGCTGATATTCACGTCGATCTGTCCGCTGTATCCGGGGATGCGGGCGGTGTAGGTCCCCTGCCACATGTTGCAGGAGATGGGGCTGCTGGCGACGTTGTAATGAGCGTTCCAGATGTTGTATTTGGTCAGCTGGCTCAGGTCCAGACGCTTGCGGAACCATGTGGTGGAAGCGTAGACACCCGGCTGATACCCCAGCGACTTGACCTCTTCACAGAAGGCGACCGCGCACTTGGTGCGGTCCTCGACGCCCAAACCGTCGGCGCGGCCATTGCCCGCACCGGAAGCTTCGGTGTCAAAGTAGATGGGGTAATCCAGCTGACGGCCGTTCAGGACATAGACGCAAGCCTGTGCTTCCTCGCGGGCCTCGTCCTCGTTGACGGCCTGACTGAAGCAGTAGACGCCGACCCGCAGACCAGCGTTCCGGGCGTTGGTAAAATGCTCTTCGAACTTGGGGTCCTGCACCAGCGTGCCGGAGCCGTAGCCGCGGTAGCCGATGCGGATGATGACGAACTCCACGCCCGCCTTCTTGGCCTGTTCAAAATCGATCTTGGACTGGTATTTCGAGACGTCGATGCCGAAGGTGGCCTTCTGCTGGACGCCGTTTGCATCAAAGTAATACAGCTTGTTATCGATGCTCTGGATGCCGGTCACGGGCTTATTGGTGGTCTGATCGTAGTAGTAGGTCTTGCCGCCGACGGTCCGCCAGCCGGAATAGACCGGTTCGGGTGCGGGCGTCGTACTATCATCTTTTTTGCCAAAGAGCAGGTTCCACAGCCATTTCAGGAAGCCGTTCTCGCTGTCCAAGCACTGGGCATCCACGCTGCTTTCATCCAGCGTGCCGGCATCCAGCGCGGCACGAATTTCTTCTGGCGTCAGCAGGATGGTCCCGTCCACATCGGTAATCTCGACAGAGGACAGATCATCCTCGCCGTTCTCCGAAGCGGTGGAAGCGGGTTCCTCGACAGGTTCTTCCACCTCTTCCGGGGCGCTCAGGGGGTCCTCAGCGGCCAGTTCTTCCGTTTCCTGCTGGAAGTGGGGGAACACCGCGTTCTCGTGGTCTACCTCAGCGGCAGAACCGGCCATCGGGTCAGCGGGCGTTTCGGTTTCCGGAACAGCTGGTTCCGGTTCGACGGCGGGTTCCTCTGCCACCGGTTCTGCCGCCGCGCTGGACGCGGGAGCTTCCGGCTCTGTTGCGATGGAAGAAGCCGGTTCTGTGGTTTCCTCGCAAGGCTCGCTGACGGCGGACTCTTCTGCGGTGGAAGAAGCCGAAGCGGACGGCTTTTCTTTGGTCTGTTTGAGTTGGTCGCTCGTCTCCCAATCGACGGTGACGGGGGCGACGGTCAGACCTGCGGGCTGGGAAGCCAGCAGGAAGGTGGTCCCTGCGCCGCCCAGTGTGAGCGCCAGCGCCATGACCAGCGCGGCGACGGCCTGTCCAATGCCGCGGCGGGACCCTTTCTCGGATGTATTATGATGAACAGATGAAAATTTGTGTTTCATACCGTTTGCTTTTTCCTCCAAACTGAATCGGGCCGGCCCATTGCGCTGGCCGCTGACGCCCGGTTGAATCGGATACGATCAAAAATCCTAATTTCACTCTTCCAGTATACACCCAACCCCCGGTCCCCGTCAATCTTCTTTGCAACGGAACGGCAGGACGGCGCAGGACAAAAAGAGCCTCGCTCCAGAAGGAATACGGATCAACCCGCGCAAAAATTGCAGCTTGTAAAATAAATTTTGGTTCTTTTTACCGAAAATCGCGGCTTGCACTTGCTGTCTTGACAGGTGTATGGTATGATGATGGTCATGCGAACCCGTGCAGGGGACTGCCGGGACAGAAAGGCGGAAAATTTCATGTCAAATGTCAAAGACTTTTTGAAGCGAAAAGATATCGTCATCACCCCGCAGCGCTACCTCATCGAGGCGCTGGGCGCGATGGCACAGGGCCTGTTTGCCAGCTTGCTGATCGGCACGATCATCAAGACGCTGGGCCAGCAGACCGGGCTGGAAATGCTGGTCGATCTGGGCGGCTATGCCACCGCGATGAGCGGTCCGGCCATGGCCTGTGCCATCGGCTGGGCGCTGCATTGCCCGCCGCTGGTGCTGTTCAGCCTGATCACGGTCGGCTATTCGGCTAATGCGCTGGGCGGCGCGGGCGGCCCTCTGGCTGTGCTCATCATCGCCATCGTGGCGGCAGAGCTGGGCAAGGCCGTCAGCAAGGAGACGAAGATCGATATTTTGGTCACCCCGCTGGTGACCATCTTTGTGGGCGTCGGCCTGTCGATGCTCATTGCAGCGCCCATCGGCGCGGCGGCAAGTCAGGTGGGCACGCTGATCATGTGGGCCACCGAACAGGCCCCGCTGGTCATGGGCATCCTCGTGTCGGTCATCGTCGGCGTGGCGCTGACCCTGCCCATCTCCTCGGCGGCCATCTGTGCGGCACTGGGTCTGACCGGTCTGGCCGGCGGCGCGGCCGTGGCGGGCTGCTGTGCCCAGATGGTGGGCTTTGCGGTCATGAGCTACAAAGAAAACGGTGTCGGCGGCCTGGTCAGTCAGGGTCTGGGAACCAGTATGCTGCAGATGGGCAACATCATCAAGAACCCCCGCATCTGGATCGCGCCCACGCTGGCTTCGGCCATCACTGGCCCGCTGGCGACCTGCCTGTTCCACTTTGAGATGAACGGCGCGGCAGTCTCCTCCGGCATGGGCACTTGCGGTCTGGTGGGCCAGATCGGCGTCTATACCGGCTGGGTCAACGACATTGCAGCGGGCACGAAAGCCGCCATCACTCCGATGGACTGGGCGGCCATGCTGCTCATCTGCTTCGTCCTGCCCGCCGTTCTGAGCGTCGTGTTCTGCGAGATCGAGCGCAAGCTGGGTTGGATCAAAGACGGCGACCTGAAGCTGAATTAAATCTTGTTTCCATCGAGGACCGCTTCCGTGAGAGTATCCCCCTCGTATACGAGTTTGAGGGAGAAGAACGGGCGGTCCTCTTTTAATAGGCGCAGAAAAATTTTATCGCCCTCCCAGATGGGCAGGTCCTCTACGGAATCCTTCGGGACCCATTCGAGGATGCCCTCGTTCCGGGCGGGGTCCCGCACCAGCTCGCCGATCCATGCGTCGACGGTGTAGAGGTACATGTACTCCGTGAGATCGCCTAAAATAAAGGTGACGATGCCCCGGCAGCGCCAGCGGGTGAGGGTGAGGCCCGTTTCTTCCCGGACCTCCCGCAGCAGACAGTCCTCGGGGCTTTCGAACGGCTCAAATTTTCCGCCGACACCGATCCATTTGTCGTGGTTCATGTCGTTTTTCTTGGTCACGCGGTGGAGCATCAGCCACTTGCCGTCCTGTTCCAGATAGCACAGGGTCGTGTTGAGCATGGGAAATTTAGGGTCCATAGGAGTTCTCCTTCTATTAAAATGAAAAAGGGGCTGCCGCACAGCGTGTTCAACCTCTCCGTCACGGCTTCGCCGCGCCACCTCTCCTAGTAGGAGAGGCTTTGGCAGGGCAGAAAACTTTTTCTCTTCGCCAGAGGCTCCCCTATGTAGGGGAGCTGTCGAGCGAGAGCGAGACTGAGAGGTTTGCTGTACAACAGCCCCTAAATTATAACTTTACTTCCGTGCAGCGCGGCCCTTGCCCGCGTTGTTCAGCTTCCGGACCAGATCGTTCTGGTGCTTGCGCTGCGAAGGGGTCGGCTCCGGGTCATGGGCCTCTTCGGCCTTTGAGCCAGTCTGTGCGGCGTTGGGGTCCACGCGGACGAGATTCCACTCCTGATTTCCGCCGGAAACGAAGTTCCAGATCTGCGCCTGTGCGCCGTTGGAGGTGTTCATGCCCACGAGGTCGATGTACTTATCGGCCAGCACGTTCCGGATGCGGGTGCGGCCGTTGCGGGTGGGTTCCAAAGACCAGCACTGGCTCAGGCCGCTGGTGCGGCTCCACTGATGCAGCCATGTGCCTTCCACCACGCCGCCAAGGGCGAGGTCGATGAATTTCCCGGTAAAACGATTCTGGATGCGCCAGCGTCCTTCGCCCGCATCCACGAACTGCCATTGCTGCCACGGATGACCGGCGTAGTCCCACAGACGGATCGCAGCGCCGTTCTCCGTGTTGAAGTTCTTGATCTCCAACACCTTTCCGTTCGGGGCTTTGATGAGATAAAATTCATTCTCCATTAAAACGACCTGCGATGCTTTTGCCATAATGTAGTTTCTCCTTTCCGGTATTCTGCCGATTGATGCCTTTATTATAGCGCATTTCCTCTCTGGCAACAAGAATGGAAAATCACAATTTTTTGTCGGTTTCTTGTACGTTTTGCTCAAAACGAGCGGGCTTGCGGCCCAGCTGCGGGATGGCGTACCACAGCAGCAGACAGCCAAGCCCGATGAGCCGCACCTGCGTGTTGGAGCAATGGGCATTCAGCACCCAGCCCACGCCAAAAGAAAGCAGATTGGCGGTCAGAGCATAGAGCACCGGGTGGGGTGTTTTGCCTTCCGGCCAAGGAAGCCAGCGGCAGTAGGCACAGGCTTCGGCGATGAACACCAACACCTCGAGGAACAGATAAAGGAAGCTGCCCCACATCGGCCCAAGGTGGAGCGTGCCGTAGCACACGCCGAGATTCAGCACGATCTGGGTGGCAAGGTTGACCTTGCCGATCAGATCCCGCTGGGCGGCTCCGTTCAGATGAAAGACGAAGATGCCCCACGTTAGCTCTAAGATCAGCGTGATGAGCACCCGCGCGGCGAAGAGAGAGAAGATATCAGCGTCGTTCCGGTTGTGGTAGACCCGCAGTCCGCCGTCCTCGTTGTCCAGAAGCACCTGCCACTCGCTGGAAAAGGCGTAGCGCTCCACGGGCTCCTCGCTGCGGTAAAATTCGCCTGTCTCAAGATTATAAAGGAGAACATAAAACTTGTTGGGCGGATAGTAGCCCCAGACGAACTCTTCATCGGCATCGCCGGGGTATTCCTGAAAATAGTCGAGGAAGTAGTAGCCTTCGGGGGCGTCGTAGTTCCGGAACGCTTCCCACGCTTCGCGGGAACCCATCCGTTCCCGGTATTCCGGCACAGCGCCCCACGGTCCGCTGACCTTCGTGCTGCCCAGCAGGGTAACGGCATAGCGCTGCTGCGGGGTGTAGTAGAGCTTGAGGGTGACCGACGGCTTCGGCCCCATATCGGCAAAGGCGGAAAGAGAAATGGTCAGCACGAGCAGGGCAGAAAGCAGGAATCCAAAAAAATTTTTGCGGATTTTTTTCTTCATGGCATGGCCCTCACACTTCAAAAAACAAAAAATCGGACAGGTCTTTCTTTAACTTGTAAACGAGCGGGAGACAGCTGTTATTGCAGGGCGTTCTACACAAAAACAGCATGGACGATTTGTGCACCCTGCACTGTATCTGATGGGAAAACAAAACGCCTGTTTGCGGGGGATTTCAGCCCGAAATATGAACAAATTGTTTCCGGCTCACGGCCAATTCAGGACAATAACTTTACATTTATAAAGCAAAGCAAACTTCAACACTTTATTTCGATGAGTAAAAGAAACTTCAAGAAGAACTTTCATTTGTTTCACGATTTCTGGTATTGACTTTAGATAAAAACTGAGGTATAGTAAGGATGCGGAGAGCGGAAAGACGCCCCGCTGAGCTTGAACTTCAGGCATCTGCCTGTAGAAAAATATAGGAGGTTTGATTATGTACTATTACATTCTGGGCTGTGGCATCGCTTGTGTGGTTCTGTTCGGTATCAACAGCATGGAGACGGTATGCGTCAAGCCGGCCGAGATCCTGGGCAAGGTCGTTCTGTGGCCTCTCGCCCTGATGGAAGCAGTTGTTCGTTACAGCTCCACTCATCACAACATCAAGACCGCGCTGTAAAACATCTCGTTCCAATGTGAAAACAACAATCAGGCGGCTGCGCTTTTTCGGAAGGCGCAGCCGCCTTTTTGTTTTGCACTTTTGCCGACAGTATGGTACAATGAGCGTAGAATTTTTTGGGAGGGAACTGCTATGACCAACGAAACCTTAAAAACCATCGAGACGCGCCGCAGCTGCCGCGCCTACAAGCCGGAACAGATCACGGAAGAAGAGCTGGAAGCTGTTCTGCGGGCCGGGACCTATGCCCCCAGCGCAAAGAACCTTCAGAGCGCAAAGATCGTGGTCGTGCAGGACGCTGCCACCCGCGCCGAGCTGAGCCGGATGAATGCTGCCGTGATGGGTTCGGACAAGGACCCCATGTACGGTGCACCCACCATTCTGCTGGTGATCGCGGATGCCCACAACCCCAACGCCGTGGCAGACGGCAGCCTTGTGATGCAGAACCTGATGCTGGCCGCCGCCTCGCTGGGGCTGGGCAGCTGCTGGATCAACCGCGCCAAGGAAGAGCTGGAGACGGAAGAGGGCAAGGCCCTGCTCAAAAAATGGGGCATTGAAGGGGATTATATCGGCGTCGGCCACTGTATCCTCGGCTACCCGGGCGAAGCGCCCAAGCCCGCCGCACCCCGCAAAGCGGATTATATCGTACGAGTCTGAGGAGGATTATGAAACCGGATTACAAGCTGGTCGCAAAGGCCAAATATATTCACATGACCGCCGACCTTGCCAACGAACTGTGGCATGAGGTCTACAAACGCTACTACCCGGCCAAGCAGCTGGACGCGCTGGTGGAGACGCTGCAGAGCGCGGACGCCATCGAAGAGGACATCGACAACGATGTGAACTATTTCCTCGTTTTTCTGGGCGATAAGCTCATCGGCTATTTCGCGTGGAAGATGGAGAACACCGCCCTGCATCTGCTTCATCTGTATCTGAAGCCGGAATACCGCGGCAAAGCCATCGGCCGGGACATCGTGATGTCCTGCGAGCGTCTGGCCCGCGGCGAGGGACGCGGCCGCGTCTCCTGCGAGGTCCACACCAAATGTCTGCCGGTGCAGCAGTTCTTCAAGGCGCGGGGCTACCGCATCCTGAAGCCGGTCGAGAATCCGGTGGGCGGCGTCACCATGCAGCTGACCGAAATGGAGAAAATGCTCTAAAATTCCCCATTGCAATTTCCGTGCGTTTGTACTACACTAAAGTAGTGTACTGAAGTGCCCCTCTGCGGGCCAGACCCAACCAGAACGTCAAGGGAGGAACAAGCCATGGCAAAAGATCATCCCACCGGAGAGTCCGGCCTGTATTCCGCACTATTGGAGCTGAAAACGCCGGAAGAATGCTACCGCTTTTTACAGGATGTGTGCAGCTACGCCGAGCTGAGTGCAATGGAGCAGCGCTACAACATCGCCGAAAAGCTGGTCAGCAAGCAGAGCTACACCAGCATCATGGGCAACATCGGCGCATCCAGCGCCATCATCAGCCGGGTGAGCCGGGTCATCAGCAAGGAGGACAGCGTTCTGCGCCGTCTGCTGGAAGAAAAGGCCGAGGACGCCCCCAGCGAATAAATGAACCGCACACCGCGGGGCCGGGAAGCACCCGCCCGCGGTGTGCTTTTTTCAGGAGGAAAACGCTATGAGCAAAGCAGTTGTATTTTTTGCCGACGGCACGGAAGAGTGCGAAGCCCTTCTGGTGGTGGACCTGCTCCGCCGCGCAAAGGTGGAGGTCATCGTGGCGTCGGCCATGGGCCGGAAGGAGCTGGTCAGCAGCCATAAAATTCACCTGACCGCCGATGCGCTGGCCGAAGAGGTGGATTATTCGGACGTGGACATGGTGGTCCTTCCGGGCGGCATCCCCGGTACGCCGAACCTTGCGGCCAACAAGACCGTGACCGACACCTGCGCCGCCTTTGCTATGGCGGGCAAAAAGGTGGCTGCCATCTGCGCGGCCCCCAGCATTCTGGCTTCGCTGGGTCTGCTGGAAGGGAAGAACGCCACCGCCCACGCCGGTTTTCAGGATCAGCTGGCCGGTGCAGTCGTTCATGATGAAGAGGTCGTCGTGGATGGGAACATCACCACGAGCTACGGTCTGGGCGGCGCAATCCCCTTTGCCCTCGAGCTGGTGCGCCAGCTGGCCGGCCCCGCCGAAGCCGACCGTATCCAGAATGCTATTGCGTATCGGCACTGAAAAAGGAGGTCCCTTATGCGTTTTGTGACCTGCCGTCTGCCGGACGGCATCGAGGACCCGGCGATTTTATCCGAGGATGGCCGTCAGGTGTGGCCGCTGAGCTGGCTGGGATTGAGCTATGAGACGTTGTCGGATGCCATTCCGTTTCTGACGCCGCAGGTGCGGGCGGGTCTGTCGCTGGCCGTTGCGGGCATCCCGGCCCTGCCCATCGAGGCCGTCACGCTGGAAAGCCCCATCCCGGCCCCGGCGCAGGACGTCATCTGCTTGGGCATCAACTACATGGCCCACTCCGATGAGGCGGAAAAATACTCTGCCGATGCCTTTGCGACCAAACATCAGGATGCCATCTACTTTTCCAAGCGGGTCACCCGCGCGGTGGCGGACGGTGGCTGCATCGAGGCCCACACCGACCTCGTGAAAAAGCTGGACTACGAATGCGAACTGGCAGTCGTCCTCGGAAAGGATGCCAAAGATGTGCCCGCAGGGCAGACAAAGGACTTTGTGTTCGGCTACACCATCCTGAACGACGTCTCCGCGCGGGACGTGCAGACCGCCCACAAACAGTGGTACTTCGGGAAGAGTCTGGACGGCTTTACGCCCATCGGCCCCTGCATCGTGACGGCAGATGAATTTGCCGACTATCCGCCCAAGCTGGGCATCCGGAGCTTCGTCAACGGTGAGAGACGGCAGGATTCCAACACGGGGCTGCAAATTTTTGATATCGACCATGTGATCGCGGAGCTTTCGCAGGGCATGACCCTGAAGGCCGGGACCATCATCGCCACCGGGACCCCGGCGGGCGTCGGCATGGGGATGGACCCGCCGCAGTTCCTCGTTCCGGGCGATGTGGTCCGGTGCGAGATCGACGGCATCGGCACGCTGACCAATCCCGTAAAATAACCAAAAAGAGCGCTGTCAAGCAGGAAACCTGCCCGACAGCGCTCTTTTGGTTACAGGGAATGGACCCGCAGTTCGTGGGGATAGTGGTTCAGGACTTCACAGCCCGTCTCGGTGACCAGAACAAGGTCCTCGATGCGGACGCCGAACTTTCCGGGCAGGTAGATGCCCGGTTCGATGGAGAAGCACATGCCCGGGGTGACCACATTCTGGTTGACGGCGGAGACGTCGCCGGCTTCGTGGTCCTCCAAGCCGATGAAGTGGCCAAGACGGTGGTTGAAATAGGGGCCGTAACCGGCTTCGGTGATGAGGTCGCGCGCGGCGGCATCGATGTCGCACAGGCGGACGCCCGGTTTGACCAGTGCTTCGGCGGCGGCCTGAGCCTTCCGCACCAGCTCATAAACGGTGCGCTCTTCTTCGGTCGGCTCACCGGTGAAGAAGGTGCGGGTCATGTCCGAGCAGTAGTTGTGGTAGACGCCGCCCACATCGATGAGCACGCACTGTCCGGCGGTCAGGGGCGTGTCGTCGTTGTCGTGGTGGGGGTCGGCGGCGTGCGGACCGAAGCCGCAGATGGGTTCGAAGCTCACATCCGAACAGCCGTGGGCGGCATAGATGCCCTTGATGGCGTCGGCCATCTCCTTTTCGGTGATGCCCGGGCGGATGAGGGCTTCAAACTCGGCCATACAGTCGTCGTTGACCTTGGAGGAAGCCCGCATAGCGTCCTGCTCGGCGGCATCCTTGACGGCGCGGGCGTCGTCACAGGCGGCGGAAGCGTTCTGGTAGCTGGGCGCGGCGTTCAGCTCCATCAGGCGGATCAGGAACCGCGCGGGCCAGTTCTTGTCGATGCCCAGCGGCTTGTCCCGTTCCAGCCACGGCAGAAGCTTGGCGGGGGCGTCCTCGCCATCGGAGTAATTCTCGACCGGAACCCCGGCGTCCGGCTGGCCGAACAGGGCATTGACGAAAAAGCGGTGTGCGCCGTCGGCGCGGAGCAGCAGCGCCAGCATCCGTTCGCCCGGATTCAGGCGGATGCCGGTCAGATAGAAGATGGTCGGCGGGTCGCTGACGATCATCTGAGAAAGCCCCTGCGCGGCCAGATTTTGGGTCACGCGGGCAAAGCGGGCAGCATAAAGTTCGGTCATTTTGATTTCCTTTCTGTAATATAACACGTTGATTTTATAATATGTTGAGAAAATGGACCTGAAACGATACCTATTCACAAATTGTTCATATTAAATTCATGAACAGTTCATTGACATTCGGTATACATAGGGCAGCAAAGGCGCAGACAGCGCCAGACCCCAGAACAGTATAGCACGGCAAACCTAAAAAATGAACTGCCTGTGTTTGAGGAAAGGAATTGGACCGCTATGAAAATTGGTTTTACAGAATTGATGCTCGTCGTGATCGTGGCGTTCGTGGTCATCGGCCCGGACAAGCTGCCCGCGTATGCGCGCAAGCTGGGCAAGATGCTGCGTGAGCTGAAGAAGTACACCGGCGCTGCTTCGGAGGAGATCCAGAAGAACGTCGTGGAGCCGCTGAACGAGATCCAGGCCCCCATCAAGGAAGCTGTCGCTCCCCTGACCGACCTGAAGAAGGACATCGACGACAGCATGAAGGATGTCACCAAGAGCTTCACCAACATCGGCAAGACCAGCAAGGAAGAGGCCAAGAAGGCCGAAGAGGCTGAGGAAGTCGCCGAGCTGGAAGCCGAGCCGGTCGAAGAGCTGGCTGAGGAACCTGCAAAGGCTGAGGAGGCCCCTGCAGAACCCGAAAAGGCTGAGGAAACTCCTGCCGAGCCGGTGAAGGCGGAAGAAAAGCCCGCCGAGGAAAAGGCTGAAGCAGCTGCCGCTCCCGCAACGGAAGCCCCTGCAGCCGAAGAGGCCAAGGAAGCTGCCCCGGCAGAGGAAGCCAACGTCTAATTCAGATGCACCCGCGCCCGCGGTTGTACGATACATTGTAAATCAGCCCGCCGAAGCGGCGCGGCAAGAGTAAAAGGAGATTATTATTATGAGAATCGGACCTCAGGAGCTTATCATCGTTCTGATCATCGTTCTGGTCATCTTTGGACCCAAGAACCTGCCGAAGCTGGGCAAGATGTTCGGCAAGACCATGAAGAACTTCAAGGAAGGCATGGACGACGTCGAGGATGACGGCGAGACCAAGAAGGCCGAGACCAAGGCTGAGACCAAGACCGACAAGGAAGACGAGGAGTAATTCGTGGCTACGAACGTAAAGCGCAAAAAGAAAGCCGAAGTCATGTCGGAGGACGGCAGCATGACGCTGACCGGCCATCTGAAAGAGCTGCGGAACCGGCTCATCATCTGCGCGGTGGTGTTCGTGGTGGGCGTCGTCGGATTTCTGGCGGTCTCGGATAAGCTCATCGACCTGCTGACGGCAATGGCGATGAACGCGAACTATACCTTCGTGTTCCTTGCCCCGCAGGAAAAGCTGATGCAGTATTTCCGTGTTTCGCTGATCGCGGCGGTGCTCGTGACCATCCCGGTGGCATTGTATCAGATCTACGCCTTTGCAAAACCCGGCCTGAAGCGGAGCGAGAGCTTCTTCTTCAAGCTGGTGCTGGTGTTTGGTCTGGTGCTGTTCTGCATCGGTGTGATGTTCGCCTACAAGATCACCCTGCCGTTCATGCTGAACTTCCTCGTGACGCTGGAAGGCACGGACTACATCACGGCCTCCATCAGCATCGAGAGCTATATCAACCTCTGCATGACCATGTTCATCATCTTCGGCTGTGTGTTTGAAATGCCGTTGGTCACCATCATTCTGGCCAAGATGGGCATTGCAAACCCCGAGATCATGAAGAAGGGCCGCGGCGTTGCCATCGTCCTGATCTTCTTGATCGCTGCCATCATCACGCCGCCGGACATCGTGTCCCAGTGCTTTGTGGCAGTCCCCATGGTCCTGCTGTACTTTGTCAGCATCTTCCTGAGCGGTGTATTCTACAAGCCGCGTGAGGACGATGATGACGAAGAAGAGGACGACGCAGACGAAGAGTGATCTTCGGTTTCTGATCGCATGATAAAACGCGCTCTGCCGGCTGGCAGGGCGCGTTTTTTGTGCGCCGAAGCGGGGCGGATTGCAAAAATTACTGCAATATGATAAGATGAAGTCATCTGGAAATGTTAGGGGTTCCTCCTTCCGTTTTTGGAGATAAGGAGAGAGCAGCCGTGAAAAAGAAACCGTATGCGTTCATGGTCCCGGTGTCGCTGCTGGTCGTGGTGCTGGTGGGCTATATGGCCCTTGTCATCAGCTATCTGGTCGCGTCGAACCGCAGGATCTACCAGATGAGCCATACCGATTAGGGGACCCAGCTGCTCAACCGCCGCGCCCCGCGCTGAAAACCCAAAGAAAATCTGGAAAAGCGCTCCCAATCCGCCGGAGAATATGTTATAATCATCACAAAGGTAAAACGGCGGGAAACCGCTAGAAAAAAGGGGTAAATGAATCATGAAAGAATACGCATTTGGCATCGATCTGGGCGGGACCACGGCGAAGGTCGGCCTGTTCACCACCTCCGGCGCGCTGCTGGAAAAGTGGGAGGTCCCCACGGACACCTCCAATTCCGGGGAACACATCCTCGAAAATCTGGCTGACGCGATCCGCGGCAAGATGGCCGAGAAGGAAATTCCGGCTGAGCAGGTCGAGGGCGTCGGCATCGGCGTGCCGGGTCCGGTCCAGAATTCCAGCGTTGTGCCCATCGTCTGCGCCAACCTCGGCGGCTGGGGCGAGCGGAACGTCGCTGCACAGCTGTCCGGTCTGCTGGACGGCCTGAAGGTCCTCGTCGGCAACGACGCCAACGTGGCCGCGCTGGGTGAGATCTGGATGGGCACGGCAAAGGGCTGCCGCAGCGCTGTCATGGTCACGCTGGGAACCGGCGTGGGCGGCGGCGTCATCGTCAACAGCAAGGTCATCGACGGCACGAACGGTGCGGGCGGCGAGATCGGCCACATCACCGTCAACCCGCGCGAAACGGCGGTCTGCGGCTGCGGCAAGCGCGGCTGCTTGGAGCAGTATTCCAGCGCCACCGGCGTTGTCCGCTGCATGAAGAAGCTGCTGGACGAGAACCCCGATGTTGACTGTGTCCTGCGCGGCAAGGACTTTGCAGCAAAGGACGTCTTTGATGCTGCCCGCGCCGGCGACGCGCTAGCCGCCCGCGAAGTCGAAGAGATGTCCGAGACGCTGGGCATGGCACTGGCCAACATCGCTTCCACGACCGACCCTGAAATGTTCCTCGTGGGCGGCGGTGTGGCCCGCGCCGGCGATGTGCTGTTCGATCCGCTGGTCAAGCACTACAAGGAATTTGCGTTCCGCTCCTGCCGCGAAACGCCCATCAAGGCCGCAAGCCTTGGCAACGACGCGGGCATTTATGGCGCCGTCCGTCTGATCGTTGGGGAATAAGCATCGTTTTTGAAAAATAAGAAAGCTCCCATGTCCGGCATAAATCTGTGCAGACATGGGAGCTTTTGCGGTTGAGGCGATATCAAAAGGAGTTGAACGAATGAAGTATTCCACGATCAAGAAATCCGATGTTGAAAAAGTCGCAAAGCTTTACATGGACTACTACAACCAGCATTCAGGCGGGTGCTGGACCTATGAAAAAGCCTGTAAAAGGATTCGGCAGATGGTGACGATGGAAGATTCGCTCTGTCTGCTCCAAGAAACAGATGAGCAGGTCCCGACGGGGCTTGTTATCGGATTTTTCGAGGAATATGATGATTTTTCGTTCTATTTCCTCGACGAGATTTTGATTTTCGGGGAGCACCAGAACAAAGGATATGGAAGTGCGTTTTTGAGGGAAGTGGAACGGCGCGTGCAGAAGCGCGGCGCGAAGCTTATTGAGCTGGTCTGTCCGGACGATGCACAGCATATGCACTTTTATCAGAAGTTCGGAATGACATCCTCGACAAAGCTGAAACTGATGCAAAAACGCTACTGAAACTTTTTCCGCCCAAAAAGGCGAAGCTGTTGAAAACCCAACCGCTTCGCCTTTTGTTTTTTGTATTTCAGCGCTTCCGGAACAGAACGCTGTCGGCTTCGGTGATCTCGCGCAGGACCTTGCAGGGGTTGCCCGCCGCAATGACGCCGGAAGGAGTTATCAAAGGGTATCCTCACCGGGCAGCTGGTTCCACAGGCGGTAGTAGACGCCCTGTTTTGCCAGCAGCTCGTCGTGCGTGCCGGATTCCACGATGCCCTCCGCGCCCAGCACCAGAATGCGGTCGTAATTCTTGATGGTGGTCAGGCGGTGGGCGATGGTCAGCGTGGTGCGGCCATGGGCCAGCTTTTCAAGGCTCTGGCCGACCAAGATCTCGCTCTCGTTGTCAAGGGCGCTGGTGGCTTCGTCGAGGATGAGGATGGGCGGGTTCTTGAGGAACACGCGGGCGATGGCGATGCGCTGTTTCTGACCGCCCGAGAGCTTGACGCCGCGCTCGCCGACGTAGGTATCAAAGCCGTCCTTCAGGGCGAAGATAAAGCGCTCTGCGCCCGCCAGACGCGCCGCCGTAATAATTTCTTCGCGGGTGGCTCCCGGCTTGCCGTAGGCGATGTTGTCCGCTACGGAGCCGCTGAACAGATACACGTCCTGCTGAACGATGCCGATGTCCTCGCGCAGACTCTTCAGGGTGACGTGCTGGATGTCCTGCCCGTCGATGAGGATGCGGCCGCCGGTCACATCATAGAAGCGGGGGATGAGGTTGCACAAGGTCGTCTTGCCGCCGCCGGACGGGCCGACCAGTGCCAGCCGCTCACCGGCCTTGATGTCAAGGCTGACGTGGTGCAGGACCTTGTTGTGGTCATCCGGATACTCGAAGCTGACGTCCTCGAACCGGATCGCGCCGGGACCCGGCTTCAGCGGCTGGGCATCGTCGGCGTCGTGGATGGGCACGGGCGTATCCATGATCTCGGCAAAGCGCTCGATGCCGGTCATGCCGCGCTGGAACTGCTCGGCAAACTCGACGATGCGGCGGATGGTCGCGATGAGGGTGGAGACGTACAGCACATAGGCCACGAGGTCGCCCGCGCTGATCTTGCCGTACACCAGCGACAGGCCGCCGGCCAGAATGACGACCAGATACATCAGACCGTCGAACAGGCGGGTCGAGGTGTTGAACGCGGCCATGGCGTAATAGCCGAGGGTCTTGATCTTCTCAAAATCCTTGTTGCCCTGCGCAAATTTGGCGCGCTCCTGCTCCTCGGCGGCAAACGCCTTCACGACGCCCTGTCCCAGCAGACTGTCCTCGATGGTGGCATTCAGCTCACCGATCTGGACGCGCTGCTGGCGGAAGCGGGCGCGGAGCTTCTGGTTCAGCTTGACCGACACGACGCCCATCAGCGGCACACAGGCGAACACCGCCAGCGTCAGCGGGATGCTGGCACGGCAGAGAATGAGGAACGACGCCAGAATTTTGATGAACGCGATGAAAAATTCTTCCGGACAGTGGTGGGCAAACTCGGTCACGTCGAACAGGTCGTTGGTGATGCGGCCCATGATCGTGCCGACCTTAGTGTTATTATAATAGGTGTGGTCGAGCAGAAGCAGGTGGTCAAAGGCGTCCCGGCGCATGTCCGTTTCGATGTGGACGCCCATGATGTGGCCGATGCTGGACATGAAATACTGCGCTGCACCGTCGATGATGCGGAGCACGAAATAGATGGCGGCCAGCTTGAGCACGATGCTGGTGGTCAGGGTGATGCCCACGCCCATGGCGGAGTTGGTGATGGTGCTCATGATCTTGGGCAGGATGATGTCGCACAGGGTGGTCAGCGCCGCACAGAACAGGTCCAGAAACAGGACCTTCTTGTAGTTCGCCAGATAGGGCAGGAACCGCCGGATCAGGGTGCGGCTGCTGGTGTGGTGTGCGCCGGGGTCTTTGATGGTCGTTGTTGGCATGATTGCTCCTTTATTTTTTGAACCTCTCAGTCTCGCATGCGCTCGACAGCCGCTCCCCTTCTGGCGCTTTTGCGCCACCTCCCCCGGCTCGGGGGAGTCTTTCCTAGCAGGGGAGCCTTTGGCAAAACCAAAATGTTCTCCGTCCTGCCAAGGCCGCTCCTATCAGGAGAGGTAGCAATGCGAAGCATTGACGGAGAGGTTTATTTTTTCGAATAATCCCGTTCGCCGTAGATGGCGGTTCCGATGCGGACGAGGGTGGCTCCCTCACGGATGGCGTTCTCGAAATCGCCGCTCATGCCCATGGAGAGCGTCTCCATTTTCACGTTGGCATAGCCGCGCTCTCCGGCCTGAACGAACAGTTTGTGCACGGCGGCGAGGTAGGCGCGGTTCTGGGCGTCGTCATCGTTGACGGGCGGGATCGCCATCAGGCCGCAGACACGGATGTGCTCCTGCGCGGCGGCAGCGTCCAGCAGCGGCCAGAGCTGTTCCGGCGAAACGCCGGATTTCGACGCTTCGCCGCCGATGTTCACTTCCAGCAGAACGTTCTGGACAAGGCCCGCCTTGGCGGCTTCCTTTTCGATGGCGGCAAGCAGATGCTCGCTGTCTACGCTCTGGATCAGGCTGGCGCGGCCCAGAACTTTTTTGATTTTATTGGTCTGCAGATGCCCGATGAAGTGGCTGGGCTTGCCGCAGTAGGCTCCGGCGTCGAAGTTGGCGCAAAGCTCCTGCACATGGTTCTCGCCAAAAACATCGATGGGCAGGGCGGCACTGGCCGCGACCGTCTCCGCCGTGCGGGTCTTGCAGGCGGCGCACAGCTGCACTTCGGCAGGGTCGCGTCCGGCTTCCCGGGCGGCAGCGGCCATTTTTTCGCGGATCGCAGCGACCGATTCCCGCATCTCTTCCAGCGTTTTTTCAGCCATAAAGGTCAATCCTCCTCGGTATACTTGGCGCGCTCGCCGCCGATGAGCTTCGGGCGGGTGCGGGCGCAGAGAATGTTTGCTTCGCCAATTTTGGAAAGGCTCAGCCGGACCGGCACGGCCACCCGGCGCAGGTGCATCCCGATGAGGGTCCCGCCGATGTCGATGCCCGCATGGGCGCGAATTTCCTCGACGGCCACCGGCTCGTGGAACTGCTTCCAGCAGGTGGTGGCCCAGCTGCCGCCCGCATGGGGGCGGGGCACGACGCAGACTTCCTCCCAGCCATACCGCTCGGCGGCTTCCCGCTCGAGGATGATGGCGCGGTTCAGATGCTCACAGCACTGTGCGGCCAGCCAGATGCCGTGCTCGGCCAGCACCGGCGCGATGCCGGCATAGACGGCCTGTGCGGCTTCCAAGCTGCTGTCCTTGCCGATGTGTCCGCCCACGATCTCGCTGGACGAGCAGCCGACGACAAAAACATCGCCTTTGCGCAGTTTCGCCTGTTCCAACAGCTCCGTCACAGCCTGACGGGCTTCGTTCATGATCTGCTGTTTGAATGCTTCGGTCATTTCAAAACACCTCTATCTTTTTCCCTCTGAAAGGGGTCAAATCTTTGCCCAGTGCAGCGCTTTTTCGCCCGCGGCGGCCAGATACACCCGGCTGCCGGACGGGCAGACGGCGGTCATGCTGCCCAGTCCTTTTCCGGAAAGGGTCAGCTGCCAGCTGCCGTCTGTGATGCGGACCGCTTCCACGGCGGGGGCGTCCGACGGCAGGGAGAAAAGATTTTCCTGCATGGCCTGACTCAGGCGGAGCGCCGCGCCCCGCAGGACGGTGGCAGAAGCGTGGTCTTCCAGCCAGCTGCTGCGCGCCCAGCGGTAGCTGATGTAGAGCGTGCCGTCGGTGTCCATCGCCAGCGAAGCCGGATATCCGGGCAGCCCCGCGAATGCGCTCACACAGTGCTTGCCCCCGGCGGTCAGTTCCCGCGCACGGGGGTCCATGCTCCAGATGCAGCGGTTCCCGAGGTCCGATACATAGAGCGCGGTCCCATCCGGCGAGAGCGCCAGCCCGGAAGCCCCCGCGATGCCGCCGAGCACCTGCTGTACGGTCCGGGCAGCGGGGTCATACACATAGACGCTGCCGGTGGCCGTGTGGGCGATGAGGGCCGTGCGCAGAGCGCTTTCCAGCCCGTGTTTGGAGCTGACGGCGGCAGTATCGGTGAAATACACGGCATCGTCCGCGCCCACGGCCACCGCTGAGGGACAGTGCAGGGCGGAACCGTCGATCTGGGTCACGACCTGCTGAGTCGTCGCACCCCAGCCGTCGTAGTCGGCGCGGTAGAGCGCTCCGCTCTCGCCCGAAAGAGCCGTGAACCAGATACTTCCATCGGAGGCAAAGTCGAAGCTGGTGATCTCGCCGTCCAGTGTCAGGATGGACGCAAGGCCGCTGCCGTCCTCGCGGAGCCGCACAAGGGCGCTTCCGGTCTTGCCGGACCGGACCGCTGCATAGACCCAATCCTCCCGCACCCGGATGCAGGAGACGTTCTCAAAGGAATCGAGTGTCAGCTCTCCGGCTGTTTCGCTCTGGCGGGCGCTGGTCGTCTGCCGGAGGTCCGGCGCGGTGTAGGGCTGGGCGTCGGGGTCGATGGGCCGCAGAACGAGCGCCCAGACCAGCGCCGCCGCTGTCGCGAGGGCAAAGACAAGGCTCAGCACCTGAAAGCGCTGGAGCACGGCTTCCCGTTCAGCGGCCCGCTGGGCTTCCTGTGCGGCCCGCCGCCGTGCCGCTGCGGCTGAAGTCTTTTGGGCGCGCCGCATCCAGCGCTCGACCCAGAGCGCGGCGCTCGGCCCGATGGTCAGCGCCGCGATGAGCAGGATGAGCAGAAGTTCAACAAGTCCGATCCGCATGGATGAATTCCCTTCGTGTTTCTGAAGAAGTAAAGTCTCTGATATCGTTTCAGTATAGCACAACTGCGCCAAAAAGCGCAAGCAAGACAAAAGCGGCTGTTCCTGTTGCAGAACAGCCGCCGGGGATCATGATTTGAATTTTAGGGCCAGCTTGAGCCGCTGCATCCCGAGCCAGCGCCGGACCGGGCGGTAGACCTTGTGGAACAGCGTCGGCCCCAGTAAGCGTTCGACCACCGTGGCATCGAAGCGCTCCATCTTGCTCATGGCGCTGGAATGGAAGTGGTGGATGGAGTAGGTGTTGGGCGTGATGGTGAGCTTTCCGGTGGTGAAGTTCATCGGGCAGAAGTAATCGACCGGGAAAAATTCGGCATCGGCCAGCGTCTGGCGGGTCCCGTCGGCGCGAAGGCCCAGCCGGACCAGTGTTTCGGTGTTGCGGCCGGGACAGTTTCCGTGATCCTCCATCCCGTTCTCCATGATGAAAGGCCGGTCGTAGTCCTTCAGCAGTTCCAGCAGGAGCGGGTGGCCCTTGCACGCGCCGAAGCCAAGCCCGCTGGCCACCTGATTATTATTCTGGAAGCCGAAAAAGGCATCGTACTGCAAAAGGTCGTCCAGCGGGCGGATCAGCTCGACGTCGGTATCCACATAAATGCCGCCGTGCTGGTACAAGATCTCAAGGCGGGCGTAGTCGGTCACAAAGGCCCACTGTTTCCGTTCCAGCGCCTGTTTGGTGTAAAGCGCCCGGGAGCAGTCGTAGTTCTGCTCGTTCCACTCGATGATCTCGTAGTCCGGACAGAACTTCTTCCAGCTTTCGATACAGGTGAGGACTTTTTCCGGTTTGGGGTTCCCGCCAAACCAGCAGTAGTGGAGCGTTTTGGGAATGCTCATCGCGGCGCTTCCTTTCGAAAAAAGATAGGGGCTTCCAATAAAAATATAGCAAAGCGGCGCGGGACTTGTCAAGAAAAGCCGGAAGGGGCGTTCCGGGGCCGGAGAGGGACGAAATTTGGTTTGGATTGTCCTGCGGCATTGTGGTATACTGAAAGAGACGGGATTTTCCAAAGCATTCACCCAAACTTCACAGAAATTTCCAAACTTCGCTGTATGATAACCTATAGCAATTTTCAATAATACAGCATCGAGTGCTTTAACTTTTGAGAAAAAGTGA
>OIYO01000537.1_pt1 | contig 30271 bp, 28 predicted proteins | sample 1588191 | NCBI WGS metagenome assembly OIYO01 (sample SAMN03283275) | human gut metagenome | biome: human-associated habitat; material: feces | host: Homo sapiens | place: Peru | collected 2012 | reverse complement strand
CCTTGCAGGGTGCAGGGGCAGCGCCCCTGCCGGAGTCCAGAGGCAGAGCCTCTGGCGCCTCCCTTACCCCCGTAAGAACCCAATCACTTCCGGCACATACTTCTCCATCACATCGTTCGTGGACATGTAGATTTCGTGCTTCGCGGGATAAACGGAAAGTTTCGCACCGGGGACTTGCGCGACGAACTGTTTCTGCTCCGGCAAGCACACCGTCTTGTCCAGGGACGCTTGGCAGAGCAGCAGCGGCGTGATAATCTGCTTGTCCTTTGCCGGGTCAAGCAACACTTTCGTCACGCCAATCGCTTCCTGTACCCAGCCATAAGTGGGCGAACAATTCTGTAAGTGCGCGTTGTCGATGCGCTTGCGCTCGTAGTAGTCAAAGCGGGCGCGGCTGGTGGCGCAGGATGTCTCGAACGGCTCGTTCTCCGGGCTGAACGGCTTGCCGATGAATGCGCGGTCTTCCCGCTTGCCGATGGCGCACATGAAATCCGCCGCGAGTTTGCCCGCCCAGCGCGGCAGCGGCGCACTCGATGGCGCAATCATCGGCGCAGTCAGCACCGCCCGCGCGAAATACTCCGGGTGATTCATCAGCGTCATGCCGCCAATCGCGCCGCCCATCGAGTGCGCATACAGCACGCGCGGCAGATGCTCCGTCCTCGGCAGAACGACACCCGACATGAACTCCTCCAAATCGCGCAGATAATCCGAAAACGCATCGACGTGCGTGATGGAGGTGTCCGACACTTTGCGGACGGACTTGCCGTGTCCGCGGTGGTCGATGGCGTAGACGTTGAACTTCTCGTTCAGAAAATACCACGTCATTTCGCGGAATTTCTCGGCGGATTCCGTGTAGCCGTGCAGGATGATGACGGCGCGGGTCGCATCCGGCTGCTCGTAGACCTCCGCGTGCAGCGTGCCGCCCGTGGAGAGCGGCATGTCCATCTCCTGGCGGCGCGAATCCAAATACGGCTCCACCGTCTCAGTCATAACGGCGGCATAGTTGCTTTCGGGCAGAATGGAAATCATAGCGTCCTCCTGTGATAATAATGCTTGACATGTCTATTATATCAGAAAAAGAACGCAAAATGCAAGGGCTGCACCGACTTTTCCGGCACAGCCCTTGATGTTATTTGCTGATTTCCTGCTGAAGCACGTCAAGGAACGCTTGACGGCGGCAGTTCTTGAACGAATAGGTAAATCCATCTGACGTAAAGCGGAACGTGTAGCCCTTGAGGATTTCGCCCATCAGGCTGGTGGTGCTGAAGTCGGTCACGTCCTTGAGCGGGATGGTGTGCATCAGCTTGAGCGGCTCGGACTTCATGTTCGTGTCGTAGATGAGCAGGTCATTGCCCTTCACGCCGAGCAGCACCATGCCGAAGCTCCCGTCCGGCAGCTCCTTCACCGTGGCGCAGAGCGCCGCCCCGCGCGCATCGCAAACGCCCGCGTCCTGCATCTGCTGGGCGTATTTCTCCTGATTTGTCATGAAAAATCAAACCCCTTTCTTTGGCCTTGAGCCTACTGACAAGTATAAGCGGGGGGGCTGATTTGTCAAGCGAACGCGGGAAAATTTACAAATGGAATTAGTTCGGCACATACATCGGCGTCAGCCTCATTTCGAGATACACCGTGTTGACATGCTCCTGACACGCGCGTGCGAAGCCTTCCGCGTCAAACGCGCCGTTCAGGTAGCGCTGCATGAGCGTCTTGAGGGCATCGTCGAAGGTAACAGGGGAGTCGCCGGGGATGTAGGCGTACTGGACAAGCTCCTGATAGTAGGCAATGTCCTCCGGGGAGACGGAATAGGGGTGTTCGGTGATGTAGGCTAAACTCCGGCGAGCGCGGTCAAGGTCGTCTTCATCCTGCGTGGTGCGGTTCTCCTTTGCTTCCAAGCGGGCGATTTCGGCTTGATATTGTGCAACCTTTTCGTCATAGTCCGGGCGAATAATGGGCTTGCTGAGCGACGAATCCCAGAGGTAGGCAATATCGGACTTCCAAGCTGCCAAATAGCGCATCAGGTCGATAGCACCATCAATGTTGTTGGAATAGGGGTTGATGATGGCGATGTCTGCAATATAGTATAGGCTCGAAGGTGCATCGTCAAGGACGGAAGGAATCAACTCCATATCTGTGGCGGGAGTGAAAGAAACCATCGTCGTTGTAAACAATTCATAGTCGGCGAGACGATTTTCTTTTATGTTTTCCGGAACAATTTCCTTGATTTTTGCCGTCATTCGGGAAAACTCTGGACGCAAGAAATTCACCTGCCCGTCCACGCGCTCGGAAGCAATGATAAACTGTTCCATGAAGAATGTCAACATGCCGGATGGCGTGTACGGATATTCGGAGATTAGCAAATAGTCCCTGCCTAAAATACCGTCGTCAATCAGTGCATTGCAAACATCTAATAATTCCTCAAATGTGTGCGGCGCGCTGACTCCTGCGTCATCCAGTACATGGGGAGATAATACTCGCCATCCCAAAGGCTGTGCATCAGCATACCAGCCAATGACATGGTTATCATCCAGCAAAGGAAGCTGAAAGGCAGGATATAAATTATTAAGATGTTCTTGAAATGTTGAATCTTCTGGCAAGGGCAAATAGTAGTTTAACTTCTTTATTTGATCAAGACCAGAGTAAGTTTCAAAGATGAAAACATCAACGTCTGGATTTTTTGATGCAATAGCAGCTGCAATATCAACAAATGAACTGTAACGGAAGTCAATATTGTGACCAGCAGATGCGTATGATTGGATGGATTCGTCGTAATATGCTCCCCAAATACGAAGTGTAGGTGTATCGTCAGCGAATGCTGCAGTAAGAATCAACAAAAAGAACAAACAGACACAGATAAAACGTTTCACAATCAATACCTCCCGTATAGTATAGCGTGACGGGACGTGCGCCAACGGTATCACCTCCACTTTCTATCAATCTCTCCACTGATATAATACCACAGGCTGTTCTTATTATCAAGATAATACCACAAAAAGTACATGCGAAAATTTTGCGAAAATATCAGTCCGGCACATACATCGGCGTTAGCCTCATTGCAAAACAAAATCCCCGACTGCCTTGCAGCAATCGGGGGGAGAACCACCATCTTATGCGTTGAAATTCAGGTACTCTTCCGCGGGCGGGGGGACAATCTCCGCACGGGCTTCCTGCAGCATCAGCATCTTTTCGCCCTGCGCGTCAACCGCCTTGCACTGCGCGGTCAGGCGGAAATACGCCTTCGTGCTGGGCTTCTGGATGCCCTGCGTAATCCAGCCGATGGGCTGAATGTCGTTCGCGCAGCACGTCATTGCCATGCGCCCGAACATGTAGTAGCCCTTGGGCAGGGAGCGATCCGCGAACGCCTGACCCACCAAGCGCACGGTTTTGCGGTCGTAGCGGTCGGCGTGGTCAAGCGAATCCAGATAGAAGGTCGGAATGTCCTCGTCCTTGATTTCAATGACAGCGGACTTCATGTCGTAGGGGAGGTCTTCGTCCGCCACGCCGTCTTCGCTCGTGCCGTCGGTGTTCTCGAAAATGATGTTCGTCTTCGGATTGACTGCCTTGAGCTGGCGGCGCCACGGGCTCTTGTTTGCGCCGGGCTGGCAGCGGTTGACCAGAATCAGGTCAGCGACCTTCATCGGGTCGGTCAGCATCTGGCGCATGTTGGTGAAGTAGTTGTCGAAGGTGTTCGCGTCCACCGTCGTGATGATCTGCACGACTTCCCACTTGCGCGGCAGCATACAGCTGCCCAGCCGTTCAATCGTCCAGATGCTGTTGTACTCGATGATGACGCGCTCCGGCTGATACTCCTTGTCCAGCGCCTCCATCTTCTTCGTGTTCATCTCGTCCGCTTCGTCGAGGACGACAACGGTCGTGTTTTTCGCCGTTTCGTATTCCTCAACGCCCTCTTCGCAGCAGATGACCAGCGTCTTCTGCCCGCGCGAGAAGTTGTCGTCCGTCAGCATGGAGTTGATGAGCTGGGTTTTGCCGCTTTCGAGGAAGCCGGTAATCAGGTAGACTGGTGTAAATTCCTGTTCGCTCATGCCTTGAACAGCTCCCGCAGTGCTTTTTCGTCGATGTGCGCACCGATGACGCACAGGCGGCCGGTGTAATCCGGCGTACCCGGACGGAACTGGCTCTCGCCCGGCACATAGTCAAACTGGAACCACTCGCCCGCCGCGTTCTGCAGAACGCCCTTGGCGCGCAGCACCGTGCCGTACTCTTCTTCGTCGGACAGCTTGTCCAGCATCGCCTTGACCTCGTCCTGCTCGTAACGGTTTGCAGTCTCTACGCCGACAGACACGAACACTTCGTCCGCGTCATGCCCGTGGTGATGATGGTGGTGATGTCCGCAGGAGCAGGTTTCGCCGTCCTCGTGGTCGTGATGATGATGCTCGTGCTCATCCTCGTCATGGTCGTCGTGATCATGATGGTGATGATGCTCATGCTCGTCATGGTCGTCGTCATGATGATGATGGCAGCAGCATTCCTCGCCGTCCTCGTGATGGTGATGATGCTCGTGTTCGTCCTCGTCGTCGTCATCATCGTCATCATCGAGGTGGATTTCCATCGGCTTGCCAGATTCAATGACTTCCAGCAGCGTATCAGCGGACAGGTCATCCCACGGCGTCGTCACGATGCGGACGCCCGGATGCTGCTCTTCCACCAGTGCGCGGCTCTTCTCGATGCGCTCCGCGGACAGCAGCTGCGTGCGGCTGAAAATCACCGTCGCGCTTGTCTTAATCTGGTCGAGGAAGAACTCGCCGAAGTTCTTCATATACATGCGGCACTTGCCCGCGTCCACAACGGTCGCGCAGCCGGTCACAACGAGGTCGCTGTGGCGTTCCTTCGCGCGCTCGACGGCGGCGAGGATTTCGCTCAGCTTGCCCACGCCGGACGGCTCAATCAGCAGGCGGTCAGGATGATACTTTGCAATCAGCTCATCGACCGCTTTCTGGAAGTCGCCCACCAGCGTGCAGCAGATGCAGCCGGAATTCAGCTCATCAACGATGATGCCCGAATCCTTCATAAAGCTGCCATCCACGCCGACTTCGCCATATTCATTTTCCAGCAGGATGATTTTTTCCTTCGCAACGCTGCCTGTCAGCAGCTTTTTGATGAGCGTCGTTTTGCCCGCGCCCAGAAAACCCGAAATAATGTTGACCTTAACCATAGCCGTTTTTCTCCTATTCCTCAGGGTCTGGCGGCTCATTCCCGCCACATCGTATTATACCACATTCGTCAAGGTCTAACAAGGGGAAAATTCGCAAAAAACGCCAAAAAGCAGAGCGCTCTTTGATGCACTCGCAGACGTGAAATTCCCCCTGCAACGGTAAAAATCAAGCTGCATGGGAGTGTCCGCGCCGAAGGTTTCCAAAGGGCGATCGCAGACTTCGTCTGTTCTCACTGCCCTTTGGTCGCCTCCGCAGAGGCGATTCCCCCTGCAACAAGCGAAATCAAGCAACAAAAGAAAAAGGATGCCGCTCATCCACAAATTGAGCAGCACCCAAGGTTGCTTATACCTTCCTCACCGGATGCCGAATCACAGTCTTCCGCTTCTCCGCCGCTGTTTTCCGCGGGTCGGAAAGGTAAATCTCGTGATGCAGCCGCTCCGCTGTGAAGTCATTTTCATACCCGTTCTCGCGCAGAAACGCATCCATCTGCGCCACTGACGCGGGTTCGTCGTCGTATGCGCCGATGTGCATCATCTGCACGCAAAGCCCTTCGCGAATCGTGCGCAGTTCAGCGCGGGAGCAGTCAAGCTTCTTCTTCGCCGACGCTGTTTCCACCGCCCAGCGGAAATCCTCCGCTGTCACGAAATCCGGCACACGAATCACGGACAGCCAGCGGAAATCCGCCTTGCGCCCGTAATCCACACCCGAAACGCCGTCCTGCTGCCAGAAGCCTTCCAGCGGCGGCACGACGTAATCGAAAAAGCCGTCCATCAGGTGTCCAGCGCGCGGACTCATCTTCAATGTGTAGCTGACCGCGTACAGCACGCCGAGCGCCTGCTGATACGCGCCGCTCTCCTCGTTCGGGTCGCCCGTACCGGACACGCACACGAACTGCATTTCCGGCACGTCGATGATTTCCGGTACTTTCGGCGGCTGGTAGAACGCACGGTACTCCTTCTTGTAGTCAAACGGCATTACGCTTGCTCCTTTTTTGCCAGCTCGTTCGTGTCAATCGTCCCGCGATAGACCACAAACTTTTGGAACAAAAACTCGGTCACGAAGTTGACGAGCATGTTCAGAATCTCAATCAGCCAGTCGTGTACGCCGACTGCAACCAGTTCAGCGCTCCACCATCTGGAAAGCGTGATGAACACGACGTAGTACAGCGCGACCAGCAGCATCGCACGCTTGACGTTGCCGTCCGAACGGAAGGTGTAGCGGCGGTTGAACGTGAAGTTCCACAGGACGGAGAGAATCAGCGAGGGAAGGTAACAGGCGTTGTAATCGGGAATCTTGAACACATCATGCAGCAGGGCGAAACTGATGAGCTGAATGAGCCCGGCGGATGCGCTGAATAGCGTGAATTTGACCGCCTGCCAGACGTTTTTGTTCTTCATGCGGAATCCTCCTTGTGTAGAATGAATGATGAATGAAAAATGAATGGGGTGTTCCGTGAAAAAATGCTTCCTATTTATAATGGGATTACACCAGCCGAAGCGACGGTGTGGCGTTGAGCGTCAGGGGCGCAAGTTCGCCCCTCTTCATCCGATAGTATGCTGCCGAGCCAATCATCGCCGCGTTGTCGGTGCAAAGGTCGAGGCGCGGCATGTACAGCGGCAGATGCGCCTTGTCGGCGGCCTCCTGCATCATCCGGCGAAGCAGACGATTCGCGGAAACGCCGCCCGCCATCGCCAGCGCGGGGGCGTGAGTGTCTTTCGCCGCCAGCATCGCCTTTTCCACCAGCGCCGAAACGACGGCGTAGCGGAACGACGCCGCCATATCCGCCTTCGGGAGCGGCTCACCCTTCATCTCCATCTTGTTCGCCGCGTTCAGGAACGCCGTTTTCATGCCGGAGAAGGAATAGTCGTACTTGCCGGGGGTGTGCGGATGCGGGAGCGACAGGAAATGCGGGTCGCCCTCCTCCGCCAGTGCGTCGATGCGCGGACCGCCGGGGTAGGGAAGCGTCAGCACGCGCGCCGCCTTGTCGAACGCTTCGCCCGCCGCGTCATCCATCGTCTGACCGAGCAGGGTGTAATCGCCGTAGTCGTTTACGCGGACGATGTGGCTGTGTCCGCCTGATACGACAAGGCACAGGAACGGCGGCTTCAAATCCGGATTGGAAATGTAGTTCGCGGATACATGCCCTTCGATGTGGTTGACGGGGATGAGCGGCTTGTTTGCGGCGTAGCTCAAGCCCTTCATGCAGCTGACGCCGGTGAGCAGCGCGCCGACAAGCCCCGGCCCGTAGGTGACGGCGAGGGCATCGACATCCTGCAAGCGCATGTCCGCCGCCCGGAGCGCCTCGTCAATCACGCGGTCGCAGGCTTCGACGTGCGCGCGGCTGGCGATTTCCGGGACGACGCCGCCATAGAGCGCATGGAGGTCAATTTGGCTGAAAACGATGTTGGAGACGATGGTGCGCCCGTCCTCGATGATGGCGGCGGCGGTTTCGTCGCAGGAGGTTTCCAGCGCCAGAATGCGAACGTGGTCTTTCACCTGCAAGGCATCAAGCTGCGCGCGGGCAGATTCAGTGTAGGTCATGGGAATACGCCCCTTATTGTTGATTTCGTAGCTTCACGGTGGCAATGATAAGCAGAATCCCCATCAGTGCCGCCCAGACAATGCCGATGATTTGCGCATAGTCAATGAACAATTGCGTCGGCATTAAACGGATGAGCAAATCCGTTTGCGGATTGAGCAGCCACAGGTTGTTTGTGAAGGCGATTTGATGGAAGAGGATGAACAGCCGGTCAAAATCCATCGCCGCCAGCAGCGCAAGGATGGCGACAAACGCCAGCATACAGCAGGCGGTTCGCCGGACGATTCGCCAGAAGAACCGCTGTTTCCGGGAATAGAGCCAACCGACCAGCGTCAGGAGGATGCTGCCCAGCGAAAAACGACGGCACAGGCTGAACAGCGTCCGCACGTCCGCCATATGCGTTTGCTCACGCTCGTTAAAAGCGTTGTATGCTATGCCGTTCATGGAAAATACGAGCTGGAAGTCGCCCTCGCCCTTGAGGTAATCGGTAATCAGCTTGGCGGCGGCACCGTATTGCTCCGCCGGAAAGCCGGTTGCTTCAGGCGGAGCGGTGCGCAGCATGAGCGTTTGCATCAGGGCAGGCTGCGTACCGACCCCGTAAACGATGGCTGCCAGCATGGTCAGGCAAAGCAGAAGCGCCGACAGGACGGAAACGAGTTGATAGCGCACCGGAAAATCTCCTTTCCGGGGAAAGCAATATAACGGCGAGAACCCTCCCAGCAGACACTGAGAGGGTTTCGGCATTACTGCATCTTCAAATAGGCGGTGATGAAGCCCTCAAGGTTGCCGTCCATCACGTCGTCAATGTTGCCGGATTCGTAGTTCGTGCGGTGATCCTTGACCATCGTGTAGGGCTGGAAGACGTAGGAGCGAATCTGGCTGCCCCACTCAATCTTCTTCATTTCGCCCTTGATGTTCGCCATTTCCTCTTCCTTGGCGCGTTCACGCAGTTCCAGCAGCTTCGCCTTCAGCATTTTGATACACGTCGCACGGTTCTGCACCTGATCGCGCTCGGTCTGGCAGGAGACGACGATGCCGGTCGGGTAGTGCGTCATGCGGACGGCGGAAGAGGTCTTGTTGACGTTCTGACCGCCTGCGCCGCTGGAGTGGTAGGTGTCCACGCGCACGTCCTTCATGTTGATTTCGATGTCGGAATCATCGTCCTCCAGCATGGGGGCGACGTCCAGCGACGCGAAGGACGTATGACGGCGGGCGTTTGCGTCGAACGGGGAGATGCGGACGAGGCGGTGCACACCCTTTTCGCCGCGGAGGTAGCCATAGGCGTGGTCGCCGCTGACCTCGAAGGTGACGGACTTGATGCCCGCTTCGTCGCCGTCCAGCAAATCCAGCAGCTTGACGGTGAAGCCCATCTTCTCGCAGTAGCGGGTATACATGCGGTAGAGCATGGACGTCCAGTCCTGCGCTTCCGTTCCGCCCGCGCCCGCGTGGAGGGACAGCACCGCGTCATTGTCGTCATAGTCGCCGCGCATGAGGGTTTCCAGCTCCAGCGCGTCGGTATGTTCTTTGAGCGTCGCCAGCTCATCCACCGCTTCGGTGACGGTATCTTCGTCCTTTTCTTCTTCCGCCATTTCGAGCATGACCTCGATATCATCGGCGGAAGAAAGCAGCTTTTCGTAGTGTTCGAGTTTGCCTTTGAGGTTGGAAACCTTCTGGTTGACCTTCGCGGAGTGATCCGGGTCATTCCAGAATTCGGGCTGATTCATTTCCTCGGTCAGCTCATCCAGCTGTTCGCGGATATGGTCAATGTGGAGGGCATCGCCCGCGGCGAGCAGGGACTTACGAATCTCTGCCAGTTCGCTGCGATACTGGGGAATATCAATGAGCGCCATGTTCTATCTCCTTCAATCGTCAGGAAAGGCTCGTTTTTGGTTCTGTTGTGGATTGCTGGGTTTCCTAATTATTGCTTGTGCGATTTTGATGCAGTGGGAATCGCTCCTGCGGGAGCGACAAGGGGGCATGAAAACAGACGAAGTCTGCGGTCGCTCCCTTGACCCCTTCGCATTCGCCCTCCATGCAGCAATTTGCTTATGTTGCTTGGAAGAACGAAGGCACACTAACTAAATCAAAGCAACAATTAAATCCAACTATGCAAGAGGGCACCGAAGGGGTGGAGGGGGCGATCGGAAAGCCCCCTCCTCGCCACCGCAGTGGCGAAATCCCTGCGCAACATGCGAAAATTACATTGGAATTGCCTCCCGCGCAATCGCGAAAAATGGGTCAAGGGTAAAAATGCTTTACTCCTTGTCCTTGCCGCAGCAGTTCTTGTACTTCAAACCCGAACCGCAGGGGCAGGGATCGTTGCGGCCAACGCGCTCCGACGGCTTCACCCGCTTGGGCTGGCGCGGCTGACCGTTGCCGGGCACAATCGGCTTGCCCTCGACGGGGCGAACCGCTGCCTGCACACGCTCCGGCGTGCGCTCAATGCGCAGCTGATACATGCGGCGCACCGTGTCCTCGCGAATCAGGTGATTCAGCTCGTCGAACATGTAGCCCGCTTCAATCTGATACTCGGTGACGGGGTTCTTGCCGCTGTACGCGCGGAAGCCAATGCCGTCGCGCAGGCGATCCATCGCGTCGATGTGATCCATCCAGCGCACATCCACCGCACGCAGCAGCACAACGCGCTCCACCTCGCGCATGTCCAGCCCGATCTCCGCCAGCGCCGTCTCGCGCTCCTCGTAGAACGCCTTCGCGTCATCCTTGAGCGCCTGCACCAGCGCGTCGCGGTCGCCGGAGCGGATAACATCTTCCAATTCGGCAATCTTGCCGTGGTGGATGCACAGGTTTTCCAGATAATTCGTCAGCTGCGGAATATCCCAATCCGTGCCGTCGTCAGACGCGCAGTGTCGGGAGAGCGCGGCGTCAATCAGCTTGTACGCCATGCCGATGATGTTCTCGCGGACGTTTTCGCCCATGAGGACGCGGCGGCGCTGACCGTAGATAATCTCGCGCTGGCGGTTCATCACGTTGTCGTATTCCAGAACGTGCTTGCGGATCTCGAAGTTGCGGCCCTCGATGCGCTTCTGCGCGGCTTCAATCTGCTTGGTGAGCATCCCGGCCTGAAGCGGCTCGTCGTCCTTGAGCCCCAGACGCTCGACCATCGGCATGATGCGGTCGCCGCCGAAGAGACGCATCAGGTCGTCCTCCAGCGAAATGAAGAACTGGGTCGAACCGGGGTCGCCCTGACGACCCGCACGGCCGCGCAGCTGATTGTCAATGCGGCGGGATTCATGGCGTTCCGTGCCGATGATGTGCAGGCCGCCGGTTTGCAGCACGCGGTCATGCGCTTCGTCGGTGGTGCGCTTGAAGTCCTTGTAGAGGGACTGGTACTTTTCGCGCGCGGCAAGAATTTCGTCGGACACATCTTCCGCGTGCCCCGTCGCGGCTTCAATGATTTCCTCGTCATAGCCGTCCTGACGCATGGCGCGGCGGGCGAGGAATTCCGGGTTGCCGCCCAGCAGAATGTCCGTGCCGCGGCCAGCCATGTTTGTGGCAATGGTGACGGCGCCCCAGTGGCCTGCCTGCGCGACGATTTCAGCTTCCTTGGCGTGGTTCTTTGCGTTCAGCACCTCATGCTGGATGCCGCGGCGCTGAAGCATGGCGGAGAGCATTTCGCTCGTTTCGACCGTGACCGTGCCGACCAGCACGGGCTGACCGTTGGCGTGCACCTGCGCAATTGCGTCCACAACGGCGTTGAACTTCGCCTTCTTCGTCTTGTAGACCATGTCGTCCAAGTCCTTGCGGATGTTGGGCTTGTTGGTGGGAATCTGCACGACGTCCAGCGAGTAGATGTTCTGGAACTCGTCCTCTTCCGTCTTCGCCGTACCCGTCATGCCGGAGAGCTTGTGGTACATGCGGAAATAGTTCTGGAAGGTGATGGTCGCCAGCGTGCGGCTTTCGCGCTCGATGGTCACATGCTCCTTGGCTTCAATCGCCTGATGCAGACCCTCGGAGTAGCGGCGGCCAATCATCAGGCGGCCCGTGAATTCGTCAACGATGATAACCTGATCGTCCTTGACGACGTAGTCCACGTCGCGCTTCATCAGGAAGTTGGCGCGCAGGGCGCAGCTGACGTGGTGGTTCAGCTCGGCATTTTCCGCGTCGTTGATGTTGGTGATGCCGAACGCGGCTTCGACGCGCTGGGCGCCCTCGTCGGTCAGGCTGATGGCCTTTTTCTTCTCTTCAATCTCGAAGTGAACGTCACGCTTGAGCGTGCGGACGACCGCGTCCACCTTCGCGTAGAGGTCGGTAGATTTGTCGCCCGCGCCGGAGATAATCAGCGGGGTGCGCGCTTCGTCAATCAGGATGGAGTCCACTTCGTCGACGATGGCGAAGTTGTGGCCGCGCTGCACCAGTTCGCTTTGGCGGATGACCATGTTGTCGCGCAGGTAGTCGAAGCCCAGCTCGTTGTTCGTGCCGTAGGTGATGTCGCAGGCGTAAGCGGCGCGGCGCTCGGCGCTGTCCAGATCATGAACGATCAGGCCGACGCTCAGCCCCATGAAGCGGTGGACTTTGCCCATCCACTCGCTGTCGCGGCGCGCCAGATAGTCGTTGACGGTCACGACGTGCACACCCTTGCCGGACAGCGCGTTCAGGTACGCGGGCAGGGTGGACACCAGCGTTTTGCCTTCGCCGGTCTTCATCTCGGCGATGCGCCCCTGATGCAGCACCAGGCCGCCCATCACCTGTACGCGGTACGGGCGCATCCCCAGCACACGGGCGTCGGCTTCACGGATGGCGGCGAACGCCTCGGGCAGAATGTCATCTTCGGTTTCGCCATTTTGCAAGCGCGCGCGGAATTCATCCGTCTTGGCGCGCAGCTGCTCGTCCGTCAGCGCCTTGTATTCATCTTCGAGGGCTTCCACGGCGTTGACCGTCTTTTGCAGCTTTTTGACCTCCGCGTCATTGCTGCTGCCCAGCAGTTTTTTGACCCAATCGAACATAAAGTTCTCCTTTCAATATAGAAACAATTTCTGAAAATATTTGGAAAATCATAATCATATGAGCGCACCTATTCCAGAATAGACACACTACTCTTTCATTATAACATGAAAGCCCCCGAACATGCAAGTGCTCAGGGGCAATAATCTGCCTTTACGCTCGTGCAAACTGCTGTTACTGCTCCGCCAATTCAGGGTGGGGAATCAGCAGCAGAACGCGATGCGCCTTGTCGGACAGGATGCGGCATGGGTCGTAGAAGGGAATTTCCACCCCGGCTGCTTCGGCGCAAAAGGTGACAATATCGGACTGCTTGTCCTTCATAGCCGCTGTATACCGTGCGTACAGGTCGGGCGAAAGCTGAATCTCCACGGTTTCACCGTCCACAAGACGCATCAGCTGGGTCAGCAGTTCCTGCTCGGTGGAGACGTACAGCCCGTGCGCCTGATAGTAGTTCGGAACGCCGCTCAGGTCGGGGAAAGTGTACCCGCGATTGGGCGTGTGGTCGATGGACATATCCGCTTCACCCATGGCGTAGTTGCTGTGGCACACATGCCCGTCGAAAACGGCCCCCCATGTTGCGTCAAGAAAGCCGAAATTGGTCACATTCCATGCGTGCAAACCGGTTTCGCCGCTTGTGTCTGACGCTTCGCCGATGATGGTTGCGCATGGAATGCCCGCAAGCCGATAGAGCAGTGAAATCGCCTGCGCATATCCTGCGCAGGTGGCTTCGCCATACAGCAAAGCGCCCACGGCGGTGTGCTGCCACATGCTGTCGGGTGAATAGGTTGTATTCTGTACAAGCCGTTCGTACAGCGCCAGCGGGTCGGGATTTTCGTTCACCCACGACTGTGCTGTTTCCAGCAGCTGTTTGCGCAAGGCTGATGCTTCTTCGGCGGAACACAAGTAATTCGGTGAAATGCTTTGGGCGACATCCGGCTGATTGCGCTGATAATGGACACGGTAGGATTCGATGTGAAACAGCTCCGGATAGTCGTTGCGCATGTTATCCAGGGTCTGTACCAGCACATTGTAGGATGTTCCGGCGGGAAGTTGAATGCTGGCTTCCTGCGCCATGAGTTTTGGATACAGGAAATTGCGCAGGCTACGTTCGCCGGGCGGCATCATGCGGACAGAAAGCATGGTTTCCGCCGGATAGGGCGTATCCGGCTCCTGCTGGGCGAGCAGGGTCGGGGCGGTGAAGAGCATCAGCAGAACGCACAGCAGGGGGAGAAAGCGGATTTTCTGCACAGAAATCCCTCCTTTCGGTGGAAGACGGGGAAAAGCTGTGGATAAGAGAACAGTCCAGCCGTGCAAACGCACCAAGCTGGACTGTATTCTTAGAAATAAACACGCGGACACTGTATGAAAGTGTACTCAACTCAATCGCGAGAAGGGTGTCGAGAGGGTCGAAGACCCTTCGCGGAGTCCAGAGGCAAAGCCTCTGGTGGGGTTTAAGGGGCAAAGCCCCTTGCGTCTCCCCTTAATATGCCGCGCGGGGATTGCTGCCGTAGAGCACCGCGAGGGTCTCCTGACCCGCGGAGCCGTCCACGGAAAGCCCGTTGCGGGACTGGAAGGAGCGAACCGCCGCGACGGTCGCATCATCGTAATAGCCCGTGACGGATGCCAGATAGCCAAGCTGCTGCAAGCTGTCCTGCATCTGCACCACTTCGTCGCCGCGGTCGCCCTTGCGGAGCGTTTTGTACTCCGTTGTTTTCGCCGCTGCCGCAACCGCAGTGCCGCTGTACAGCTTTGTCAGCGTCTTGTTGCCCGCGATGCCGTCCACCGGCGTCACCTTGTTGCGAATCTGGAATGCGCGGACAGCATCCTGCGTCGTTGCGCCGTACACGCCGTCGCGCGAGCCGTCATAGTAGCCCAGTTCGTACAGCGTCGCCTGCATGGTGCGCACTGCCGCGCCCGTGTCGCCGGGGCGCAGCGTTGCGTATTCGTCGCTGTCCACCGCGTCAGAGGAGTACAGAAGCGTCAGCGTCTTGTCGCCCGCAATGCCATCCACCGGCGTGATGTTCATCTTCTTCTGGAACGCCTTGACCGCCGCCGTTGTGCCGGAGCCGTAATCGCCGTCAATCGTGCCGGTATAATAGCCCTTCTGCTTCAGCGTCGTCTGCAGCTGGCGAATCGCCGCGCCGCTGTCACCCGGCCGGAGCGTGGTGTACTTGGATGTATCCGTGCTGCTGGAGGTGGTGAACAGCGCACGCTGGGTCGCGGGGCCTGCCTTGCCGTCCACGCGCAAGCCCTGCGCTGACTGGAACGCGACGACTGCCGCCGTCGTTGCCGCGCCGTACTTGCCGTCCACGCTGCCGGAATAGTAACCCTTGTTTTTCAGCGCCTGCTGGAGATTGCGAACCGCCGTGCCGGTGTCGCCCTCGGAGAGCGTCGTGTAGCCGTCCACAGAGGTGGAAGCGGTCGCCGTCGGCATGGAGCTGGCAGCAATTGCCGCGTCGGAATAGAGGCGGTTCAGGGTGGATGTGCCCGCTTTGCCGTCCGCCTTCAGGCCGTTCGCCGTCTGGAAGGCAATCACCGCCGCCTTTGTCGCGTCGCCGAAAGAGCCGTCTGCCGTGCCGGTCAGGTAGCCCAAGGATTTCAGGCGCGTCTGCATCGCCTTGACGGCGCCGCTGTTCTTCATGCCGGACTCCAGCGTCGTGCCGATGGAGGACACGGGCGTGGAGGATTTTGCCGCGGAGGAAGAATACAGCGTTTGCAGCGTCGAAGGCCCGGCAACACCATCGGTGTACAGGCTCTTGTACTTTTTCTGGAACGCCTTGACGGCATATTCGGTCGCGCCCTCGTAGTTGCCGTCCGGCGAACCCGCCATCCAGCCCAGCTCAATCAGGCGCGCCTGCAGCGTGCGGACGCGTGTGCCGGACGAACCGCTCTGGAGATAATACTCCGTGGAGAGGTTCGGGGTTGCGGTGGTTTGCGGCTTGGGGGTTGCGGTTTTGCGCGGAGTAGCGGTTGCAGCGGCCGCCTTGACAGCGTTGGAGCTGTTCAGCTTTGCCAGCGTCGATTTGCCCGCGATGCCGTCCACCAGCAGGTTATTGCGGTCTTGGAACGCACGCAGCGCCTTCTCCGTCGCGTCGCCGAAATCGCCGTCAACGCTGCCGGTGTAGTAGCCCAGCTGCTTCAAACGGCGCTGGAGCGTCTTGACGTCAGCGCCGGACGAGCCTTTTTTGAGAACGGCCGCCGCAGTCGGCGTGGGCGTTGCGGTCGGACGCGCGGTGGTGGCGACGCTGCCGGGCGGCGTGGTCACCACGGTGACAATGCCGTTGGAGGTAATCACGCCCGGCTGCGTTGTCGGCATAGCGGTGTTCGTGCCGAAATTGAAAACGGATTCAACCGTCGGCGTGGGCGAAGGAGTGGGCGTGGCGGTGCGCTGGGGCGCTGTGACAGCAACCGTATTGTAAACAACACCCTGATTGGACAGGTCGCCCGACAGGTCATCCGGCGGCACAAAGCAGCCCGTCAGCGTCATGGACAGCGCCAAAACACCGCACAGGGCAGCGCCCTTGAGAATGCGGTTGCGAACAGATGCAGCGGCATGATTCTTCATGATGATAATTCCCTTCCTTCACACTCAGGGCGAGCGGAGCAAGCGTTATCCTCCCGCCGGATTTGCCGGAAAGAGGCGTATGGGCAATCGCCCATCTATATTGTACACATTTATCGGGCAGTGTGCAAGGGCTAAATTGCACTTCCCCTGCCGGAAAGTGGCGAAAAGCCCGCACCTTCCAATGATATAACGAAACAAGCGGCGCTTTTCCTCCCTTTCCGCTGGATTAGACGGAGAAAAACGCGGATTTGTTCCGCTGAATCAACTATTATTCGACATGTGCGCCTGATTTTCCTGCTGCGAGAACCGTTTCGATATGAAAAACCCCGCCGGACGATTCCGACGGGATTCGATTATTCGTGCTTGCGAACCTTGCATTTCAGCACGGCATCGACTGCTTTGCCCATTTCCGGCAGCTGAATGTCCATCAAGCGGCCTTCGTCGCACTTCTTCGCGATTTCGGGCTGAATCGGCAATTGCGCCAGCATCGGCAGTCCATGCTGCTTTGCGACATCCGCCGTGCGCCCTTCGCCGAAGGGATACAGGCGCTTGCCGCAGTCCGGGCAGGTCATGTACGCCATGTTTTCCACCAAGCCCAGCACCGGGATGTTCATCATCTGCGCCATTTTGACGGCTTTTTCCACAATCATGCCGACCAGTTCCTGCGGGCTTAAGACAATCACGATGCCATCCACCGGCAGCGACTGGAACACCGTCAGCGGCACATCGCCCGTTCCCGGCGGCATGTCCACATACAGGCAGTCCACATCCCCCCAGCACACATCCGTCCAGAACTGCTTCACTGTGCCCGCAATCAGGCTGCCGCGCCAGATGACCGGATCCGTGTCATGCTCCAGCAGGAGGTTGATGGACATAACCTTCACGCCGCTTTCGGCTTCCTGCGGCAGGATGCCCAGCTCATTGCCGATCGCCTTGTCGCGGATGCCCAGAATGCGCGGCATACTCGGCCCGGTGATATCCGCATCCAGTACCCCGACGATTTTCCCGCGCCGCGCCGTTTCGCACGCGAGCAGACCCGTCACCAGCGATTTTCCCACGCCGCCTTTGCCGCTGACGACGCCGATGACCTTCTTCACCCGGCTGCCCGCGTTCGCCGGGGCAAGCAAACTCTGCGGCTTCTGCCGCGATGCGCACGCGCTCCCGCATGAGGAGCAGTCATGCGTACATTCTTCTGCCATCATGTTCACCTCTGCATCAGATTCATGGGGTATTATAGCATCCGTTTGGGAATGCGTCAAGCTGTCATAATGCCCGAATCGGGAAGTAAAGATACCCCTGCTGCGTTTTGGGGTCGGTGAATTCCTGCACCGCGCCGACGAGCTTCAAGCCATTTTCGCGGAAGTAATCGACCATGCGGCTGAACGTGTCCGCGCGGCGATTCTCTATGGCGAGGTACTCATACCCCGGCACGACCCACTTCGTCCACCCGTCCGGCACATCCGCGTCAATGGGACATTCCACGCCCGCGAGGTACAAACCGCGCGAGAAGCCGTCTGTCCACGGCAGGAACGAACGGGTTTTGTCGCTCATCGCGCCCCAAATGCCGAGCAGCGCGCCGTTTTCGTCGCGGCTGGCGACGGGGGAGACTTCGTCGAAGTGGGCGTTCGCGTCCGACCAGAGCATGGGGATGAAGCCTTCGCCGTCGTCTGTCGAGCCTTCGATGCCGATGACGGCAAAGGAGGGCTTGACGATTTTTTGAATGTTGAGGGATGATTCCATGCTGATACCTCCGATGCTATTCTATTCCCGATTCCGCCACAAGTCATTCTTCCGAATCTTCACCCGCGGAATGCTCGTCGTCAAGTCCACTTCATATATGTCTTCCTCCGTCGGATGCAGAATCACATGCACCTTCTGCCCCAGCGCCGGTTCAATGGTGGACGTATGGAACAAAATCAGCGCATTCCCTGTGCTCGGATGCGTACATTGCAGCTCGATAAAGAAGCGATTGTGTTTGACGGGTGCGGTGTAGCTGACGGTCGCCGCCGTGTGCAGCCCGATTCGCCGCAGTTCCCAGCGCGGCTTCAGGCGCTGGAAGAAATCGACGATGGCGGCAGGGGAGAAGGATTGCAGCGTCGTGCGGCGCAGGAGCAGAGCGCCCGTGAACATCCACAGCGGCAGCGGCGCCGACGCAAGCAGCGCAATGGGATAGCCCAGCGCAGCGCCCGCAATGCCGATGGCGCACAGCACTTCCAGCGCGACGAACGTCCACCGGGAGAAGAAGCAGTGCCGGTGCAGCGCGTTTGCCGCTGCCCAGCCAAGCACGATGCCCCACGCCAGCGGCGCGAGCAGCAGCACGAACCCGGCGAACGATGCGCCTGTTGACCCGCGCGACATCAGATGAACACCGCCGAATGCCAGCCCCCCAAGCAGCAGATAGAACCCCGCCCAGCTGTACGGGCGGAGCAGAAACGCCTGCCAGAGCGGCGTTGCGCCCTCCACGGCATAGCGGACGGATGCGCGCAGGTAACGGCAGGCATACAGCGCCAAATGCACCGTCAGTTTCGGCAGCCACAGCAGTACATCCAGCAGCATGTTCAGCAAGTCGCCGACCCCGTGCGGGCTGTGGAAGGGGAAATCCGGGCGCACAGAACGGAGCAGCTGCATCGTCCTGCGCAGCGATTCGCCCAGCGGCGGCAGACGGAATTTCCGTTTCGGGGGCGCGGACGGCGTGTCCGGAGGCACATCGAACGGGATGTCTGGCGGCATGGCGTCGAACGAATCCTCCGCAGGGTACGGGATGAACTCCTCAGGCGAATAATACTCGCGCGTTCGGCGGCGGCGCGAGGGTTCGTCCGCATTCATGCGGCGGCGGCAGGGCGCGGCTTCGTTTTCCTCCGGCGTATACGCCCGGTCAGCCCGGCGTCGGCGCGGCGTCTGCTCACTCATGGGGCTGCCTCCCTTTCGTATGCGTCGCACAGGGACTTTGCGTCGCCCTGCGCGCGGATTCTGCCGTGCTCCAGCCAAATCACGCGGTCACAGAGTTCGCGAATCTGGCTTAAATTATGGCTGACAAACAGCACTGTCGCGCCGCCGGACATGAGCTCAAGCATCCGCGCGCGGCTCTTGCGCTGGAAACGCTCGTCGCCGACGGCAAGAATTTCGTCCACAATCAGAATATCAGGCTGAACGACGGTGGCGATGGAGAACGCCAGACGCGCGAGCATTCCGGACGAGTACGTTTTCAGCGGGCGGTCGATGAAACGATCGAGTTCGCTGTACGCAATGATTTCCGGCGCTTTGTCGTGCAGAAAATCCTTCGGGTAGCCGAGAATTGCGCCGTTGAGGAAGATATTCTCCCGCCCGGTGAGTTCCGCGTCGAAGCCGCTGCCGAGTTCGAGCATAGGCACAAGCGTGCCCTGCAGGGCGACGCTGCCGCTGGTGGGCGGGTAAATGCCGCTGATGATTTTGAGCAGGGTGGATTTTCCCGCGCCGTTATGGCCAATCAGCCCGGTGACACTGCCCTTTTCGGCGGTGAAGGATACATCATCGAGGGCGCGGAAAGTGGTGGTATGCGTCTGGCGGCGGAGGGTGTCGACGACAAATTCCTTGAGGTTGGTGGTGCGGTTCTGGTCGATGCGGAAATCCATCGTAATGTGGCGGGCTTCTACCAAGGGGATTCACCTCCTTGTGAAAGATTTCGTGCAATAAGAATGGTGTATTATTCTCCATCAACCAAGAAAAATCCTCTTGCCAAATGCAAAACTGACAGAAATTCCTTTCTGCTTCCGCCCCTTGACGGGAGGGCGCGGGTGGGCTATACTTATCCCGTATGGAAAAGGGGAGGAATCCGGATGGAGATCATTGCACGAATCGAAAACGGCTTTCGGGAGAAATTCGGCGTGCCGCGGCAGTCGGGGCTTGTGCCGGAGGTGATTTCCCGCGTCGTGATGGCGGAAAAGTACAGCGTCCGCGAGGCGTTCCGCGGCATTGAGGATTACTCCCACCTGTGGCTGCTCTGGGAGTTCGACCGCGCGCAGCAGGACGATTGGCGGCCGACCGTGCGTCCGCCGCGGCTGGGCGGCAATACCCGATTGGGCGTGTTCGCGACGCGCTCGCCGTTCCGCCCGAACCGCATCGGCCTGACGGTTGTCCGATTGATTCGCATGGAGGAGGAGAACGGGCGCATCACGCTCGTCGTCGCCGGCGCGGATTTGATGGACGGCACGCCAATTGTGGACATCAAGCCGTACCTGCCGTATGTGGACAGCGTGCCGGATGCCGTCGGCGGGTTCACCGAGCAGACCGAACGCCATCGCCTGACGGTGGATTTTCCGGAGAAGCTCAAAAAGTACGTTCCCAAGCAGAATCTGCCCGCCGTGATGGGCTTGCTCGCGCAAGACCCGCGCCCGGCGTATCAGCATGACGGAAAGCGCGTGTATGGCGTGCCGTATGGCGAGGTGGATATTCGCTTTGTCGTCGAGGGCGACACGCTGACGGTGGTGGAGGTCGTGCCGTACACGGAAAAGGAGCAGAAAAAATGAATACGAATCGCTGGATGCAGGAGGTCAATGCGCGGTTCCCGGTGCGCAAAAGCAAGGATCAAAAGGCACAGTTCCGACAGTATGTGCTGCAAAAGGCGCAGGAAATGGGCTATGCGGCGAGGGTGGAGGAAAACAAGGCAATCTGCACGAACCGCAATATCGTCGTGGGCGATGTGGACAAGGCGAAAGTGCTTGTTACGGCGCATTACGACACGCCCGCAACCGTCGGGCTGCCGAATGTCATGCTCCCCATGAACCGACCGATGTTCTACCTCGTTCAGGCGCTGATTGCGCTGGTGATGGTGGTGTTCATCTTCGTACCGACGGGGATTGTGAAAAATCTCACGGGCAGCATCTTCTGCACGGAAGCGACGCTGATTGGGCTGTATTGCCTGATGATGTATCTGCTGCTGGCGGGCGTGCCGAATCCGCACAACGTCAATGACAACACGTCGGGCGTGTGCGGGGTGCTGGCGCTGATGGAGGCGTTCGCGGCGGAAAAGCCGGAAGAGATTGCGTTCGTGCTGTTCGACAACGAGGAGAAGGGGCTGCTCGGCGCATCGGGGCTGGCGAAAGCGCATAAGCAGGCGGCAAAAGAGACGCTTGTGCTGAACATGGACTGCATCGGCGTGGGGGAAGCCATGCTGATGCTTGTGCCGAAAGCGGCACGGGAGAAGTATCCGCTACTTGCCGAGGCGGCGCAGAAAAGCAGCGGCATTCCGGTCGTCCTTGGCAACATGGAGAAGTGCAATTTCGCCTCAGACCAGAAGCACTTCAAGCTCGGCGTGGGTATCTGCGCCTGCCGCAAGAAAAAGCATGTAGGCTGGTACTGCAGCAAAATTCATACCAGACATGATACGACGTACGACGAAATTACCCTGCAGGGCGTGGCGGACACGGTGGAAGCCGTCCTCCGGCAGGTCGTCGGGAAGGAGCAAGCATGACCATACGCGAAGAAATCGACGCGCAGTTCCCCATCCGCAAAACGACGGCGCAGAAGCGGGCGTTCGAGAAGTGGGTGATGGCGAAGATGCGCGAAATGGGGTATCGCCCCTATGTGGACGGCATGAACCGAAAGGACAAGCTGCGCCACCGCAACATCGTCGCTGGCGACCCTCAAAATGCCGAACTGCTCATCAGCGCCCACTACGATACGGCGGCGACCATCGGCGTGCCGGACTTGCGCATTCCCCGGAATTTCCCGGTGTATATTCTCTCGCAGGGCGCGGTGCTGCTGGGAATGCTGCTGATTTCCCTGCTGATCGGCACGGTGGTCGGGCTGGCGACAAAAAGCGGCGATTGGCTGATTCTGACGTTCTTCTTCGCCTATCTGGCGCTGATGCTGCTGATGATGTTCGGCGCGGCGAACAAGCATAACGTCAATGACAACACATCCGGCATTGCTGCCCTGCTGGAGACGATGCAGCGCCTGTCCCCTGAAGCGCGCGAAAAGACGGCGTTCATCCTCTTTGATCATCAGGAGACGGGCAGCCGCGGCGCAAAGAGCTACGGCGCACAGCACGTCGAAGTGCAGACGATGAAGCTGCTTGTTGACTTGAGTTGCGTCGGGGATGGCGACACGTTTGTCATCAGCGCCCCGAAAATGGCGCAGGACAAGCCGGAATACGCCGTCGTCCGCGAATCCCTTGAAGAAAACGCAATGGCATTCGGCGTGTCGACGCAATTCTTCGGGCGCGCGGGCGTGCAAGGCGCGGGCGATTATCGGCGGTTCGTGTGCGGGGTGGGCGTGTCGGCATACCACCACAGCGCGGGCGTGGGACTCATCACCGGGCGCATCCACACTTCCCGCGATACCGTCTGCCGGCAGGAAAATTTGGACTACCTCGCCAAAAGTCTCGCTGACGCGGCTCAAAAAATGAATGATTTGTAACAAATTGCCGAACAAACGGCATTTTTCAGCGTTTTTGCTTTGCAATTTGTACCGGAATATGCTACAATAGAGAATAGAAAGGCTCCCTGTTGGCGAGACTGGAAGAGGAGGAAGCAGTATGCTGCCGCAAGTTTCCAAGGGATTCCGCGCCATTTTTGTCGCGGTGATGTGTGTGGTGTGCGTGGCGCTGTGTGTGCTGGCGGTTCGGCTGACACAGCAGGGCGAGCAGCTTCGGCTGACGCAATTGCAGCTGGATGCAAGTCTGGCGCGGTTGAAGCTCCAGCAGACGCAGCGCGCGCAAATCGACGTTGACCTGCCGGAAACGCTGGCGCAATTGCAGGCGGTGCAGCCCGAAGCGGATGCAGCGTCCGCGCGCGAGCAGGAACTCCGCGCCCAGCGCAAGGCGCTCCGCAGCGAGAATGCGGAATTAGCGGCGCAGGCGGAAACGCTCACGCAGCAGCTCGCTCTCCTTCGGACCCCGGACAGTGAGCTGATCGGAGAGGTGGAGACGCTGCAAAAGACGCTTTCATCCCTTCAGGCGCAGGTGGACGCCGCACGGCAGCTCCTTGGGCAGGCAGAGGAGTGAGCCTATTCCCAAATTCAATTGCGCTATCTGCTTGCGCATTCGCATTTGGGAATAGTATACCAGCCGCATTTATTCACAGCCTGAGATTCGACTGACAAAGCAAGGAGGAAGTTCCCATGTCCGAAAACAAGTCCCAGACGCCGGCACAGAACACGCCGGAAAACAGCGAGAAGAAGAAAGTTTCCCTGTTTGCACTCATCGTCGTGCTGGTCGTGGCGGTCATCGTGATGGTCGCGCTGTTCGTGCGGTCGAATAACCTGTCCAGTCAGCTGGATGAGGTCAACGGTCAGCTGGCCGCCAGCAACACCGAACTCCAGCAGACCATTGCCGACAAGGAGACGGCGCAGGCGGAACTGACCACCGCGCAGAATGACCTCCGCGAAGCGCAGCTGGTGCTGGAAGAATCCACCGCAAAGGTGGCGGAACTGGAAGCCCAGCTGGTTGTGCTGAACGACGAAAACGAAGCGAACAAGGCGCAGGTGGAAACGCTGACCGCTGAATTGGACACCGCAAAGGCGAATCAGGCGGCGGCGCAGGGCTACCTCGACAACGTGTCCGCGCAGCTGGATGAGCTGATGCAGAACCTTGGCTTGGCGCAGAGCGCGCTGAACGGCGAAGCGACTGCCGAACCCGCCGCGACGGAAGAACCCGCTGTCGAACCCGCCGCGACGGAAGAACCCGCTGTCGAGCCTGACGCGACGGAAGAACCCGTTGCCGAACCGGAAGCGACGGAAGAACCCACTGCCGAACCGGAAGCGACGGAAGAACCCGCTGTCGAACCTGACGCGACGGAAGAACCCGCTGTCGAACCCGCTGTGACGGAAGAGCCTGCTGCCGAACCCGCCGCGACGGAAGAGCCCGCTGTCGAACCCGCTGTGACGGAAGAACCCGCTGCCGAGCCCGCCGTGACGGAAGAACCCGCTGCTGAGCCGGACGCGACGGAAGAACCCGCTGCCGAGGAAGAGTATTTCGCCGGCAATTTGGTGCTGGACGGGAACACGCTGATCAACATCGAAATGCATGTTGACGCGAACAGAACCGTGCTGGAGCTGACGCTGACGCTGGACGGCGAAGTCGAAGGGCTGACGCAGGACATGCTGAATGCCTACGCGGAGCAGTTCATCGGCAAGACGCTGCCTGTCACCCTGCGCGCGGATGCGGACGAAACGACCGCTGAAGCGTCGATTGTGGAAGAACTGGAAAACCAGCCGGAAATCAGCCGCAAGCTGATTTTTGAGCTGAACTATCTGGCGCAGTAATCCTCTGACACATCACGCCGCCCGTCTGACCGAACGTGGTTAAGCGGAGCGGCGTTTTTTTGCACTTGTGTTCCTTTTCAATCAATGTTATAATAGAAGCGGACGTGTATGTCCGAGCGGATATATCAACAATCAACGACCAATGGAGGCTGCACATGAAAAAATGGTTTTGCGCGCTGGGCATGATGCTGGCGCTGCTGATGTCCGTCGCGCTGGCGGACGGCGTGAAAGTCACCTTTGCCGAGAAAAACGGGCAAATCAACGGCGGCTATGATTATACGATGAAGCTGAACGTGTCGCCCGCAAGCGACAAAGACCTGACGGTTTCCCTGACCTGCGACGGCTTGGACGGCGCGTATTCCGTGGTCATCCCGGCAGGGCAGAAGAGCACCACGCTGAACGTTCCGACGCAGGTGGTGGAGGAACGCGGCAAGGTCGTCTTTGAGCTGCAGAGCGGCGACGGCTACACCGGCACGGGCAAGCATACGCTGACCATCCAGCGCCTGCCGAACGTGCAGTTCTATCTGGGCATCAACTTCGGCACGGTGGACAAGAAGATGAGCGTCCGCATGACGGTGACGAATTCATCCACCATCGTCAAGGGCAACAACACCTTCCAGCTGCGCGATGACAAGGGTACAGTGCTGGCGGAAGCGAAGTGGTCGAATCCGAGCGGCGATATGAGCTTCTCCCTCACCCCCACCGCTGATATGGAGGGCTACACCTGCCTGAGCGTGTGGCTGGGCGACCGCTGTGTGGCGGATGGCGGTTACCTGACCGTCGTTGCGAAGGGGCAGCGCGCCGTCAAGAACGTGGAGACGGAGCGGAAACTTGTCGGCATCGGCATGGACTGCGGTTTCGGCGGCAAGAACACCGATCAGGTGCTGGAAGTGCTGGCGAAGCACAACACGAATATCACCTTCTTCATGACGGGCTATTTCGTCCGCACGTTCCCGGAGGAATCCAAGCGCGTGCTGGCGGCAGGCAATGAAATCGGCGACCACACGAACACGCATCCGCAGCTGACGAAGGAACGCCCCTACAACATGATGCGGCAGATTGTTTTCCCCGCGGAGACCATGGCGGAAACGCTGGGCGTCTCGCCGCGCCTGATGCGCCCGCCGTACGGGGACGTGAACAGCAACGTCATCAGCGTTTCGCGCGCCGAAGGCATGGAGTGCGTGCTGTGGAACATGAGCACGAAGGACTCCATCGGCAAATACACGGTGGCGGAGTGCATCAAGAACGGTACGACACGCGCCAAGCTCGCGCCCGGCAACATTTTGCTCTGCCATCTCGACGCGAATCGCAGCTGGGAAATTCTTGATGCTGTCCTGACTTACTACGAGGAGCAGGGCTACACCGTTCTGCCGATTTCTGCGCTGATTTACGCGACGGGCGGCTCGCTGCCCCCGATGCCCTCCACCCGCGAGGCGCTGCTCTACACCGACGATTACTGGCCGAACTGGCTGGCAGAACGCGGCATTGAGATTGAGACGAAGGAATAAGCAAGCAGGCTGTCCGAGAAAAACGGGCAGCCTGTTTTTGCAAAAGGTGGAATGCCGATGCATATCACTGACTGGAAAGAGAATTTTATCTCGAAGATGATTACGCGCGGGCGCAATTACTGGCGTGCCGGGGCGGTGAAAAATCTGCACTGCACACAGGAGAAAATCACTGCTGATGTAGAAGGCACGCGGCTGTATCGGGTTGAGATTACGCTGGCAGACGATGCCGTGGCAACCATGTCATGCACCTGCCCCTTTGCGAAAGAGGGCGCAAACTGCAAGCATATGGCGGCGGTTCTCTTTGCGGCAACCCATCTGCCGGAAGCGGAATTGCCCGCGCCGGAGTGGGAGAAGAAGCTGAACAGCCTGTCCGCCGAAACGCTTCGGGATTTTCTTCGACCGCTGCTGAAAAAGGACGAAGCACTCCGAAATCGGCTGATGCTGTGCAAGGGAGACGAACCTGTCCGTGCGGATGAACGCCGCCTCAATTGGCAGCGCACCCTGACGCAGACGCTTCACGCCGCCGAATGCTATTCCGAAAACGAGTATGACGAATACGCGGAATATGACGACGAAGAAGAATATGACGAAGAAGAGAAATCACCCGTTCAGGAACTGCTGGAGCTGCTGGACGCGGAATTGGCTGATTTGCTGACACCGGAACATGCGATGCTGGCGTTTGAACTCGTTTGCGACACGGCAATGATGTTTGAATCCGCCGATGAAATCCTTGAACAGGAGGATATCGAAGACGCTTGCCGCGATGCATGGATGCAGATTCTTGCCATCGCAGCACCCGCCCAGCAGACGGCAATGTACGAGTGGTTCGCCGCTGCATTCCGGACGTGGAAGCCGATGCCGTATTTCACCGCGCCGCTGGCGTTCTTGTTTTCGTATCCGTGGGACGAAGCGATTCATCAGCGGAATCTTGCGCTGCTGGACGAGAAAATTGCCGAATGGAAGCCAAATGCGCAGGAACGCGGTGGAGGCGCGATGGTGAACCTGCTGAATCAGCGTGAAAAAACGATGCAGCAGCTGCACGCTTCGCAGGAGGACATCATCAGCTTCTGGCATTCGCATTGGGATGTGCCGTATGCGCATGACCAGACACTGAAAACGCTGATGACGGCGGAAAAGTGGACGGAAGCCATCGAGCAGGTCAAGGCGGATTTACAGACGTTCGCCGGGGAATATATGCCATGCAAGCAGCGCCGCGAACAGCTGATTTTGCTCTATCAGCGCGCGAATCAGCCTGAGCTTGCGCAGCGGGAGATTCGGCAGTACATTGAGCAGTACAATCAGTACAGCATGGAGCAGATTGATGCGCTTCGAGCGACGCTTCCCGCCGATGCGTGGCGCGACGAGGCGGAACGCTTGCTGAAACTGCCGACGACAAGCACCATTCGACTGCCCCTGCTGGCATCCATTGAGCAGTGGGAGCTGCTGCTCCAGCGGATTCAGCAACACGGCAATTTTGAGGGACTGTGTACCTATTTTGACCTGCTGATGGCATGGGATTCCGCCCGCACGCTGGCACTCTACCGCGCCATGGTGAATCGCGCTATGCAAGGCGCTTCGTCGCGCGCCGCCTACTGCGAGGTCATCCAGCGGCTGGAACGCATGAAAGGCACCGACGAGGGAAGACAGATAATTGCTGACCTTGCTGCACAGTGGCGCAGGGACTACAAGCGCAAGTGCGCACTGCTGGACGAATTGCAGAAAGCAGGATACTGACAAAAAACAGGCTGTTCGGGCAAAACGCTCGAACAGCCTGTCTTTTCTGTTACTTACTCTGCCGGGAACAGGAATCCCGCCGTCATTTCCAGATAGTTTTCGCCCGCGTAGTCCGGGAAAACCTCATGCATCTTCGCGATGAAATCTGCCGCGGACGCTGCATTTTCCGCGATTTCGGCGGTCTTGCCAAGATACGCGATTTTTGCCTGCACTGCATCCATGCCTTCCGGCACGTTATGACCGGTCAGCACGAGCGCGTAGTGGAAGCCTTCCAATTTCGACTGGAACGCGCGGATGTGGTCGATGCTGGTCAGAATGTTGTGTGTGGTCGAGCCCATCATGTGGATGTAGATGACGTTCAGCGCGGGAATCTCCACGCCATACGCGTCGTCGCCCTCGTTGCGCACGACGAAATCCAGCCCTGCCAGCGTGAGCGTGTCGCCGAACTGCACGAGCTGCGCCTCCGCCGGATGGTCAGCCGCTACCGTATCGCCGAACGTGACGATAAAGCCGTCCGTCAGCGCGCGGATGGAGCCGCCCTCCGCCCAGTTCGCGACGGCGTTTTCCGTGGCGTAGGGGGCTTCGGCGCTGTACGCATCCGAGCCGTTGGGGTGGTACGCCATCAGCTTGCCTGCGACGGGCTTGCCAAGGGTATCCACATACGCCTTCCAAGCGTCGTTGCCCGCCGTGAACGCGGTGCTTTCCAGCAGCACAACGCCCGTCGGCGATTCAACCGCGTAGCAGACATCCCCCAGCGCGTCGCCGGAAACATAGGCGTGCAGGCGGTTTTCGCCAAAGTCGTAGACCTGAACGCTGCCGGTCGCAAGCGTCACGGTGGTGCAGGTCGGGGTGCTCGTTTCCGCCAGCGTGGCGGTCAGGAGCAGCAAAATCATCATCAGCAGGGAAATCAGTTTCTTCATGGGTTCCTCCAAGGTGGGTCGTTCGGGGAAAGGGGTTATCTTGTGGCCACGATGAAAGGATACACCATTTGTGATATGGGCGCAAGTACGCACTTTTTTATTAGGTACGCACCTGAAAGTAACTGCCTGTCAAGGGGCGCTTATTTTATGCACGGGCGCTTTCTATCCGCCGGCTGGGATGATAATACAGCAGCGCGGTCAGCACCAGCAGCGCCGTTGTGGACAGGCTGATAGGATAGGCCGTCATGATGGTTTTGAAGGTGCGGCTTTGCGGAAATACCCACTGAATCCAGGCGATACGCACGCCGCATACGCCCAGCATGGTCAGCAGCGCGGGCGGCAGCGATATGCCAAAGCCGCGCAGATAGCCCGACATCACCTCGTACATCAGGCTCAGCGAGTGAGATAGCATTACCATCATCAGGCGGATAAAGCCAGTCTCCACCACCTCGGGATCGTTATTGAAGATGGCCAGCAGGTTTTTGCCAAAGCATAGGATCACCGTAATCACCGCCGCCAGCGCCACTTCCCCCTCAATCAGGCATAGCGCCAGCGTCTCTTCAGCGCCGGTAAATTGCCCATCACGGCTACGTCCGAGGCGTTGAACAATTGCTCCAGGATGGCGGCTGCCGCCACGGGCATGGCGAAGCGGGGCAGCTTATTCCAGATGGGGCCGTGCAGCATATCCAGCTGCCGTTTGGTTGTGCTCATCGCGCAAAACCTCTTTTTCTGCGGAATTCGCCGGAAGTATAGCACGGATATATTGGAATAGAAAATAGTAATATTTGGTGATTTATCATAGCTGAAAGGAATGATAAGCTGCGCTATAATCAGCCCGAGGTGAAGCGCATGGAGATTCGCGTCCTTCGTAATTTCCTGGCCGTGGCGCGGGAGAAAAACATCACCTGCGCGGCGCGCCGCTTGTGATGCATCTCCGGCAAGGATTGCAAATTGAAATTGCCCGTTGGGCGGGCACGCAGCCTGAGCGTCTGCATGTGTTGGGGCCATTCCACAGGCTGGCCAGGAATAGTGGAAAGCCCCAAGCTCACGTGGACGAAATCGTAACCGCCAAGGTTGATTTTGCCGAGATCAACGATCTGTACCTGCAAACGATCTATTCCTTTTACGAAATGGGCGGCGAAAAGGTGTGTGACAGTAAGTGCGCCGCCTTCGTGTTTGATCATTACGCCCCCTGACCGGACGTCAAAAGCGCGGCCAATCACAAGGCCATGCGCGAGTTTGCGCAAAAAAACGGCTTGCGCTTTCAATTTGATACCAACTGCGGCGTGTGCCATCAGGTGATGCCCGAGGCCGGCTTGATTTATCCTGGCATGATCATCGTGGCTACCGACAGCCATACCACTACCCACGGAGCCTTTGGCGCGATGGGCACGGGCTGCGGCGCGACGGACATGGCCACCATCCTGATGACGGGCGAATTGTGGTTCCGCGTGCCCGAAATCATCGAGGTTCGCCTGGAAGGCGAAGCGCGCAAGGGCATGTATCCCAAGGATGTAATTCTGGAGGTGCTGGGACGCATCCGTGCGGACGGAGCCGTGTATAAGGCGATCGACTTTACCGGCAACTATGTGGACGCGCTCAATGTGGCGGGGCGCATGACCATCTGCAACATG
>OIYO01000536.1_pt1 | contig 30318 bp, 32 predicted proteins | sample 1588191 | NCBI WGS metagenome assembly OIYO01 (sample SAMN03283275) | human gut metagenome | biome: human-associated habitat; material: feces | host: Homo sapiens | place: Peru | collected 2012 | reverse complement strand
TAAGCTCATTGGGAGCAAATATACATGTAGAAGACAGGTAAAATACATTTTAAGAAGGGAATGTAGATTATGGCTGGAGTTAAAAGAAAACCAAAAAATACAAAAACTAAAAAACAAAGAGAAGAAAAATATAATGCTGAAAATGAAATAATTATAGGAGTTACAACAAAGCCTAAAGAAGTACGAGTAGATAAAAAAAGATCTACTCGTACAAAATCAGCAAATAATAAAAAAACAGCAAATAATAGAAATAGGACAAGCAATAATAAAAAAAGTAAAAACAGAAAAAAAGAAATAAATACCCAATCTAGTAAATTGAATGTTTTAGCAAGGACTTGCGAACAAATAGAATGTTGCTTAGATGAGGGCGTTGATAATATTTATATAGATGACTATAATTTATATCAAAAATATAAGGATAATAAAAATATTTATTATACTATTATACCTGATAAAAATTATTTTGTTAATAATGGCAATTTAAAACTTGCTTATAATAAATTACAAGATATGATGAAAAATAATTTAACAAATCTTAATTATATAAATATATTTGATAAATTAACAATTGATAATTATTATAAGACTGATACTCATTGGAAACAAGAAGATTTATTTAATGTCGCAAATACTATTGCTAATCAAATGAATTTTGATATAACTAATAACAATATCATAAATACAGTTACTACTTTTAAGGGTAGTTATGCTGGTAGACTATCAATAACTAAAGATATTGATACTATAAAAACTATATCTAATTCATCTACTCTTAATAGTAGTGTGTATAATTATGAAACCAAAAAATATACAAAAATATATGATTATGATAAACTAAAATCATTAGATAAATATGATATATATTTATCAGGAGCATCTTCTATTATAGATATTGTTAACCCTACTTCAAATAGTAATAAAGAATTAATTGTTTTTCGTGATTCTTATGGTAGTAGTTTAGTTCCTCTATTAATAGATGGTTACAAGAAAATTACTGTTATTGATATTAGATATGTTTCTTCAAGGATTTTGAATAATTATATAAAATTTAAGGATCAAGATGTTCTTTTTATGTATAGTATATTAACTATAAATAACAGTTTTTCTATGAGATAAGGAACATTTAAATTATATTATTTTATTTTCTTGGCAATGTTTAGTTATTTACCACATAAAATTATCATCAGCTTTAAATCCTATAAATCATTAGTTTTATATTTTCTCTTTTATATAGTAATTCTAATCATTTGTTGTATAATGTATGTGGGTGTTGTACTATGAGAAATAATAAAGAAAATCCATGGACGTTAAAAATATGTGATTTATTAAAGAAAGAATTGGATAATAATAAATATGAAGTGGCTTGTTTTGAGAAAATACCATATTCTGTTTTTATCAACAGTTATTCAGAAAATAATGCAAATATAGATATTATGAGATATGAAGTTGATTTGTTAATAAAAGAAAAAAGAGGTAACTGCTCTATTCCAAAATTGATTATAGAAAGTGAGTATGGTGAAATTACCACTCATGACACTATCACTTATAGTAATAAGGCAAAAGCACATAAAGATTTATATAGTGGTTTAAGGTATGGCTTAATGATAGGAAATAGTAATGAGTTGGGTGTTTCTCCTAGAATTATTAATCACGGAGATAACTTTGATTTTATATTTGTATTTAAAAGCGATACACCAAGTGATAAAGAATGGGCTTTATTTGTTGATATTGTTAAAAGAAACTTAGACATATCCAATAAGTTAGAAAATATTATTAGTGGTAAAAATAATAAAGATAAAGTAAGATACAGTTGCATTGAGAAGAATATTGAGTTTTATGAGTAATGTGCAGTTATAGGGGATTATAAAAAAACAATATATTGATATGACTTTGTTGTTTTGTGTTAAAGACAAAAACATTTAGATTTTTTCAAACAAATAGAATCACTTTATATTTTATGATTTCTTAAAAAATTATTAGAAGTTCAACGGAAACATGCTATAATATTGTGGACGTTGATATTGAATATTAAAATGGAGAAAGGCCAAAATCAGCGGAAGCTTTGGGATCTTTTAACTCGTGATGTCATAAGGTAATAACTTCAACTTTGTGGTTATTGTTATATTATTTATTTTTGGGGGGAGGAAAAATAAAATGAATAAAAAATTATTAAAAGAAATTAGAGAAGAATTAGTCAAATGTAAAACTGAGCAAGATCATCTTTGGAAACAAACTAGTGATTGGCAAAGAACTTCACATATTCACTATGCAGATCACTATGGTCATCCAGAAGATTGGATAGGATGTCCAGTTACATATGAGTCAGCAACATTTGAATGCCAAAACTGTGGTAAAGTAAAAGTATTAAGAAGATAAATTGAAAATGAAATTTTTCTGATATAGTACCATTAATTTTCAGCAACAGTGATGTTGCTTTTTTGTTATATGAATTATACTAATAGTTTATTGGTACTAACTATTTTACTTTGTTTAAATATGTTATAATTAGAATATGAGGTAATTAATATGAAAAACAAAAGACTTTTTATCGCTATTAATTTTTTATATGTAATAATACCATTGCTGATATTACTTTTTCCAAAACTTTTCCAATATAAATTTCATATATTAGTGATATTCGGAATAATAATATATTTTTTGATGAGAACAATTGGCATTTCTAATGCTGAACTAGGGATTACTAAACAAAATACGCTTAAGTCACTTATGACTAATTTACCATTAATCGTAGTCGCAATATTTATTATTTTACTAATGCGATTATTAAATTTAAACAAATTTATTCCAAATGAGAGTTTGTATTTTTACTTATTCTATATTTTCATTTCATGTCCAATACAAGAATTTTTGTATAGAGGTGTTTATGGCTACTTTGATAATGGTAAAAAGGGTATTTTATTATTGTCTTGTTTTATGTATTCTTTTGTACATATTATTTATAAAGATTTATTTACTAATATTTTAACATTTATTATTGGACTTATATGGTTTTCTTTATATCAAAAAGATAAGAACTTAGTGGGAGTTTCAATAAGCCATTGTATTCTAGGAATTTTAACGATTTTCTTAGGAATTGTGGATTGAAAATGTATTTTGAATTGAAATTATCTTTCCATTATTTTATGATAATTTCTATAATTAGTTATTGATAAAGTATTAGTATTTTTGTATAATTATTGAGGAATTTGTATCTTCTGCTAAATATAATTGGAGTAAAAAACCTGATGAGTTGTAAGTTTAAAATTCAATAGTAATTATTATTTCAGTAGTTTATTTACAAAGGATATAAAGTTCATATTTTTTATTTAAAAGGTGTTATTTTTATGAAAAAAAAATTATTAATATTAATCGCTATGATGCTTTTAGTTGTTGGATGTGCCAATGAAAACAAGAAAGAAAACGTTTCAAAGGACAATAATTCTCCAAAAGAGACTGTTACTGATACGAATAAAAAAGACAATATCACTGATACTAATAAAGATGAGAAAACAGATACTAGCAAGGATGAAAATACACAATCTAGTTCCCCTGCTCCAGCTCCTGCGCCTACTTGTACACCAAAGAAATTTAATGGTACATATTCATATGCCTATTCTACAATGGAAGAATGCAAAAGAGAGGGTAACATTTTATTTATGGATATAACTGAAGATGGTAACAGTGATATTTTCTCATACGGATGCCGTCAAATAGTTGACGAATGTGGAACTACTTATTATGGTGTGTTTTTCTATAATGCTCCAGATAGTGAGGTATATAGATAAAATTAAAGCAACTTTGAGGTTGCTTTTTTTGTGGAATATTTTCTTACGTTTGTTTTTTAGAAAGATGATATATTTTCTATCTATCTTAACTCTACGATTAGTTTATTGAATTATTTAGTTTTATTTCTTATACTTTTGTTAAGGTAGGTGTAAATATGAATTATGACAAAATCGGTAGTTTCATACAACAACGTAGAAAGTCAATGAATCTTACTCAAAAACAGTTAGCTGATAAAATCGGTGTAACAGATAAGGCAATTTCAAAGTGGGAGCGAGGGCAAGGATGTCCTGATGTTTCAATCTTAGAAGTGTTGTCTAATGAACTTGGGTGTTCAATACTAGAACTATTAAAGGGAATGAAAATTGAAAGTAAAGTAATTCCAATGACCGAGGCTGATGATTACATTAAAGATAGTATGAATATTTCTGAAGAAAATATAAAAACTAAAATAAAAAATGTTATTAGTAGAGTTATAGAAGTTATAGTTATTGTGACAGTAGGATTTGTCCTTTATTTTAATTTTATGCAAATAAACTATATTGAAAAGAAGTACAATTACAAAGTTACTAACCAAGATTTTAAAACGATCAATTCAATAATAGAAAAAATTGATCATAATATGAATATAATTGAAAAAAATGTAAATACATTTGAAGAAAATGATTATAAAGATATTGTTAGCAAGCTTAATAAATACTATGAATCAATAAAAGAAACTACTTTGTTAAAAAGAATCGTTGCCGGTAAAGACTTTAACTATAACATTAATGACATGAGTTTGCTTGTTGTGTTAGGAAATGATTTAGCGGATGAATTAGCTATACTTGATATTATCCAAAAATATACTAATAATGAAAATATAGAATTATATAAAAAATTAATTACAAGTGAGTCACTTAGCTTTTCTGCAGCATACGATAATGTTTATAACAAATTAGATAATATATATAAATATAATTTATTTTATGATAATAATAATGATGATGATACGCTTATTCGTAATACATTATTTGGCGTTAAGATGCGAGTTCAATTTGAACTTAATAACTTATTATATTTAACAGAAGTTGTTATGGAAGTTGGTGATATTAATGAATAAAATTTTATATACTCTAAATCTTTTATTACTGATTTTAGTAATCGGACTTAATATAGTTTGGCTCAAAAGATTTTCCCTAGTGAATGTTTGGCATGCATTGTATTTATTTTTGTTATTTATCTTCGTAATAAGTAATGTGAGAGATATAAAGGGGAAAAGAAAAATCATGAAAAATAATAGATATAATTTCTTATGCTTTATTATGTTTTCTCTAATGATTTTAGTATTTCTTAGAGCACTTTATGGTTCTAGTTTTATTTGTAATGATTTAACACTTATGAAGCAACTTGATGATTTAATGCAAAATATATATGGTTCAAATTTAGTTAGCGATGCTGCATTAATGCCATATTTTTATATTACACAAAATATGTGGATTTTTGTTGGGCTTACTATTTTAACTTTTATTTACAGATTAATTAATGGTAATTACTTAAATTTCTCCTTAAAAAATGGAACATTTAAGTAAACATTTGCTGATAAAAATAGTTTAGGCAAAACGTGTGTATGCAAACTAAAACCCTCAGTAAAAACTAAGGGTTTTATTAATTTTATCTATATTTCTTTAATTTAGGCATTTCTTTATATTTTTAATTTGTTTTGATAAATAGTCAATGCCAATAGCTGCCAGTATAAAGATAGCTACTCTAGGAGTATAAGTATATCTATTCATAGCTTCAATTAGTAAGTACACAACAAAGTATGCCGATAATAAAATAATAAATAGGTTTACTCTTTTATCATATTTGTTTTTTATTAAAGAGAAAAGACCAATTATAGCCAGAATGAAAACAACTATATATACTTGCTCATTTATGGCATTTAGATATTCATTTACCTTTTCTCCTGACATTTTCTTAGAAAAAATAGTTATATTTTCATTATTCAGATAATCATTTGACCAATATAAGTTGTTGTCAGCCCAAAATGTTTTAGCCTTAATGGCCATTAACTTGGAAAATTGAAGAGGATTTTCAATAGTTCTCTCCTTTATAACTTCTAGTTCTTGTTTTCGATTCATCAAATAAATCAAATCAGCTTCACTATAACGACCTCTACTCTCGTAGTTTGTTCCTAAGACAAATTTCCACAATGGATCTTGATTATCAAGACCATTTTTACTTAAATTAAATGTTTCAAAAGCAAAGGAACAACCTTTTGTAATGATAGTATAACTTAAGATTAAGACTAGAGATTTTAAGAAAATCGTTTTAAACTTTTCCGACTTATAACAGATACAAAGCAAATAGGCAATTATTGATAGGATGAAAATTATACCTTCTGGCCGCATAATATTTCCAATTCCAATTAAGATGCCGGCTATTAAATATTTTATAATTGGTTTAGTTTTACAAAAGTCTTTCTTTATAATTAGGTATAGAGCCAAGAAAAAAAGAAAAGTTGGGACATGTTGATTGGTTAGAACTGTTGTTAGAAGGACTGGATGAAGATAAAACATGTATGCTAAACTGCTTGCTTTAGCAACTTTTTCATTTAATAAATCTTTTACTATTAAATAGATTAATACTGTTGTTCCGGACAAAGCTAAGCAGTTAACTATTTTCAAAAAGAAGACACTGTTGCATATTTTTAATAACATAGCTTGATAAAAGACATGCCCTACTTGATAACCCCATTTTATAAAATAGTCTAAATCGGTATAACTTAAATCCCCTATTCTTAATAATTTAGAGGCTTGATACATAACTAGAAAGTCGGACTCTATTGGTGGTTTGATTAACATAATTGCTAGAAGTTTGCTTAACATTGATAAAATAAATAGTACTAGGGAAAATTTGGGTACTTTTATTTTGAAAGATACAAATATGATAATTCCAAAAATTATTATGGTGGAGATATATTTTTCAGCAATTAGAAATAATAAAAATACTAGACTCAAGGCCAAAAGCAAAAAAATTAATGGCCAAGTAGATATTTTTATTTTATTAAAAAAACTTTTCATATTTTTCCTTCTTTCTTAATAGTATTGTATCATGTGTTTTACTCTTAGACAAAATATATTAGATTTGCGATGGGATAGTGAAACATTAAATGCTCTTGAATTTCTAAATTAAAATTAACACACTTAAAAAAATAATTTGAAAGCTATTTATATTTTTTTGGATTTGTAGTATAATTAAATTACATCTTATAAAGAGTGATGGAGGGACTAGCCCTGTGAAGTCACACCAACCTATTAATTTAGGTGGTAATGCTAGATCTATAAGGTAACTTTGAACACTCAAGAAACGAAAAGTTACTTGGGTGTTTTTTTATAAGATGTAGAGAGGAGGATATGGTAAATTTATTAGAATTTTTCAACAAGATTTGAGAGGAAATATTACTAATTATATTTAAGGAGGTTTTTATGAAATTATATAGTAATGAAATAGTATTTAGAGGTCATCCAGATAAGGTATGTGATCAAATAAGTGATGCACTTTTGGATGAATGTTTTAGACAGGATAAGAATTCTAGATGTGGAATCGAAGTAATGGGTGGAAAAGGAAAAATATTTGTAACGGGCGAAGTTACTTCGAAGGCTAAACTTGACGTAGAAAAGATTGTAAAGAGAGTGTTAAAAGATGTTGGCTACAGTGACAAGTATGAAGTAATTGACAATTTAGGTAGACAGAGCGTGGACATTGCTCTTGGTACAAATGATTATGTAGCTGGTGCTGGAGACAATGGTATGATGTTTGGGTATGCATGTAAAGATACAGAAGAACTATTACCTACTGCCATGGTTATTTTACAAAGACTTAGTAGAGAATATGATAAACTTAGAAAAGAAGATAGTCGTTTCTTAGCTGATGGAAAAGCACAAATTACTGGTGTTTATGATGATGAAAATAAACTTTTAAAGATTAAGACTTTTACTGTATGTTATCAAAATACAGAAGAAGAAAGAGATGAAACAGATAAGATTATTAAAGATATTTGTGAAAAGATTGCTAAAGATTATGATGTTGAAATTGAAGAGTTTTTAATTAACCCAACTGGAAGATTTTGTATTGGAGGATTTGAAGGAGATGCAGGACTAACTGGTAGAAAGATTGTTGTTGATAGTTATCAATCTTTTGCTAATGTTGGGGGTGGAGCTTTTTCTGGAAAAGATCCTACAAAAGTTGATAGATCTGGAGCATATAAAGCAAGGGAACTTGCTAAAAGAATTGTCTTGTCTGATGATAAATATAAATGGTGTTTAATTCAATTATCTTATGCTATTGGAATAGATGAACCTTTAGCAATTTATATTAAAACGAATTTAGGAGAAGTAAAAGTTGATAAAGCTTTATATGAAGAATGTACTCCAAAAAATATAATTAGAGATTTAAACTTAAAAAATATTTGCTATGAGGATAAAGCTAAATTTGGGCATTTTGATAAGTAATTATTTGAGACAAACTACTGAGGTTTGTCTTTTTGATAGTTTTAGTTTTTATTTAGAAAGTGTTATACTTAATGTAGATAGGTTGTGATAATTATGGATAATGTTATGAAATTGCAGAAATTAATTGATGAGTCTAAAAATATTGTCTTTTTTGGAGGTGCGGGTGTTTCTACTGCTAGTGGGATAAAAGACTTTCGTGGAAAAAATGGACTTTATAAAAAAAACTCTTTAAATATAGATGGTATGCCTCCTGAATATATGCTAAGTAGTGCTTTATTTTATAGTAAGCCTGATGTTTTTTATGATTATTATAAAGAAAATATGAATTGTACTGAGGCTAAGCCTAATGTTGTACATAAGTATTTGGCAAAGTTAGAAAAAGATGGAAAACTTGCTGCTGTAGTAACTCAAAATATTGATGGACTACATAAAAAAGCTGGTAGTCATAATGTTTTAGAAATACATGGTACAATATATAAAAATCATTGTATTGATTGTGGACGTGAGTATAAAGCTGATTATGTATTTAATAGTACTGGTGTACCAAAGTGTAGTTGTGGTGGTATTATAAAGCCAGACGTTACTTTATATGGAGAGATGTTACCTGAATCTTTTGAGGTAGCAACTAAATATATTTATTGTGCGGATTTATTAATTGTTTCTGGTACTTCACTTACTGTTGAGCCTGCGGCTAGTTTAGTAAAAATATTTGGTGGTAAAAACTTAGTAATAATAAATGACTCGCCTACTCCTTATGATGATATTGCTAGTTTAGTTATAAGAGATGATATGGTGGAGATCTTTAAGAAACTAAAATAGAATGACTTTTTTTCAAACAAACGTTTTACTTTTTTGTGGTTTGTATGATATCATATTATTGGAGGAAGTAAAATGGATAAGGTTTATAATAAATTAGTAAGAGATAATATACCAGAAATCATTAGAAGAAATGGTGAAGAGCCAGTATGCCATGTATTGAGTGAAGATGAATATTGGGATGCCTTATTGAAAAAAGATGAAGAAGAACTAATTGAGGTAAAAGAGGCAGACTCTATTGAAGAGAGAAAAAAAGAACTTGCTGATAAGTTAGAACTCATTAGGGCAATGGCTGAGTTTAACGGATTTACTTTAGATGATATTATAAAAGAGGCAGAAACGAAAGCTAGTAAAAATGGGGCTTTTCAAAAGAGATTATTTTTAGAGAGAGTTGTTCCAAAAAAATAAAAGAAGAGTTACTACTACAGTTCATTTGAATGTAGAAGCACCCCTTCTTTTTTTACTTTCTTATCCTAAGATACCTTTAAAAACTCCAAGTGAAAGAATACCCATGATTATTCCAGCTAATATTACTCCACCCATTACGGCGATTACGCTCTTCTTGAAATCCATGTCTAGAATTGAAGCTGCTAATGTGCCAGTCCAAGCACCAGTTCCAGGAAGTGGAATTCCAACAAATAGGAATAAAGCCCAATATAAGCCTTTACCGGCTTTTTCTTGTAGTTTTTTTCCACCGGCTTCACCTTTTTTTAGACACCAAGTAAAAAACTTGCCAATGTATTTCTTGTCACAGCCCCACTCTAGGACACGACGAGCAAATAAATAAATTATTGGGACGGGTAACATATTACCTATTATTGCTATGACATATGATTGAAGAAGTGGTAGATTATAACCTATAGCGTAAGGAATTGCCCCACGTAATTCAATTAATGGTACCATTGATACTAAAAAAACTATTAAATACTTTTTTAACATAAAATAAATCACCTTTTATAATATTATCAAATTATATTAAATTTTGAAATGTTTTATGTTATTTTTTTCAATAAAAAGATATCTTTACATAAAATGTGAGTGCTTAATATTTCTGTTTATATTATAATAATTGTATGAAGGTGGTGTAATTTTGGAAAAGCTTACAGCGACAATGCTTACGGATAAGGGAATTTGTCCTACTTGTTATGACAGAGAACATGATAATTGTTTATATGGAGATAATACAGAGATGATGTTATTTGAAAATGATAAGTTTGAATGTTTTTTATGTGGTAATCCTAGAGCGACTGGACATACGATTATTTCATCTAAAAAGCATTACAAAGATATGATGGAAATATCTGATGATTTATGTAGAGAGATTTTTGTGTTTGCTAAGGGAGCAATGAATATAATAAAGGATGTTTATGAAGCAGAGAGTGTTTATTTATGTACTATGTGTGATGGTCCGATGAATCATTTTCATGTACAGTTGATACCAAGATATAGTTTTGAAAAAAGAGGTTCTTTAAATTTTGTTAAAGAAAGATTTGAATATGTCAAAGATGAAGAGAAAATAGAAAAGTTAAGACGTTTATTAAATGATAATTAGTTACTTTGAAGTATAAAAAAAATAGTTGATAACCGCAAACAAAATCTTATATATATTTGAAATGTTAATAATTATGTTATGTGTTTGATTCGGAGTATTTCTTAACACTTGTGTTAGTAAAATACATGACTTTTTAAAGACATAAAATACTTTATATTATATAATTATTGTAGGTGATTAATTTGAACAATAGTGTTTTTGCAATTATAGAAATTGGAAGTAGTAATACTAAGACTCATGTATATGATAATGGGAAAGTTATATATAATGGGGTTATGACAATAGAATTTAAAAAGAATTATGCTATTGATAAGAAAATAGTAAAAGATGATTTAAATAAATTATATGAAATTATTGAGGAAGTTTTGGAATATACTAAAAATATTTATATTTTTGGTTGTAGTATTTTTAGACTTATTTCGGATGATGAGTTAAAAGAAATTAATGATACGTTGAGTGAAAAATATGGTTTAAAAATTAGAGTTGTTTCACAAGAAGAGGAAGCTTTGTATACAGCTTATGGGTGCTACAACGATATTGAATATAATGGTAACATTGGTATTTTTATTGGTGGCGGTGGTTCTGTTGAGTTGATCGTTGTTAATAATAAAGAAATTGCAGAAAAAAAGTATTTGAACTTTGGAGTTGTTGACATTACCAATAAGTTTGAAACATTGAAAGATGATATAGCGAAGTGTAGTTTTGAAGAAGTTACTTCTTATATAGATTCTTTAATTGGAGATTTGGAGATAAAATGTGATGTTTTGATACTTGCAGGTGGAGATCATCCTTTTTGGTATAATAGTGCTCATTATAAATTAAAAGAAAATATCTTATATAATAATGATAAACAAAAATATATGCTTGGTATTAGAACTAGTGATAAATATGATAGAGATTGTTTGAAGATTTCTCTTGATGAGATAAAAAATAATAGTAATAATCCATTATGGTTTAATGGTGCTAGAGCTATGAAGATGCTTACTAATGTCATTGCACATAGAGTTCATGCAAAATATATTGTACCAACAAATATTAATATGGAAGATGGACTGGTTGATAAGATTGCAAATAAAGAAATAGGACAATAATTTACTGTGTAGATAGTTTTATGTAAATTGTTTACTTGTTTTAATGGTAAACTTGATATAATAATTTGTTGTATAGATAAATATGCCCTACTCATAATAATAAATGATATAATATATGAAGAAAAGATGGTTGAAAAACTATTTTAGAAGGAGTGTTTATATGGAATTTAGAGAATTAAGTGAAAAAGAATTTGTTTCATATTTAACTAAGAGTGAATTAGATAGTTTTATGCAATCTCCTAAAATGGATATAAAAGGAGTTTGTTCATACTATGTTGGAGTTTTAGATGGTAAGAAAGTTGTTGCTGCTGCTAGATTAACTTCTAGAAAGAATAGATTTGGATATAATTATTTTTATTCACCAAGAGGATTACTTCTTGATTATAAGAATGAAAAAGTATTAAGTTTTTTTACAAGTGAGATAAAAAAATTTATTAAAGAAAAAAAAGGATATGTATTACATATCGATCCAAATATCTTATGTAAAAGTAGAGATGCTAATGGTGAAGTTACTGATGAATATGATAATACTGATATAGTTGAAATACTAAAGAGACATGGTTATGTTCATGCTGGATATACAGTTGGATATGATACAAGATATCAAGTTAGATGGCAGTATGTAATAGATTTGGAAAATAAGACATTTGATGAAGTTGTTAAAGACTTTAAGCCTCATCATTTAAGCAAGATTAAGAAAGCAGAAAAGTTTGGTATTATTGTTAAAGATATTGAGTATGATGACTTACCTACTTTTAAAAAAATTACAGAACAGACAAGTAAGTTGATTGGTTTTTCAGATAGAAGTTTAGAATATTATCAGGAGATGTATAAATCTTTTGGTAAAGATGTTAGATTTTTGATTGCATATTTAGATGTTGTTAAGTATAAGAAACAAATTACAGAAGAATTAGATGGTTATAATAAAAAGTATGATAAGTTCTATAATAAAGAGAATAATAGTGCTAAAGAAGTTAAGAAGAATATTGATTCTTTAACTAATAGATTGAATGAAATTTCTAAGTATGATGAGGATATGATACCAATATCTGCTTCAATGTTTATGTTATATGGAGATGAAGTTATTTACTTATTTAGTGGTAATGTTGATAAGTATAATAACTTTTATGCACAATATTTAATTCAGTGGATAATGATTAAATATGCTGTTGAAAATAAGTATAAAAAATATAATTTCTATGGTATTAAAGGAGACTTTAGTACTGGTAAGAATGCCGATGGAGTTTATGAATTTAAGAAGGGGTTTGGCGGTCATGTAGAAGAGTTAATTGGAGACTTCTACTTACCTATTAATTGGTTCTACTACTTTAATGAGTTAGTTAGAAAGATACGTAAATAGTGACTTGAGGTGTGAGTTTTTAACTTAAATTAAGATTTTTGAATACGGACAGTAGCAATAGTTAGCTGTTCGTATTTTTTATTGATATATTTGATTTATAGTTTTTATTTTAGAGTGAGTACTGAACTTTTTATTATTTTAGATTGATGAGTGTGTTCTTTTTACAATCAGTTTTCGTATCCAATCTATAGGGATTACGGTTGCGGCTAAAAGAATGGTAATTTGAATTTCTTTTAAGGTGAGGCCAAAGGCTCTGAATAATTCTCCACCATAGTATATTAAATATAATTGAACTAGAACTATTATTAGAGTGACTATTAGGAAGGCTTTATTTTTAGATAGATTTGAGAGAATATTTATTCTAGTAGTTCTAGCATTGAAACTATTAAATATTCCCATAAATATAAATAAGGCAAAAAAAGCAGTCATAAAATATTTATCATTTGGATCATAACGATAAAAAGAACGAATAGTACTACTTGTTAAAAATATTATACATAGTATAGAAGAATAGATGCCAGTAAATAATATTTCTCCATACATGTATTTGTTGATGATAGGTTCTTCTTTTTTCTTAGGTCTTTCATTCATGTAGGACTTTAAAGCTGGTTCATATGAAAAGGCAATTCCAGCTAAAGTGTCCATTATCATATTTATCCATAACATTTGAACTATAGTTACTGGAGTTTCAACACCAATAAAGGGACCAATTATTGAAAGACCTACAGCACAAAGATTTATCGTTAATTGAAATATGATGAATTTTCTAATACTTTTAAATATTGTTCTACCAAACAGAATAGCATTAGCAATAGATAAGAAATTGTCATCTAAAATAACTATGTCACTGGCCTCTTTGCAAACTTCTGAACCTGATCCCATAGCAAAGCCAACATCGGCTTTTTTTAGAGCAGGAGCATCATTTACTCCGTCACCGGTCATACCAGTTACTAAGTTTAATTCTTCAGTTATTTTTACGAGGCGACTTTTATCTTGAGGAAGGCTCCTTGCGACTACTCGTAGATTTGGAATAATCTTTTTTAGTTCTGTGTCTGTGTAGGTTTCTAATTCTTGATGAGTTAAAACAATATCAGATTCGCTAGTTACTAGTTTTGTTTCTTTAGCAATACTTAAAGCAGTTTCTTTACTATCCCCCGTTATCATGACAGTTTGGATTCCGGCCTTTTTAACAAGTTCAATGCCTTCTATGGCATCTTTTCGGACTTCGTCTTTTAGGTAAATAATTCCTATTAAGGTTAGGCGACTTAGTTCTTCGTAATGATAATTGTCATTATAGGCTAAAAGAATGGCTCTAATTCCATTACTTGTTTTTGTTTTAATATCATTTATGAGAGTGTCTCTTTCTAGAAGTGTTCTTTTTTTACCATCTAGGGTTAAGTATGAAGTACAAAGTGGCAAGATTTTTTCGGGGGCACCTTTTATGAAATTAGTTGGCGTTTTTAGAGCTAGGACTGTTGATGAGTATTTTTTGGTACTGTCAAATGGGATTGTTTTTAGTTTTTTGATATTTTTTTCTACTGGTTTTTTGATAAATTTAAGAATGGCTCTATCAGTAATATTTCCGCCAACAATATTATTTTTATCATCATAATAGCTAGAGTTATTATAGATACAGGCATACTTTAAATAATTTGAAAATGTTTGGTAGTTTTGGAACTCTTTTTCAGAAATAAATTCTTTTTTTTCACCAGTTAGAATGCTTACTACTTCAAGTTGACCTTTGGTTAGAGTACCTGTTTTATCAGTAAATAAAATATTTAGGCTGCCAGCAGTTTCTATACCTACTAGTTTGCGTACTAAGACATTGCTTTTTAACATTTTTTTCATATTCGATGAGAGAACTAATGTTATCATCATAGGTAGTCCTTCCGGTACAGCAACTACTATTATTGTGACACTTAGTGTAAGAGCGTAAAGAATGTATTTAAACATTAGTGGGATATTAGTTACAGTAGTTATGATGTCTGCTAGAATAAAGCTATTTTGAACAACTATTTCTGAAAATAGATACGAGAAGCTGACTAGTGCGGCACTAATATAGCCAATAATACTGATGGTACTTGCTAGTTTTCGAAGGCGTATTTTTAGAGGACTGTCAGGTGTTGTTTCTTGTAGTTCTTGGGTCATTTGTCCATAATAAGTACTATCCCCTACTTTTTTCACTTGCATTAAGGCTTCTTTGGAATAGACTACGGTTCCTCGATAAACTAAGTTATTTATATTTTGATTTTTAGTTACTTCGATGCTTTCACCATTAAGACTTGATTCGTCAACTTCTATCTCTCCTGAGATGATAATACCGTCAGCTGGAATTCTATCACCAGATTGTAGTATTACAATATCATTAACTACTATTTCGTCTATAGGTATTTCTAGAATTTTATTTTCTCTTTTTACTTTGCAGTTAATTTTTGATGATTCTTCTTGAAGCCTTTCGAAGGCAGATTCACTACCATATTCTGAAATTGATGAGATAAGAGATGCCACTAAGATTGCTACTACAATACCAATTGTTTCAAACCAGTCAAAGTCATGAAATAAAAATATAGTTTTAATTGCTAGAGCTATAAGTAGAATTTTAATAATCGGATCAGCTAGGGTTTCTATAAAAAGTTTGAAAAAGCTATTTTTCTTTTTACTAGTAATTGCATTAGTTCCATATTTCTTCCTACTTGCTAAAACCTCTTCATTATTTAGTCCTGTATACATAATTTCCTCCTTGTTGAAATATATGATGAAGAAGTTGATTGTATGTATATGTGTTTATTTTAGACTTTTTTTGTGTGGGGAGACTTGATGTTTTTTAGACTTTTTAGATATTTGTATAATTGTAACTCTACAATGTTTTTTAGACTTTTTAGATATTTAATTTACATGTTTTTAAGATACATGATATAATTGTAGATAATAAGGGTTGTGATAGTGTGAGAAAAGTTGAATTACATTTACATTTTGATGGTTCAATAGATGTTCCATATACTAATCAGTTATTGGGTTATGATGCAAGTAGCGAACTAATTGATACGGACTCATCTAGTTTGAGTGAGTATTTGGAAAAATTTAAGTTACCTATAAAACTATTACAAGATTTAGATAATATAGAAATGTATGCTTACTTGCTTGCTAAGGCATTAGAAAAGGATGAAGTTATTTATGCAGAAGTTAGATTTTGTCCATTACTTCATATAGAGAAAAATAGTATTGATGATGTTGTTGCAGCTATGAAAAGAGGATTTGCTAAAGTAAGTTATGTTAAAATTAATTTGATTTTTTGCATGATGAGAAATTTTAGTTTTGAGGAAAATTATAAAATAATCGAACTTACAAAGAGGTTTTTAGGTAAGGGTGTTGTTGGTATTGACTTAGCTGGAGATGAGGCAAAGTATAAGACTGGAGACTTTAAAGAACTTTTCGAAATTATTTCTAGAGAGGGGATTCCTTTTACTATTCATGCTGGTGAAGCTGATGGATATGATAGTGTTGTTGATGCTATATTATTTGGAGCTAGACGAATTGGTCATGGGATTAGAAGTATTGAGTCAGAAGCTGTTATGGGTAAGCTTTGCCGAGAAAAGATTGTGTTAGAAATTTGTCCTACTAGTAATATTAATACAAAGGCTGTTTTAAGTATGGAAATTCATCCTATAAAGAAATTGATGGACCATGATATCTTAGTTACAATTAATACGGATAACAGAACAGTTTCAAATACTACTTTAAATAAAGAGTATGAAGAGTTAGAGAAAGCTTTTAATTTTACAGAGGAAGATTTTGTTAGATTTAATTTGAACGCTATAGATTGTGCTTTTATTAGTGAGAGAGAAAAAGCTGAACTTAGAGTAAGACTTATAAATGGAAAATAAAGAATTCATTTTGTAGATTCAGGGGGTGTTTAGTTAAAACACGAGGATACAAGATGAATTTTTTTAGTCTTTTTTAGAATTGTGTGATAAACTAAGTAACTAGAGGTTTTCATAATTATGTGGGGAGTTTGATGGTTTGAGACTTTTGTAATTATGTGATAATTGAATGACTAGAGGTTTTTTTATGAATGATATATTAAAAAAATGTAATTTATGTCCAAGAAATTGTGGCGTTAATAGATATGAAAGTGTCGGTTTTTGTAAAGCTGGTGCTAAGATTAAATTAGCTTATTATAGTTTGCATCAATGGGAAGAACCCGTTATTTCTGGAGATAATGGTTCTGGTACGGTATTTTTCTCACATTGTAATTTGAAGTGTATCTTTTGTCAGAATAAAAAGATAAGTACTGGTGGATATGGTAAGGAAATAACTAATGATAGATTTAAAGATATATTACTAGAACTTCAAGATAAAGGGGCACATAATATTAATTTAGTTACCCCTACTCATTATGTGCCGCAGATAGTAGAGGTTTTAAGTGAAATTAGAAATAAAGAGTTAACAATACCAGTTGTATATAATACTAGTAGTTATGAAAATGTTTCTACTATTAGATTATTAGATGGACTTGTTGATATATATTTGGCTGACTTGAAATATTTTGATGATAATTTAGGGTGCAAGTACTCAAACTGTAAAGATTATTTTGAGGGTGCTAGTTCGGCAATTGATGCTATGTATGAGCAAGTTGGTAAGTTTGAAATAGTAGATGGATTAATGAAAAAAGGTGTTATTGTTAGGGTGTTAGTATTACCAGGACACGTAGATGATAGTAAAAATATAATTAAGTATTTATATAATAAGTATAAAGATAATATAATTATTAGTATAATGAATCAGTATACTCCAATGGAAGTAATTGAAGAGTATCCTAATTTGAATAGAAAAATCACTGATGAAGAATATGATGATGTAATTGATTATGCTTGTTCTTTAGGCGTTGAAATGGCTTTTATTCAGGAAGGAGAAACTCAAGATAAGAGTTTTATTCCAGATTTTGACTTTAGTAATATTTAGTGGATGGATTAAGAATTGTTTATTATAATTGAAGTAGCATTGAAGATGATTTAGATTTGTGTTTAGATATTAAGAAAGGAGAATTTAAATGAAAGGTTTTAGAATAAATCCAGATAAAAAGTTGGTATCAGTTATAATGGAAGGATTAGAAAGAAAAGATGGGCACTGTCCTTGTCGCATTAATGTAGATGATACTACATTGTGTCCTTGTGATGAGTTTGTTAATGAGAAAATTTGTAAGTGTAAATTATATGTTCCTATTGAGAGTTGTGAAAAACATATAGAAGAAAAAGAAAATGCATAAGATGTAATCGTTAGTGTAAAAACAACTGAATTTTACTAGAAAATGCCCTTAATTGATAGAATTTATGGCATTTTTTATGATTTTGAACTTTTTTTAATAACTTCTATTTAATATTTTTCATTTTTATGGTATTATAAACGTATGTTTGGAGGTAATTATGAAGAAAATAAAATTATTTTTAGCAATTATAATGTGTTTATTTGCAATGCCATTAGCTGTTCTTGCAGATGAAGGTAGCGATGACAATGTAGAAGTTACTTCTGGAGAAACAGAGGTTCAAGAAGAAGATAATAGAGTTAAAATTTATTTCTTCCGTGGAGAAGGTTGTCCACATTGTGCTGATGCTGAGGAATTCTTTAATAGTATTGAAGAAGAATATGGTCAATATTATAAAATATTAGATTATGAAACTTGGTATAATAGTGATAACGCAGCTCTACTACAAAAAGTTGGTGAAGCTCGTAATGAAGAAATCAGTGGTGTTCCTTATATTTTGATTGGTGATAAGTCTTGGTCAGGATATGATGATTCATTTGCCGATGATATTAAAGATACTATTAAGTCTGAATATGAAAAAGCAGTTGCTGATAGATATGATATAGCTAATTATGTTGATTTTACTAATGCAGCTGGTAGTGTAACTGAAGCAGCTAAGAAATCTAATGATGCAATGGTATTAATAATTATATTACTTGCAGTTGCTGGTATCACTTATGGTGTTGTTGCAGCTAGAAAGAAAACAGTATAATTATAATAGAAGTTTAGAAAAGAGTCCTTATCGATGACTATCATCTTTAAGGATTCTTTTTTTGTACTTTTTATAGGCTATGTGGTTGTAATATTTTCTTTTTTATTGTTGACTTTCAGTTCAAAATAAAAAACTATGTTGTTACATAGTTTCGTTAAGTTATTGTTAAGATTTGCCTTTATTTTATTGAGATATTGTTAATGTCTGACCTACTGTTAGTAAATTTGATGTTAGATTGTTAGATGCTTTTATAGAATCTACTGATATATTGAATTGTTTTGCTATAGACCATAAGGTATCACCATTTTTTACTGTGTAAGTAAATTGATTTGAAGTATTGTTATCTTGAGAAGTTATTGGAATTCTTAGTTCATCCCCTATTTGAAGATTTACAGAAGATAAGTTGTTGAATGCTATTATGTCATTTACTGGTATGCCATATTTTTGAGATATTTTCCAAAGGCTATCTCCTCGTTGGACTGTGTATATTAAATATGGTGTTTCTGGCTCTTGGGGTTGTGTTGGAGTTGTCGGTATAGTTGGCTCTGTTGGAGTCGTTGTTGATGATGCTGGAATATAGATTTGTTGACCCGGTAGCAATGTGTTAGTAGTTAGATTGTTTAGAGTTTTTATAGCTTGGACTGTAGTTGAAAATCTGTTTGCTATTCCGTATAAAGTATCACCTTTTTCCACAGTATATGTGGATACGTCTGGATATGTTTTTTCTGTAACAAGTAGAACTTGGCCTATTTGTAGGTTGTTGGAAGTTAAGTTGTTTAAAGATTTTAGTTTTTGGACTGTGGTTGAGAATTGGCTGGCTATGCTATATAATGTGTCGCCTCTTTTTACTCTGTAGTAACCTTCAACTATATCTGTTGTTGGAGGAGTATATGGAATGTTAGCGTAATCGGCAATAGCCTTTACAACTCCTTCTACGTAGTCAGTTAGATTGTTTTGTAGTTTAGAGGCGTCTTTAGCATTATCGATAAAGCCATATTCTACAAGTAGTGACTCTAAGTTACCGGTATCACGAATAATGAAGTAATAGTCCTTGTTTGGATTTTCTGGTAGACGACGTTGATATACTTTCCTTTCTATTTGGCCTGCTGCCCCAATATTATCTAGAGCCATTTCAGCTAGAGTTGGGTCGTTTCGAAGGGCGTAGACTATTTCAGCACCTTCGCCACCACGAATATTTGGCTCTCCGCTACAACCGAGTTTAAAAAAATTTAATTTGCATATTTAATCTTTTTTTACAGTTAAATATTTTTGATTTCTAGCATTAATACTATTTTTATTTGTATAATCTAATTTACCACCACTTATTAAAGGTTTAATAATATTGGTAGAAATATATTGTCTTGATTTAATATGTAGATATTCTTTTATTTCTTTTGCAGTTTTAGGATCTTTACAATATTCTAATATCATATCTTGATATTCACTAATATTTGTTTTTTGTTGTCCACTTTGTTGTCCACTTTGTTGTCCACTTTGTGTATCACCTTGTTCTACAATTTGTTGACTAGTTACAACACTCTTATTTCTAAAGATTACTTTAAAACTATCTCTTTCTTCATAAAATTCAGGTTCAGGTAATCCATATTTTTTCATTTCCCTCTTCATAGTTGGAATTCCAGAATGTCGATTTTCAATTACGTCACCTTTTTCTTCAAGAATTCTAACAATTGTTGGATTTCTTGATTCCATAGTTGTGGCAGTTCCTAGTTTTTCTAATTTATTAGTACCATAAAGTGCTCCTGGATTAATTATTTCAATCCTATCATTATACATATAAACAGATACATAAGCATTTTCTGTCTGTGTACTATAATCTCTATGGATCAAAGCATTAGCAACAGCCTCTCTTAATGCTTCTAATGGATATTCAGTTCTATTAATTCTTTTTCCTTCAGAATTAATTATTACACTATTTTTCATATTTCGCATTAAAAAGTTCATAGTACCTATAATCATTTCTTCTATAGTTCCATCAACTCTTTTATTATCAATAAATCTTTCTCCTAAAGCTCCTGTATCTCCTATCTCAATTCCAGGAATTACAACACAAGCGACAAATAATTGTGGATAATAAGTTTGTGGGAATTCTCCAAACAACATTGTCCCAGCTAATGTTGGGTACACTTTTTCTTCGCTAGTATCTGTAATACCACATATTTTTAAACATTTATCAAAAGAATTCTTAGCAAAGTTAGGTTTTTCATCTTTTAATTTATTTATATATTTTGTTAGTTCTTCTTGATTCAAATCATTAACGCTTGCACGCTTTGTAGGTCTAGTATCTTCAAAAATATGATCATTATAACTTTGAAGTGCATATATTTCATAATCTGTCATTACTTCATCTCGGTCACCTACTCTAGTATACGAACCTTTATTTAATCCTTTCGGTATATAATAGCATGGTTTCTTATTTTGTAATATCTCATCTATTTTAACCGCTAATATATTCTTTCCTTCAAATTTCATAGGTAAAATGTCTGGTCTAATTGCAGGCTCCATTGAATCACTACATAAAGAAGAAATTTTCTTTTGTAAATCATTTAAATCATATACGCCTTCAGTTTTAAAACCAGTTTCCTCATTTATACCAAAAATTATTATTCCTCCATATTTATTCGAAAAACTTGAAAATGTATCATAACATTTTTTAGGAAAATCAACTGAAGCCGTTTTAACTTCAATCATATTGGTTTCAGTATCATATTTCCTTAAATAATTTATTGCTTCAATTACTTCAGTTTCAGTCATGAAATCATCTCCTTTTAATTATTATACTATAAAAGCGCATTTTTATTGTCGATATTTCGCATAAATCATTAATTTGCTACCATTCTATCTCGTTAGGATATTCACACATTCTAACATCGGTTATTAGGCAATTATTTTCTTGACAATATTTTTCTACTTCAATTTTCATTTCGGAATAATCTATATAATCACCGTAATTATAAATTGCATCTAAAGTTTTAGATAAGTCTTTTGCTCTTTTTTCTTTGGTTTGTTTTAAATAATCACACGTTACAACATCAAACCATTGAGGAAAAAATATTTTATCTGAAATTATCGTATCAATTAACCCTTTTTCTAATTTTTTCATCTTTGTAGGTGTTAATACTTGATCCATTAAATTAAAAACTTGGGAATAAAATAATTTTATATTGTTTAAATATGGATTATAATCATTTTTCTCATTCTTTGGTATATTCATAATAAAATATTTAATTAAAACAATGTCTGTAAATAAATCAGTTAAAATATAATCAAAACTATAATATAAATTATTGTTTGATACTTTCTTTTTAGAAATTTTTTGATATTCTCTTACTTCTTCCCTTAACTCATTATCTACAAATTTAAAATTTCCGTCTCCTTGATAACTATGTCTAACTTCATACAAGAATCCAAATATATGATCTTGCATTACCTCTTCCATTAAGTTTTTGGGTTCAGCTTTTATTAAATAATGAATAGAATCGTATAAGAAATCTAAATCCTCATAATCACCAGATATATTTATACCAGCATAATTTTTTGTTAATTCTACTTTAATCATAACTACATCTCCTCCAAAGTAAATTCACAAGCTTATTATACTATAGATTTATTAATTATGATTAAAATATTATAATATTGATTTATTTTCTTGGGTATGAATTTCTAGCTAAATTTCTATTCTCATATTTGAAATTAATCATTGGAATAACATCATATTTAAATTTAATACATATATTTCTTTTTTCATCTATAACTATTGTGTCAATTAGAGTATCTGTTAATGTTTTCTTGGGTTTCTTTAAATCTAATAGTTCTTTTATTTTCTTAGTATAGTTAGGTAATACTATTACCTTATTTTTTATGTTTAATTTTTTTATTTCTTCGTTATTAATACTATCATTTATCTTTTTTAATTTCTTTTCTGATTCTAAAGATAATTCTTTATATAATTCACCGGTTATAACACCTTCACATCTATCGTTATATAAAGTTGATAACCTACTTAATATTTGTTCTTTATCTTTATTTAAATCACTTATTCTTTTATCTACACTCTCTGTTTCTTTATGAATAGTTTTAACTACTTCATTATTTAATTCTTCTATATTTAATACTTTAATAAAACTCGATACAGATTCGTCAATTTTTTCTAATATTTGTTCCTCTAAATAATCATACGGATAAAAGTGTGAACTGCATCTTCCTCTTTTAGGGTCTCTAGAATATCTATTACAATTAATAGACCAATAATCTAGTTTCTTTCTGTAATAAACTGATAATCTATTTCCACATTCTTTGCAAAATAATTTGCCTTCTAGTATTCTTTTTTCTCTTCCTGTTTTTATAGGTACATTTCTAGTATATCTTTTTCTTAATGCTTGAACATATTCAAATGTTGTTTTATCAACTAATGGTTCATGTGTATTTTCCACTATTACCCATAGACTTTGATCTAAGTTTATTTTCTTTTTAGATTTATAATTTACTTTTGTTTGAGTATGCTGAACCATATCTCCAGTATATATTCTATTAGTTAAAATCTTTTTTACTGTTGATATATTCCAAGTATCTCTATCAATTAATCTAGAAGAAAAGTTAGTCTTCTTATAACCACTTGGAGTTGGAACATTATCATTATTAAGTCTAGTTGCTATTTCAGTTGGACCTACTCCATCTGCTCGCCACTTAAATATATTTTTTACAATAGGAGCTGTATCTGGATTAGGTATTAAATGTCCCTTATCTTCTGGATCTCTCATATATCCAAAACTAGGTAAACTACCTATAAATTTTCCATTCTTTCTTTTATCATTTAAAACATTTCTTATTTTAATAGAATTTTGTTTACTATAGTAATCATTACATGCAATTATAAATGTTGAAGAATCATTACTAGCTTGATTTTTAAAACTATCAAATGACTCAAGTATAGATATAAATCTTATATTATTCTCTGGAAAAAATGTTTCAATATAATATCCGGTCATTACATGATCTCTACCAAATCTAGATAAATCTTTTACCACTACACAATTTATCTTTTTCATCTTTATATCCTCTAACATTCTTTGAAATCCAGGTCTATCAAAATCTGTTCCTGAATATCCATCATCAACATATTCTCCAGATAAATTAAAATTATTGTTTTTAACATAACTTCTTAATAACTCTTTTTGATTAATAACACTTTCACTATCAGATTCATATTTCTTATCTTTATCTTCTTGAGATAATCTTATATAAATTCCAACATTGAAATCTATACCAGTTAAGTAAGTATTATTCATTCATTCCTCCTTGTCTCTTACTTGACTGGATACTAAGATAATTAAATAATACCGCGCTATTTATAAATAAGCAATGCATCAGCTTGTATATTCCTGTACTTCTTTTTTTATCTCATCGATAAGATATTTTAAAATAAGATCTTTAAATGTTATATTATTTGTTATTTTTTCATTCATAGCAACACCTATTTAAGACTATGAAAGAATTGTTTATTTTATTATTCTTCATCCTATTCCCCCTTTTTATTCCATAAAAAAACTATTCATATTTTCATATCAATAGTTTAATTAATTTTTTTATTCTCTAATAAATTATCTTATTTGTCATTAATGTTAAATACATTTTTTTCGAGCCTCATAATAACTTTAAAAAGTTTCTTGTTAAAAATTTCTTTCAATTCTTCTTCTGTAGGATTTTCTTTATCTGTTTTAAATGTTTGTGTAATCTTGTAAATAACTTTTTGTTTTTTCATAATGTTATCACCTCTCAAATAAATCATAACGCAATTATAAAAATAAATCAGCACCTAATTTTATTGATGTGACTTTGACTTATCTTCTGTAATAACAGCATCAAGATTTTTATAAATATAATCTTTTAGCATAGATTCCATAACAGATTGCATTGAAATATTTTTAGCTAACAATATCTTTCTAAAAGCCAAATCTGTATTATAATCTATTCTAAATTTCTTTTGTACTGGTTTAGTTAGTTTCATTTATCATCTTCCTTTCATTAATTTTGGTACCATTCTTTACCTTATAAAAAAGTGAATTTTTACATTTAATTATAATAGAATGTAAGCAGGATAACCCTGTTTACAAAAAACTCACCAATGGTGAGTTTATCCTTATTTCATATGATATTAGTAAAGTTAGTAGTGTTTACACTTTCTCATTTTGTTATACAATCGTTTACTTAAGAACCATTATTCTATAATGGTTGTTACACAATCGTACACACTTTTCTAATTGAGTTTTTGCTGAAATTGGTACTATATAATTAAAAAGATAAATATTATTAGTACCATTTCTTGATAAATATAAATATTTTTAAGGGGGGAATTTTGAATACAAAAAAGCACTAATCAGTTGAGTAATTAGTGCTAAAATATATTATTATTTTGTATTCTACCATATTGTATCATAGTAATGTCTAAAGTCAATAAGGATAAAATGTTTGATAAAAAGCGATAAAAATGTCTAGTGAAAGCCATCTTAACAAGCATAACTACTGATGATTTTTTAATTATAACTGATATACCTTTTATAGTATTGACTTTGTATGATATTTTTTCTTTGGGTAATAAAGAAATTAATGCTAATGAATCAATAGTATAATTCATGTTTTTTCTTATACACTTTTCTAAAAATAAGATAGTTCTGCTTTCTATAGTTATTTCATTTTTTCATTAGTCAATAATTTTTTTCAATTAACATGTTTTCTATATCATCAAAAATTTTAGTTTCTAACTTTAAAATTATGATTTCTTCTTTTTCATTTTAAAGTTATGTTTTAAACAATTTTTTTCTCTTTCTCAGCAATACTAAAATAGTATAATTAAAATACTTTTCGAATACTTTTTATACTTTTTTTAGACAATTTTAATAGTTTTTAAAAGTATCTATTATTTTATTTATAGATGTAGTTAATAATTTTGTATCATCCTTTGTACATTGAAAATAGCTATCAATAATATATTTTGTATCTATTAAAATTAGTGCAATATGTTCATATAATTTATTTTTATTGTCCTTCCAATTACTTTCTGCAAATCCTATATACTCTATGTTTTTATTAATATTAAAAACATTATTTGCTTTGTTGTATGGAACAATAAAAGCATTAAATATCTTGCTGAATTTTTGCTTATTATTTGCATATTCACCATATGTTATTTGTTTTTGTATAGATTCAGTATGAGGCAAATCGACTAAATTCCCACTTATACCAAATTTATAATATTTTGAATCCAATATATATAACTTGTCATCATCAGATAAAATAGTGTCTGGTCTAAGTTTACTATCATTTGATTTGTTCCAATCCAAAATACTCCAACTTGCGCCAGGAAAAAAATCACTAACCTTTTCATTACCAAACACATCATCTATCATATATTCCCAAATATACTCAAATTGATTAGTTCCGTATTTTTTTTCACCATATACTGAGTTCTCATCTGTTGTATTATCTTTATTTTTTTCTATATTATGTAATCTATAAAAATCTCTATGTGTATCACCTGTTATATAAATCATTGTTTCACCTTCTCAACTTTATTTGCTATTTTTTGCTTTTCAAATCTTTGAAAAATTTTAACTTTAACATTCTTTCTAAAATAAATAATATTTTTTTCATTTGGAAAAACTTTTTTTGCTCTATTTACATAATCAATAAATTTTTTAGATTCTCCATTACTGCAATTCAAATCTTTTAATATTCTATGTTTATCTATTTTAGTGTGTTTTTTCTTTGCTTTATTTAATCTCACATTTTCACGTTCTTTCATATTATCTATTTTTCTATACAATTTATAAAAGAACTTTGTTAATGTTTTATCTCTAAATCTAACATACAAACCGTCAAATGAAAAACCTAGATAACTAATAAAATTACCACCATCTTCCATTCCTTTAATACATTCATGTAAAGAACTTATTTTACCATCCTCATATAAATAACCTGACGTTTTCTCTACATTCATTATCAAAGTTGGATAATTGTTTTTTTCTTCCAAAAGTTTTTTCCATATTTCTTTTATAGAATCAACTTTATTTTTAGGTACAATAACAATTAAATCATCAGAATATCTCATATACAAGCCGTTTTTTGAAGTTACATAGTTGCTTACCGCTTTATCAAATTTTATCATGTATACATTAGCAAATACACCACTTAATGGCGAACCTTGTGGGATTCCATATGTTTCCTTATTTATTTTAATTTCATCTTTTAAGTCTTTTTTTGCATCATTCCACGAAATTTTATCAAATAAACTATTGTTAGATTTCAGACTTTCACTGGTTTCTATTTTTTTAGATATCAGATAATTTTCTATAGTTTGTTTTTCTATATAAGAATATCTTGTTATACTTTTGAACACTTTATAAAAATCTTCATCTAACTTATCTATCGATAAAACCTCGCATAAGTATTTCTTTAGCAAATCATGATTAATATAATCAAAAAAATTAGAAAAATCACTAACTAATATATAACACTCACCACTTTGTTTTATAAAATCAAAGGCAGTTTTTGCAAACTCTATGTTTGTTTTTCCTTTCAAATTTGTTCGATAAGCAATTGCTGATTTATTTAAATTATTGTCATTACAATATCCATTGTATTTATTATTTAAATTATATGAATACCATTGATAAATACATCGGTCAATATGTGAAGCATATTTTATAGGTCTTTCTTTTATTTTCCAATGATGATGTGTTGTATCATTTATCTCTTTAGTAAATTTTTTAAATTCTAATTTATAACTAATGAAAGGATAAAATCCATGTTTTATTACATAGTCTTTATCTTTTACTTTAGTAATTACATCATTTATATTAATTACTTTATCTATATGTTGATAATACCTTGGTTTAAATATTTTATTTTTCATTTTTCCTCCAAATTAAAGAAACACATCCTGGTTGCAGCCACCAATATGGATGTGTTCATTAATAACCTTTCAATTTTCATTCTTCACAATTAAAATTTACTTAGTCCTTTTTAATGCTGCGCCTCTTTACATTAGTTATAGTATAATAATAGTAGATGAATTATTGAATGTATTAGTTCAATTCTTCACATTTCTAATATCAACTATTCAGTCAAAGCGAGGTGGTTCAGTTATGAACGTAAACTTTAACCTAATAATTATCAATTTAGTATTGACAATTAACATTTAACACCCTACGATACAATTTACCGTGGCAAAATATATTATACTCTTTTTTTTATTTTAATCAAGCACTCTGACACATAAAGTGCTATTTTAATTATAATATTTATTTAAAACATAGCTCATATATATTCTAATACTCATTCATAACAACTTCTAAGCAAGTTAAATGTAGCTTTAATTAAATCATAAAATGCATAAAAGGATAAACAAAAACTAAAAGAAGATAAGAAATTAAATATAAATTTTTTCATAGAAACAATAATAAACAAATCGAAATCAACATTTATAGGATTTTTAACAAACGGAATATCTAAATATAACACAAGATTACAAATAATTAGGATAATAATTAAATATAATATTAGAAATATATCTTCCTCAATACTTTTGATAATTTCTCTTGATTTTATTTTAAGTTTCTCTTTGTTGTTATTTTTCTTTATAATACCTGTAATTGAAGACGAAATAAAACTAAAACCGCTGAAACATAACCCCAATAAAGTTAGTAATATTCCTATTAAACTTTTAGAATCAGTTAAAAAAACATCTGTATTAATACATAAACCTGAAACAAATGATAATAATATGCACATTAATATAATTACCTTTTTCTTCATACTAATTGCTCTCCTTAAATTTTTCAATTGTTTCTATAGAATCAAAGCATCTTATTATTTCATTTATTTCAATTTCATTTAACTTATCTTTCATTAAGTTTTCATAAGAGATTGGTACATTAACTTTTGTACTTTTTTGGCTACTACTAATCCTTTCTTTTCTTCCGTTATTTCCTAATTTAGTTATTTTCCAATGTCCACCACCGGCACTTATATACCTAACATATGAATCAAATCCCGTTTTATTTGGATTTAAATTACCTTTGGTATTACAAAAATTTATGTTTACTACATCTGAACCAACATTTTTTTCTGCCTCTTTTAAGAAAATATTAACATCATCCTCTGCATCAAACATATTCGGAGCAATCAATCTAAATTCTATATTATAAATTTTACTATTATTATCAAAGTGTGTCCAAAAGTTTTCTTCTTCAATAATTGGATTTAACGTTATTCTTATATCTTTTTCTTTTAAATTATTATTAATAATATTTTCTAATACTGTTCCACACGTATTATAATTTTCAAACACTTGAGTATTAGATTCAATTAAAAATTTTTGAGTTTTTAAATCAACAAATATATTAACATAAGGATAATCATTATCTTCACGTTCAATAATATTATTATCAACAAGTTCTCTTTTATTAAATTGTTTTTTTCTTGCTAGTTGACAATGTAAAACATCATTATAATTATTTTTAAATATAAGAAAGTAAATTCTACTTTGATAGCGTGATTCAAACTTTTTTTCAGATTCAATCATAGAAAAGAATTCTCTAAATATTTTATTCTTCGAAGCCGAATCATTTTGTAATGAATAATTATAAATAGTAGCTTGTTCCGGAAAAGTTATATTTCCCCTAAAACCATAAAACAAATTTGTTACTTCCATACTTCTACCTCCATATAAAAAATAAGCAGTATCCATCTAAAAAAGAATAAATACTGCTATCTTTCATTTATAATTATAGCACAAAAAACCGGTAAATGAACTGCGCAAACTTCCAACAGAAACACAGTGGTTGGAGTTTAAACACAATAATTATACTCCGGACATGATTGGTAAGGATATAAGCGCCCTTGCCAACAGTGCTTCTCTTTACGAAAAAAGTTGCGCCTATATGCTTTGGGGAATTGATGACGAAACACACGAAATTGTTGGAACAGATTACGACCTCCAGACCCTAAAAAAAGGAAATCAGGAGTTGGAAAACTGGCTTCGTTCTCTTTTGAGCAAGAATGCCGATTTTGAATTTCACACGGTTCAAATGGCAGAGGAAAAGCGTGTAGGTGTATTGATTATCTATAAAGCAACAAACCAAACAGTAATGTTTGATAAAGTTGACTATATTCGCGTTGGAAGTTACAC
>OIYO01000533.1_pt1 | contig 30538 bp, 26 predicted proteins | sample 1588191 | NCBI WGS metagenome assembly OIYO01 (sample SAMN03283275) | human gut metagenome | biome: human-associated habitat; material: feces | host: Homo sapiens | place: Peru | collected 2012 | reverse complement strand
GTTTCGGAAAATTCTCCGTCAGCGGGTAGAGCCTCGTGGCATAACCCGCGGCAAGGATCAGGCATTTCATGACTTGGCTTCTAAATTTTCACGCCGTCCGCGCTATGGCAGATGCAGGCCGAGTAATGCCCCCGCAGATCCGGGAACTCGGCAAGATACTCAGTCTCGACTTTTTTGAATATTTCCTCCTTGAACGACGGGTCGATCAAGGCCATGCAGCAGCCCTTGAATCCGGCTCCGCTGAAGCGGCCTCCGTAGATGCCGTCGGTTCTGGTCATGATCTCGTAGATCTTTTTCAGCTCTGGAGAGCCGGTCTCCCATTTCTCGATGGATGAGCCTTCTCCATCTCGACAGCGCCGGCGATCATCTCGCGCACATCGAATCCCGCCAGCACGATCGGCAGAAGTCCGACCGGAGTGAGGACGGAGAACCGGCCCCCCACGTTGTCCGGAACGACAAATGTCTTGTAGCCTTCCTGTGTGGAGAGGGTCTTGAGGGCTCCCTTGTGAGCGTCGGTGATGGCGACAATCCTTTCGGAAGCGTCTTTGTAGGTCTTCTCGATGTGTTCCTTGACGATCCTGAACGCGACCGCAGGCTCGGTTGTGGTGCCGGACTTGGAGATCACCACGGTGGCGACATTCCTCTCGGCCACAAGATCCATCAGCTCCGCGAGGTACTCTTCGGAAAGATTGTTACCTGCGAAGACAACCTCCGGAGCCTCTTTCGCCCCGCCAAGCTGCTTGGCGAAATTGTGGGAGAGTGCCTCGATGGCGCAGCGGGCTCCGAGATAGGATCCACCGATGCCGATAACGACCACCAGGTTGACACCCTTTGCCTTCCAGCAGTCACGTACCGCCTCGCAATCGGCGATCAGTGACTCCGGTGTCTGCGATGGCAGATGCTTCCATCCGAGGAAGTCGTTGCCCGCACCGCTCTCGCTTTCAAGTACATCGAAGGCCTCAAGAGCCTTGCCGACGTATTTCTTGTAATCTTCATCTTTGACAAAGGAGGCACATCCTCCCAAATTGACTTTAACCATTTTCTTCCAAATTATTAAGGTTAACTAACTATGTATTCGTTAAACAAATCTGTTCAACCTGTTCAATCTGTTCAACCTCTCCAGCCTGTCCAAATCTTTTTGGTAGATAATCCTTAGCCGTCAATAATATGCCACCGGCACACTCTTTCTTACCCAAGGCATCTACCAACAAAAAAAACATTTTGCAAAAAATAACCATTTTCGCAATAAAAACTCCCACTTATCACGGATAATTTTAACGAATATGTTCGCCAAGGAATATTCATTCATGGGTACCGCCGCCAGTAACCACGACAGCACGCCAGTAAAGTAGGTCAGAAGTCGAATATGTACTAAGTGCCAAGCCCTTCGTGAGCAAAACAGGCGCTTTGGCTCACGAGCGTGACTCGCAGGTGGCCTTCGTGCGCAAAACAGGTGCTTTGGCTCACGAGCGAGACCCGCGGACGGCCTTCGTGAGCGAAACGGGCGTTCCTGCTCACAAGCGTGACCCGCAGGCGGCCTTTGTGAGCAAAACAGGCGTTCCTGCTCACAAGCGTGACCCGCAGACGGCATTCAGACTCCTCATTGTGCGCATGGTTTTGAAAATAGCAGCGGCGGCCAAACTTTTGGCCGCCGCTGCCTATGGTATGGTCACCGGGTTGGGGCTAAAATACATGCTCCTTGTCCGGTGTCAAAGGAACACTATTTTTTGAAGTAATTGAAGTTGTTGTTGATGATGGCCTGAGGCAGGAGATCGCCATAGACCTCGTAGCGTCCGGACTTAAAGTTGCCTACCCAGTCCATCATGATCATTCCTGTTGCGGTGTTTAAAATAAGTGCACGCCAAATTCCCAATCATAATAAAGCCAAATATCCAAATATAAATACGCCATTTTTCCAAAAAAATATTCAAAATGAATTGAATTACAAAGGAATGTACTATCTTTGCACCAAAATATAATTCTATGGAATATAAGAATCGAATAGCAGATCAACTGCTACGTGATAAATTAGAGGCAATGGGTGCTGTCTTGATAGAAGGTCCCAAGGCTTGTGGCAAAACAACTACAGCAGAGCAACAGGCTAAAAGCATTATTTATATGGATGACCCTACCAAACAGCAGCAATACAAACAGATGGCGCAAACAAATATTAGCTTTTTGCTTGAGGGGGAAACTCCTCGTTTGATTGATGAATGGCAGGAAGTTCCCCAATTTTGGGATGCCATCCGATTTGAGGTAGACCATAGAGGCGAAGATGGACAATTTATGCTTACAGGTTCTGCGGTGCCTGCTGAAGCTAAAGATATTCATCATACAGGTACTGGAAGATACGGATGGCTTACCATGCGCCCTATGAGTTTGTGGGAATCCGGCGACTCTACTGGTGAGATAAGCCTATCGGATTTGTTTCTTACACCTGATAAAATAGGAGCTTTGAATAAACTTACATTGCCGATGCTTGCTTTTGTTGTTTGCCGTGGAGGGTGGCCTAAGGCTTTGCAAAAGAAAACAGAAAAGGCAGCACTATTGCAGGCGACAGAATATTATAAAGCGATAACAAATAGCGATATATCACGAGTTGACAACGTAAAACGAGATGCCGAACGGGCAAAGAGAATTATGCGTTCTTATGCCAGACATCAAGGCTCTCAAGCAAGTATCGCGACAATCCTTGCCGATATATCAGCAAATGAACCGGAGGATGTAAGTGATGAAACAATAGATTCATACCTTACTGCCTTGCGGAAAATATTCATAATAGAGGATATGCCGGCGTGGAATCCCAACTTAAGAAGTAAAACCGCTGTTCGCACATCAGACACAAGGTACTATGTCGACCCGTCAGTTGGTGTGGCAGCTCTTGGACTAGGTCCTAATGATTTAATTAATGACCTGAATACATTTGGGTTGTTTTTTGAGGCAATGTGCATTCGAGATCTTAGGGTTTATGCCGATGCCTTGGATGGCTCTGTATATCATTATAGAGACAAGAATGGTTTGGAATGTGATGCTGTGGTACATTTGCGTAATGGCTCATATGGTCTTATTGAAATAAAGCTAGGTGGAGAAAAGTTGATTGAGGACGGTGCAAAAACCTTAATGGCACTTTCAAATATCATAGACACCTCCCGAATGAAAGCCCCTGCTTTTTGTATGGTGCTGACAGGTGTTGGTGACTTTGCCTATAAACGAACAGATGGAGTGTATGTTGTGCCGATTGGATGTTTGAGATCATAAGTTTTGACATTCAGAATAATAATAGTTAATGTAAGCAATGATGCATGGATAAAATCTGTAACTTCGATATTGTAATCAATACATGTCTTGCTGAGATCAATCCGGCCTCGCTAATGCCGGATTTCGATAAGAACGGTTTTTTGTTATCGGTCATCAACGGATTTGCTTACACTCGCAGGCGGCCTTCGTGAGCGAAACAGGCGTTCCTGCTCACAAGCGAGACCCGCGGACGGCCTTCGTGAGCGAAACAGGCGTTCTGGCTCACGAGCGAGACCCGCAGGCGGCCTTCGTGCGCAAAACAGGCGTTCCTGCTCACGAGAGAAACCACGGGAGTGTGCCGCCGGATCTGGGCTGTCTTATCCTCTTCTTCTCCTCAGATGCCTTATGGCACCTGAGGCTTATGTCGGGATTGACCAAAGGGCATTATTCCCTTATACAGCTTTTCATGTCAACCTTTTACGTTTACTGTTCCCTATAGTGGAGAAATGACTCTTCACAAAAGCGGTGAGAGGCCTGAGCAAGACCTCTCACCGGAACGCAAAATCAGCAAAATTGCCGTTAATAATCAAAGGGTAAGATCAGAGATTCATCGGTATTGTGTGATCAGTTCCACTTACGAAGGTTGGTGATGGTGTTGTTGAGGTTCTCAAGACGCTTGTTGTAGCAGTACTTGAGGTTGTCCATCACATCGTCGAACTCCATATTCTCGTCACCGCACAGCCAATGCTCATCCAGATAATTACCGACCTTCCAAATCTTTCGGTTATACTCATCAGAAAGCCTGTTTGCGGTGCGCCTCTCCTCCACGACTCTGTTGGCGACATCTATCAAGTCTGGGTAGACATCCGCCCAGCGAGCCTTGACCCTATTGATGTAGTTCTGATCCTTCATCAACAGAGGCCACCACATATAGTACCTCCTTGGGGTCTCATTATATTTAATGGCCCTTTCGATGAGAAGTGAACTCCATGTGTGATAGTAGTACGCGTTCTTTTCCGTGTCCACATTCGTGAAGTTCTGGCTGTCAAAGTCCCAAACCGGTCCGGCGCAGAGTTTTCCGTCCCCGTCCTTGTACATGTAGACACTCTTCGGATGCTGTATCTCGTCGTTCATCGCGATCTCGTAGACAAACCAGTAGTCGATCACTGAGTTGATGTCGAGACTCTTGTAGGCCTCTGGGTAATTACCATTAGTAAGGTTGCTCTCGATGGCGTTGATGTAGGTTTTCAGATTCTCGAAAATCGCGCTGCCATCATATGTGGTGCCATTCGTCGCTGTGACCTTGAAGTCATCCTTGAACAAGCAAGGCAATTCACGCATTGAGGTTTTGAATTTCCAGGTCTCGTCGTAATTATTGTCGAACTCGATAAGGTAGCTGCAATCCTTCACGGTAGGGCTGGTGTTTTTCTCGACAACATCCTCAAATATCGGGTTTGTCATTTTCAGCCTGTTCTTATTGATCTTGATCTGCTCGCAGAAAAGATAGTTGCCGGCGTGGATGCCATTGATGACCAGCTCGACATTCTGCCCTGAAGGATTCCAGACCAGTCCCTTACCTAAGGTGCTTCCGTCTGTTGGCCCGTTGATGAAGTGGTTCTGGATGGTCTGGGCGATGTTGAACGCCAGATAGTTACGAATGAGTGACATGTCCGTCCACGGAGAGAGCAGAATCCATCTCTTGTGCTCCTTCATCCCAAGGATGCCCGCCTTTTTGTTCAGCCTGATAGCCATCGGCCTCTTGTCGTAATTGGACGACGTGTTTCCCCTGAGCCTGATGCTGCAACCGGCCTTATTCAAGTCCGCCACACCGTTTTTGTAGACAGCGATGTCGTCGGCCTCGCTCCATTTTGTACCCTTGGCAGGGATGGAGAAGTCAAGGAAGCTGACTGTTCCCGGAGTGTTGACATTGACAACCACCACCGGCAGTCCGGTGTTCGTGACGGTAACGGTGAACACCTTTCTCTGCGTGCCGCTGACAAGGGTATATTCAACAGGAGTCCGGAAATCCTGGCTTGATACACCGCTTTCCTGAACCTCATCGTTGCAAAGAACCTTCACTCCCTCAGGTACCGTGAACGTCGGTACAAGCGTGAAGTTGTAAAGGTAAGGGATGCAGCAAGAGACCGTGCCGGCGTTCTTGTCGATCGCGCAGCTGAAATCCTCCGCGGCCTTGACTTCGGTCTTGGAGGTACTGGTGTTCAGAACCGCCGTCTTCTTCAGAAGGCTTGACTCGTTCTTGGCGATTTCGAACCCGAAACTCTTGAACTCCAGTGGAGTCGTGCTGATGTTTTCGACCGTGCAGTTGTTCTCCGGCTTCAGGTCATCAAGGTTCAGAGGGATGTCGTAGCATGCTCCGGCCTGGAAATCTACGAGAGCCTTGACCTCGAATGACACCTTGTGGGAGTCAGTCAATAATTGAATCTCGATCTTGTCACCTTTCTTGATGCCTGGCGCGATGGCGGCATACACGACAGCCTTTCTGCCAACCGGGATTCCTCCCTCCTCGTCCTTCGCCAGTTTCACAGTGATCTGGGATGAGGTCTTTCCGTCAACAGCGGCAAGACCCGAAGCCAGGTTGGTTAGATTCATCGTGAAATCACCGGTCCAGGCGCGAGGCACCGCGATCCCTTCAACTTTCTGTCTGAATATGATGGACTGGAGTCTCTCCGAGCTTGCGACCTCGTCAAGCTTGCTTCCGAATGTCACCTCCGCCTTCAGGAAGGACACCAGAGGCTTGAATATGAACCCATAGCCTCCATCTTTTTTGACGGGAGTGTCGCTGGCCTTCACATCGTTGGCGGCGATAGAAGCTTCGTCCGTGTAGTACTGCACTGAGGCCACATTGACCGGGATCGCTCTGCTGTCCGTCGCCCCTTCCACGTAAGGATAGTAGGCAAACCTTGGCTGGTCGCCTGTGTTCAGCGAGCCTTTGAACTCTCCGGAACTCACAGGAGTGGAGAATGTGCCGTCGAACGGGGCGTTAGGGGTGGTGTTTCCGAACACGCCGACTCTGTCTCCGACAGACCAGAGTATGCCTACCGATCCGTCTGCCGTCGGCTCGATGTCGATCTGGGTTCTTGTCACAGGAATCTGTCCTATTTCTCCGGTAAGGGAGATCGACTCCTGTCCCAGTACCTCCGTCTCCTTGTTGTCGGCGCAGGAGGCGGCCATCAGTGCCGCCAGCACCATCAGCACAGATGCTGAATATGTTCGCTTCATAACCTATGTGTTAAAGAGTTTAATCCATTTACCCATAGGTTAAGTCTTTAGGTAAGCCTCTACAGTCCGAAGCCCGTTCCTCCACTACTGTAGGAGGAGTCGTAGGATCTGGTACCCTGAGGCGCGTCACGGACGCATCGGATTGTAAAGTCCGCATCGGACTGTCCGTGACCGGTTGTTACGATCGGCGTACCTGACGATCCGTCTTTCTGAAGGTAGTAGATCATGAATGTATTACCTGGATTTGACGGGTCATGTATCAGGTTTCGATTGTATTTGGTCTTGGCTGCGTATCGCATGGTTCCGGTTTCGGTTTGGGCTCCAGAAGGCTTGTAACCGGCGAGATTGCCGGTAATCTCCTCACCACAGTACATTGGGATGAAGTAGAGCTCCTTCTCGTTCGGGATCCTCCACTTGCCCAGATCGTCGGTGCCTTCCTGGTAGTATTTCTCGCACCAGTCACCGTTCATGATCTCAGTGTACTTGAAGGTGTTTTTGGCTGGGGTTCCACCAGTAACTATTGTTTGTTGAGGCGTAGACTTGCTGTATGTGTATGTGTAATATTTTGTTGACCATAAAATGCCTACTGTTCTTGTGGTCAGTGTAACCGTTACGTTGAAAGATGTGTAATTGCCGTTGTCGCTCTTTATTTTAATTGTTGTCGATGCTGTCGCACCATTATTAGTTGATGAAAGGTTGATTGTAACACTGACATTGAACTCCGCTGCCGTAACATTTACTTCGTTATCGGCTCCGATTTGATAGGTGTAGTTCTTAGACGCATCGTAATTAGTAATCTTTATCGGAACAGTTATATTATGAGGAGTCGTGTTGCTCTGACTCTCTGGTATTCCAGTAGGATTAAGCTCGCCAACTGTGATTTCAGGAGCATAGGTGTCCTCTCCGCTTGCCGGAATGTTCAGATCCGCACTGGCGATCTTGAAAGCCTTAGGCAATGTACTCGCCGCATCGAAATTCTCGTGCTCAGGATACTCTCCGATCTGCATGTTGGTTCTCAAGGTCTCGTCCTTGAGGCCGTTCACTGTCACGACATAGTTATCCTGGTCCCAACTTGTGATGTCCGAGACTTCACCCGAGGTTGAGTTTGTGCCAAGATTCCTGACGCATCGTATCATAGGATATGTCTCTTTATTAGCCCAGGAACTGATTGCGGTACCCTCCAAAGCCCACCAGATACGGAAGCCCTGGTTTGTACTTGTCGCATAGTTCGTCGTCTCGAATGATATCTCTGTAGGCAGAGACTTCTTACCGCACCAGGCGAAGATGCATTGGCGGACGCTAGGAAGGTACCACCTTACCTCGTCCTCGTCAATTTTGCCGTCACCGTTGAGGTCTCTGTTTCTTGAGAGACATTCGAACATCGGATTGGCTCCGGTAGTGGTCATTATGTTGGCCGAGGTAGGAGGAGTCGCCCCTGTGAAGCCGTTTTGGGCAATGTTCACATAGTCGATCCACGTCTTGGTTGTTTTAGTGTTGATGATCTCCCAGGTGTTTTTCAATCCGTTCTGCAATTCCGTTCCCGGATAGTCGTCATCACCGGTGAAAGCGGCTGCCGGTGTCTCCTCCACAGATTCAAATCCGAATGGATTACCCACATTATCTTTATAGAATGTCTTGATTGACTCCTGCATGAGTGTAAAGCCACTGCCCTCGGTGTAGGTGCTGTGTCCGTCGGCGCTGATCTTGGCCTTGCCGATGGTGAATGACAAGATCCTGTCATCCGCGTTGACGAAATCCTTGTAAGGCTTGTCATTGTAGAAGTACTCGTCCACGTAGGCCTGCGTGTAGACATTGTCTCCGCTTATTATGCAGTGTGTCGTGGTGCCGGCCGTTATCTCATCAATCAAGTCGTAGATGTTCACCAAGTTGGCGTCTCCAGGATAATTTGCGAATCTCGTCTGACTCTCAGGTTTGCCGAACTTCACCCAGGCGATGTCCTCAAAGTGCGGATCTGTTGATCCTTTCTGAACGGTGAAGGATGTCATCTTTCCGTCTCCCGCAGGTACAGTGCCGCTGACAATGCATTGCTCGATGTTTGTCTTCGAGAATGTCAGCAGCACATTCTCGAAGTGTGCGTCAAGGTTGACGATGACGTGCGGGGACGGCTTGATGATCTGTCCCTCGGCTCCCGGCTGATTGTCGCTCACCTGTTTTGCCTCGGCGATGATGTTCTTCACTCCGTTGACCGTTATCGTGTAGGTGTACCTTGCGTTACGTGTCACGGAGAAGTTGCCGAATTTCGTGTTTGACGCATCTGTGCTGTTGCCGAAGTCTCCGAGGTGGATGGTGTACTTCACGGTTCCTGTCACGTGGTCTGTCCCGCTCTCGCCCGGACCCTCGTAAGTACCCTCGATCACAACGTAGGTTGATTTGGCCGGAGCATAGGTGAATGTGCTGTAGTCACTCTCCCTTCTCTCGCGGTCGGCGTAAGACCATGAAGTCGGCGAGGCGGCCGGCTTCTGCACATTCTCCGGCATGTAGAATGAGAAAGAGTAATCGCCGCCGGCGGCCGGAGCCGCGATAGGAAGTTCCTCGAATTTGGTGAAGGTGTCGTCACCGGCATATTCATTCAGCTCATCCCTCTGGAGCAGGGTTGACGATGTGGAGTAGTTGTAGATGCTGTACTTCTTCGGAATGAAGGTCACCCCTGTCCCGCTCTTGAATACGAAGACATTCTTGGAGACTATCCTTTTGAGGTGGAAGACCTTGTCGAAGGTGTTCTCGCCCGGCTGGAGAGTGATGGTGGTAGTGTTCTCTTTGTCGCCGTAGTGTCCCGACATCAGCACAGACGTGGAAGTGATGTCACGTCCAGAGGCTGTGATAGTGTGGCTCCTGAACTCGGCGAGCGTCTTCCCCGCCAGTTCATCCAGATTGACGACCGTGTACTTGTCGTAATTGGCGATCGGGTACATGTACCATTCGCCGCTGGTCACCTTCCTGTCGCCGACGGTGAGCTGGTCCTCATTCAGTTCGATCGTGTAGAGCCAGTTGGTGTTGCTGTTCCTTCTTGTTGGCTCGCCAAGATTCCTGACCTTCACGATGATCGGTGTCGAGTTGGGTTGATTGGCGTTGTAGAAGAGGATAGCCATCTTCTCGACTTTTGTCTCCTGCTCCTCCGTTGCCCTTGTGACGGTTATCTCGTCCATTTCAGGCACCTCCATATTGAACGAAAGGCTTACAGGAAGCCCCTCCTTCACTTTATTCATCGGTTCCTCGTTCTGGCACCCGGCAAGAACGATAGCCGCCATGAATGCGGCCGCGAGTGTTCTGCTTGCTTTTCTCATTGTTTTTTCAGATTAATCAAAGGTTACTCCATTCTGGATCGAATCCCATTCGTCCACCTCGACGTTCTCCTTGGTGGATTTAATTTTAGTTACTTCGCTGCCGGCGCAGACGGTACTTTCCATGACCACTCTTTCCCTCCTTGAGTCTGGAGAGACATAGAATCGTTTGATGTTTTTCATTTTATTCATAAAACTTTATTTCAATTAGAATTCTGACATTACCAAATGTCTTCTCTTAAAACTGACTGAGGCGGTAGCCGGCACTCTTGAGGTGCCATGCCGCCGTCTTGGTCAGTCAATCAGGTAGAGGCGGAACTACAATGCTTTAGTGATTGCCGCGCGGCTCAGTGCAGGGTCGTCGTAGAACATGTTCTCCACGCCACCCTTGTGGTCAATCTCAAGAAGTGACTCCGGAACTCCGAATTCCTTAGTGAGACATTCGTAGACGGCCTCGGCGCGTTTCCGGCTGAGTTTGTCATTGATCTTCTTGTTTCCGGTCGCGGCGTCGGCGTAACCGGTCACGATGTACTTGATGTTGTTAGCCTTGATGATCTCGGCGAGCATTCCAAGGTTCACGCGGGAATCCTTGCTGAGCTTGCTCTTGTTGATCTCGAAGATCACGAAGTAAGGAGCGGCGATCGTGGTCTGCTTCTCGACAATCTGAGGCTGGGCTCTGAGTTCGCCGAGTTCCTTCTCGAGTCTGATCCTTTCAGCTTCGGACTCGCTGAGAGCCTTCTGGAAGTCGGCTATGTTGTTATTGACAGTCTTGACAACGGTCTTGCTCTTGTTCCATCCGCGTGGCGCGATGTTGTAGGTCAGACCAATCGTGGCGCTCAGCACACCTTCGCCCCAGCGATGACCCATCTCTCCGTCGAAGCGGTCATTGACAAACATTCCGCGAACATCGAGGTTTATCGCCCATGCGTCGCTCAAGCGGAAGTCATTGCTTGTTCCTATGCTGGCGGAAATCTCGTGGGATCTGGACTTGCCGTTGCCTGGCTCATCGTATGTCCAGGCGAATCCCAGACCTGCGTAGAGGCTTGGATTCCAGAAGCGGCCTTCCGCCTTGTAGCCGCGGAACGCATTGCAAAGATTGAGCATGGCATCCATCCTGACATCACCGAACGAGAATTTCTGCTTGTTCAGCCAGTAGCCGCTTCCGCCCTTTCCGGGAACCTCCTTTCCTGTCGAGAACGCTTCGTCCGGACCTTGCTGGGTGGCTCCTCTCATGCTGAGTCCATTGTAGGCGATTCTCGCTCCGACAGCCGGGGTGAACCATTTACCTACGCTTATGTTCAATGCGGGAGCAAGCCTGTCTCCGAACTTTGCCTGCTTGTCGTGGTCTCCGAAATAAATCTGGGCTCCGCCTCCGACGTTGATGAACCAGTCATATTTGAAACGATTGGTCTCCACTTTGAATTTGTCTGCGGAATAGATGACGTTTACCGTTGTGTCCGTTTTCACTGACGGCTGGGCAAGTGCCGGGGTTACTGCCAGCACGGCTATAGCCGCTGTAATCAGATGTTTTTTCATATTGTTTTCTTATTAGTATTTTCTTGAAACTAATTTATTATCATTGTTATTTTAATGTCTTGCAATGCTCTAAGCCAATCAAAAGCAAAGATATATAATTATATTGGAAAAAATGCAACAAAAAAGTATAAAATTCTCGTTATTCGTGATTTAAAACGTTTATTTAGTATTCAGGACTATCCCCGAGCAGGAAGATGTTTCTCCCTACAAGATCAGCGGCTACTTTTTCCGTTTCTTTTTCTTGCCATCCACATAGCCGTAGCCATAACCATAGCCGTACCCGTAGCCATAACCATAGCCGTAGCCGTGATGGTGGTAGTCGGCGCCGTTGAGGATCAGCGACATGTTCGTGAGTTTCCGCTCCTGGTACATGGTCTCGATGTCAGGAAGTTGGCGACGGTCAAGGCGGCCGGCCCTCACCACGAAGAGCGTGATGTCGGCGACGCGGTTGGCGATCGTCGCGTCCGCCACAAGACCGACAGGGACGGAGTCTGTGATGATGATGTCGTAGCGGTTCCTCAACTCGGCGAACATCTCATCCAGCCTCTCGTCCATCAGGAGTTCGGCGGGGTTCGGCGCGATGGAGCCTGACGGGATGAGGTCAAGGCCTTCCACACCGGTCTCGTGGGTGATGATGTCATCCAGCGCTATGTCGGAGTCGGCCAGGAAGTTTGTGATGCCTACGGTGTGGTGGTGGCTGTGCTTGCCGAACTGTGAGGTCAGGGTTCCCTTACGGATGTCAAGATCCACAAGGATCACCTTCTTCCTGGCGGAGATGAAGCTCTTCGCCAGGTTGGCGGAGACGAAAGTCTTTCCGTCCCCGGAACTGAACGAGGTGCACATTATCACCTTGATCTTCTCTTTTCTTGAAAGGAAGGACATGTTCGTGCGGACAATCTTGAACGCCTCCGAGGCGAAACCCTCATTGTCCTTGTCCTGTTCCGGAATCACTCCGAGGAACGGTGCGCTGACTTTGCCCTGGATGTCTTTTCTGGTGTGGATCCTCGTGTCAAGGAACATGATCATCAGGAAGATGACTCCCGGCACGGCCAGTCCGAGCAGTAGCCCCAGAAGCAGGATCTTGTTCCTGCTCGGGGCGATCGGATCGCCTGGCCCGGAGGCTCCGTCGATCACCCTCGCGTTGTTGTCCACCATCGCCTGGGAGAGGGCGTTCTCCTCGCGCTTGTTCAGGAGGAAGAGGTAAAGCGACTCCTTGATCTTCTGCTGGCGCTCGATCGAGAGCATCTGGCGTTCCTTGGTAGGGATGGACGAGACGCGGGACTGTGCCTGTGACTCACGCGACTGCGCGTCGTTGCGGCGGACATTGATGCTGACGATCATGTTGTCCACGGCCCGGATGATGGACTGTTTCATCGCCCTCAGCGAGGTGTTCAGCTCCTCCACGATCGGGTTCTTCTCGCTGCTGTCCTCGATGAGCTTGTCGCGGCGCAGCTTCACGGTGTTGTACTGGGCGATCTGGCTCTCGATGTTCATGTCGCTGATGCCCGTGTTGGCAGGGATCAGGTCGATCTCCCTTGTCGGATCCGTGAGGTAGTCCTTGATGTAGGTGGCCAGGCGGAGCTGGGTCTCAAGCTCCATCACGTTGGTGTTGTACTTCTGGGATTCACCGACATACATCCCGGCTGTCGTCGCGATGTCCACGATCCGGTTCTCGCGCTTGAAGGATTCCAGATGGGACTCCACGCCTCCCAGCTCGCTTTCGATGATGATGAGCCTCTCGTTGATGAACTCGGCGGTGTTGATGGCCACCTGGTTCTTGTCGTTGATGGCCTCCTCGTTGTAGACCGAGATCAGCATGTTCAGCACGTCTTCCGCCCTTGCGGAGGAGCGGTCCTTAAGGGAGAGGGTGAGAATCGAGGCCTCGTCCTCTTCCTGCCTGATGCCGAGACTGGAGACGAAGTAGCCGACCACCGACGAGAGGGGGTTCTTCGTCACTTGAATATGCTCGCCCATCCAGGAGGTCGTGTAGTAGTTGGTAGGGGCGATGATGAGCCGCACTCCCTCCACGCTGACCGTGTCCTTCATCCTGACCGACAATTTCTTGTCGCCGTCGACCGTACCGAAGTCGGAGACAATCACCTTGCCGCTGTCCACCGGGGTCACGACCATGCTCAGCCGCGTCTCGGGAGTCGTGTCCAGGAAGCGGACAGAGACCGGAGACTTCTTGTATAGCTCCGTCATCTGGAGGCCGTCCTTGACTTTGTAGTCGATGTCGGCGTTGACGCGGCTCACAACCTCCCGCATCAGTTTCTTGGACCGGAACTGGAGGATCTCGTTGGCGACGTTCACCTTGTTGATGTAGTTGTCGTAGCGGTCAAGTCCCGCCGAGGAGATCTTGTTGGACGGATCCTTGATGATCACGGTGGCGGAGCGGAAATAGGTCTTCGGAGTCCTGGCGTACTGGAACCAGGCCAGGCTGCCGAACACTATCACGGAAACGACGAACCATTTCCATTTGGAGAGCAGGAAGAGCAGGATGTCGATGATGTTGACATCCTGATCGTTTCTGCCGGTGGTATTGTTTGTCTGCATATTCGTTGATTATAGGTGTGACGGGAGGACTAGTCTTTTCTGAGTGTCGAGGTTGCCCAGATGACGGAGCTCGCGGCTGTGATGGCGCTCATGAACATTGTGGCGATCTGCATGCTCCTGTCCTCTCTGTCCTTCTTGCCGAACTTAGGCTGCACGTAGATGATGTCGTTCTGCTGCAGGAAGAAACAAGGCGACTGGAGGATGTTGCTGTTGCGGATGTCGTGGAAGTAGATCCGCTTGTCGCCGTTCTCCTCCCGGATGACGGCCACCCTGTCGAGCCTTGCCCTGTTGGTCAGGTCGCCCGCGTTGGCGATCGCCTCCAGCAAGGTGATCCTGCCGCTCTCCACGGTGAACGTTCCGTTCTTGCTCACGGCTCCCCAGACGGTGTACTTGAAGTTGAGGAACTCCATGCTCACTATGGGAGCCTTGATGTAGTCGCCGTCGATGATCAGATTCTTGATCCTGTCCGAGGCCTGGCTCAAGGTAAGTCCTTCAAGATGGATGTTTCCAAGGATAGGAAACTCGATGTTTCCCTTGGCGTCGACCTTGTAGCCCGCCTCGTTGGCCGCCGGGGATGACGAGGCTGTTCCGTCCGAGGACATCTTGAACGAGCCGCTCTGGATGTTGAACGGGATGGCGAGCTCCGGCTGCTTGCAGCTGACCGTGATGCCGAGCCTGTCGTTGGCTTGGATGACGGCCTCGTGGGCGGAATCAAAAGGATACCCTGTGCCCGGGGTCATGTCGTTGAGGTAGACGTACTTCTTCGCCGATCCGCAGGAAACGGCCATGCCCAGAAGCGGGATCAGAAGCAGTTGTGACAAGTTAGTCTTCATTTTATGATCGATTTTATATTCTTATGACAAACAATGGCGGACTCATCGTCCGGAAGGCAAGTGAGCTCTCCGACCGGAACCCGTTCCGAAAGTCTTGTGAGTGTGTCGTATAGCATCGACTGTAGGTTGGCGTCGCTGTGGATCACGGAGCAGCTCGGAAGCAGCGCGACGAAGGCGGCGACATCCTCTTTTTCCGTGAATATGTCGGAGTCTCCCTGCCTGAGGCGGACGAACCCTCCCACGGGGGCGGACTCGTCGCGGTAGCACGGGGTCTTCCCGCTCCAGGGGGTGCCGAACGCGACGGGCGATCCGTCGATCAGCCTGACGGCGGGATTGTCGTCGTTCAGCAGGTGTGATCCGGGAATATTCTTGAGCCACAGCCTTGCGTGGGTGCTTTTGCCCGTGCCGCTCTTCCCGAGGAAGAGATAAGCCTTTCCGTCCGACACGACGGCGGACGCATGGATCGACAGCCCCTCGCGGAGGATGACCGCCTGCGCGAACGCGATCCGGAGCATGGAGGAAAGGATGCTGCCGGCGGTGGCGGCATCAGTCCTGATAGATGCGTAAACACTTGAGAATAAAGCGTTTGCTATGAACGTACCCAAGACCTTTCCGTCCCGGCTGCCGCTTAGTTCGACGCAGTAGCGTCCGTCCTCTGTCCTCAGAAGCCTGGTGTGTCCCATGTCGTTGTCATCCGTTTCGACTTCCTTGGCATCTGACGGAATCTCAATGGGGTCCGCCTGTAGTGTGAGGCGGAGCAGCTCACGGTGCGGCTCCGGCGCGGACATCTCCCCCGAAGTGGCGCGGAAGTCCTTGAACGACGGCAGAAGCGCCTCGATGTCAATTCCTACCGGAGCGATGACCGAAAAAGTCAGTCCCGCCACCTTGTATGAATATGTCCGTGTTTCCTCCATCATTTATCTTCTGAATCGGCCTTGCTCAAGTCCATGACTGTACAAAAGTCGTTATTATTTTCTGAATTGTCCCTTGGCAAGGTCAAAAACTGTCCAAAACGCCTCTTTCGGAGCGAACCGCAAAGAGAATCCTGCCCTCCGCAGAAACATTCCCGCCGTCCCCAGCTTTCTCTTGAACACACCGCTCTTTCCGCTCGCCGGGCCTGCCGAGACAACCGTCCCTGCCGAGGCACCCGTCTCCCGGTGCTGCCCGAAATTCCCGCCTTCCTCCACGATCCTCCAGAGCGCCCCGTAAGGCACAATCTTCTCTGAATATGGCAGTTCCGCCTCCGGCAGTCCAATTACTCCGACCAGGAACGAATGCAGCAACCTGCTCCATTTCACAATCCCGACACGGCGGTAGAACGCGAGGATCCGCCCGCCATATTCATCAATCTTTCCCTCCTCGCTGATCCTGTGGTATGCCATCGCGAGGTCGCACATCTGACGTAGTCCGATTCCTCTGCCGAGCGCGTGTTTAAGAATATGCGAGTTCAGCATCAAGGCGTTGAGGGCAGGGGAAGGCACCCTCAGGCCGTCCGCGATGTCCGTCGGGACGAATTCCCGTGTCTCGTCCAGCTCGCCGGACAGCCTGATGGCGGCAGGGGAGCGCAGGTCGATGATCGCAGAATGATGCTCGACATCGATGCCGTGCCATTCGTAGGTCTGGCTCCCGTCCGGCATCCGCGTCACCGTCACGCCGTGTCTCCTCACCAGCTCCACCGCCTTGTCATCCATTGTTTCCCCTGTCACCTTGGCGGGATCAGCGACCGGAAGAGGTGATTCTTTTCCCGGTCGCGGAGCCTGTCGAAGCGGCTGCCTTTCCGGAAAATAAAAATCAATGTCCCCGCACTCACGGTGCGAAGGATCAGGATAAAGCGCCGCGACCCCCTGGCCTTTCTGCAGCACCGGCCTAAGCCCTTCACTGACAAACAGTCCGGTGAGATCCTTAAGTGCGGCGTTCATCCGCCCGCTGAACTCCTCGATGGCATCCGCGATGACAATCCATTTGGCGAAAACCGCCGGTGAAGGCTGAAGCGTCTCGGGAAGAAGACAGATCCCGTCAAAGACTATTCCGGAGACCGACTGTCTTCTGGACATGGCGAACACCCGCTCCCATTCCTCCTCATCCAGCGGAAACAGTCCCCGGTTCTCGGGAAACTTTCCCCACAGACCCGCCCTCAGCAGGACGAGGAAAGCATCCCGCACTCTTTCCATTTCGCTAAAAGATTATGCACATCGTTCCTCGCCGTCTGGATGTCAACCTCATACTCTCCGCAGAGACATTCCGCCATCTCCTCCTCCGTGAAGTCCATGTCTGAGAATCTCTCCCAGAGAAGGGCGGCCGTCTCGTTCAGGGTGATCACGTCGGTCATGTTGGCCTTGCCTCCGACAGCCTTGACGATCATGTACTTGCCGCCGATCCGGCGCAGGTTTAATGTGGAGTCCAGTCTCATTGTCTTAGAAGATCTTACCGCCAAGAATGGAGGTGACGGTCTTGAATATGATCTGTGTGTCCCTCCACAGCGACCTGTTCTCAAGGTAGCCCAGATCCATCTCAAGTCTTGTCAGCATTTTCTCAAGTGTGCCGGTGTAGCCGTTCGTAAGCGTGGCCTCGGAAAACAGCCCCGGACGAAGCTCGTAGAGACGCTCGTAGTCAGGGTTGACCTCCATTATCTTGTCGATGTAGTATTTTCTTTCCGGCCTCGGCCCGACGAAACTCATGTCCCCCCTGGCGACGCACCAAAGCTGAGGAAGCTCGTCCAGATGATGATCCCTGAGGAACTTACCGACCTTGGTCAGCCGCTCGTCGTTCTCCTGGCAGAGTTTCGGCTTGCCGTCCGCCTCTGAGGAGTTGTTCATTGTCCTGAACTTGTACAGCGTGAAAGGCTTGCCTCCCTTCCCGATCCGTTCCTGCGAGAAAATCACAGGCCCCTTGCTGTCGCATTTGATCATGATGATAAGGAAAAGGAAAAGCGGGGAGAAGACAATCATTCCGCAAATGCTTGCGATGCAGTCAAAAAATCTTTTCAGGTTTTCGTCAATAGTACTCATACTTGTTCTAGGCAATGTCGCGGACTTTTCGTTTGTTGTTGACATAGTATTTTCACTCATTTTGTCTGTTATGGCTCTTGGTAGGATCTACTGTTTAGTGCAAAGATAATGTTTCCGCATAAATATTCAAGCATTTTGAGATCATTTTTTCTTTTGTGAAGTTCTCCGCGAAGCGTTTTGCCGCCCCCGCGCTGAACTTTTTCCACGTCGCCTCGTTGTCTGTGATGGTGAGGATCGCCTTTGCGATGGCCTTGCTGTCCCGTGGTGCGACGTTTATTCCCGAGACCCCGTCCTCGTTTACCCAGGAGACTCCTGATTCCGGAATCTTTGTGGCGACCACCGGTCTTCCCGCAGACATCGCCTCGATCTGGACTATTCCGAAAGCCTCCGTCTTCATAACGCTGCTCATGCAGAACAGTTCGCAGGCTCCGTAGTAGGATGCCAGGTCTTCCTGCGGAACCTTGCCCAGCAGTTTGACCCGTCTTCCGACGCCAAGCTCGTCGATCTCTCGCTGGAGGCTCTCCCGCAGCGGGCCTCCACCTCCTATCAGGATCATGAAACTGTCATCGAGGTACTTTGCCGCCTCGATCAGATAGCGGTACCCCTTGTATTCCACAAGCCTCCCGAGCGAGAAGATGATCCGCCGCCCGGAATATTCATTTCTGATCTCCTGCTCCCTCGCGCTGTCGCTGATGACCGGCTCGATTCCGATCGGGAGGCAGCGGCATTTCTCCTGTACTCCCTGAAGGTAAGGTGATTCCGCAAGGTAGACAGGAGTTGTCCCCACGATAGTGTCGGCTCTTTTGATGAGCCAATTCTGAATCGGCAGATAGAATCTCAAAAGCGCTTTTTGCGAGAGTATGTCGCTGTGCCAGTGAAGCACCACCTTCCCTTTGTAGCCCGACAGCCTGAGCGCCATCGCCGCCATCGGGTCCGGATGATGGATGTGGATGATGTCATAGTCCTTGGCGATCCGCCTGAGCCGCGTGACCATCGACGGCGCGATCGTGGTTTTGGCCGCCTCGATCAAAGTCCTGTGGCAGAGTATCCTCCCGTGCGGATTAAGCCGGATGACCTCCGTCCCCCTCCCGTCGCTTCCCGCGCACATCATGTCGCACTCCACCCCCGTCTCCGAGAGCCCCGCTTCCGAGAGCCCTTCCTTCGAGAGCCCTTCCTTCGAGAGCCCCACCTCCGAGAGCCCCGTCTCCGAAAGCCCCACCTCCGAAAGCCCCACCTCCGAAAGCCCCACCTCCGAGAGTCCCACAGTCAGATCAAACATCACCTTCTCCACTCCGCCCAGTACAGGGTAGAACTTCCCCAATTGTAGTATTTTCATTTCCGGTTCTATGTACTATTGAATAATCACTTCAGCCCCAAAGCCCCTAAACCCCTTCTTTGGCCGCAAACCCCTTTGGGGGCCTCCCTGCCGCTCCTTCGGTTGCCCCGCCGCTCCTTCGGTCGGCGAGCCTATTTTTCTGCACTCACATTCTTCGCTTGCCACACCCCTAGTAGCATATAGTGGAGCCCGTAGCGCTCGAAAAGCCTCCTCCCGTGCGCCAAACCGCCAGATTTGCTCCCGAGGCCCTCATCCAGCCTCCTCCCGTGCGCCAAACCGCCAGATTTGCTCCCGAGACCCCCATCCGGCTTCCTCCCGTGCGCCAAACCGCCAGATTTGCTCCCGAGACCCTCATCCAGCCTCCTCCCGTGCGCCAAACCGCCTTGTTTGCTCACGAGGGCCTCCACCGCGCCGCTCCCGTGCGCCAAACCGCCAGATTTGCTCCCGAGACCCTCATCCAGCCCCCTCCCGTGCGCCAAACCGCCAGATTTGCTCCTGAGACCCCCGCCTTCGATCCTTGAGCCCGTCGATGAGTCGATATTATCTACCTACAAGTTCGTCATAAAGCCTGATGTAATCCGCATAGCGGTCCTCCTTACGGAAGTGGGCGAGGGCATATTCACGGCAAGGAGTCGTGTAGCGAGATTTGCCGTCAGCCTCAATGAGTGAGATTGCTTGCCGCAGCGCGCTGATGTCACCCTGCGGGATGACGATGCCGGTTGCTGGAGTGACAGACTCGACGCTGCCGCCAGTGTTGTAAGTGATCACGGGAGTGCCGCAGGCAATCGCCTCCAGATTGACGGTGGGGTAGTTATCCTGCCACGTAGGATTCACGAACACCTCCGCCGCAGAGTATAGTTCCGCAAGTTCCCGGACATTCTCCGTCCTTGCGATCGGTATGATGTTGGCTGGGAGTGACTTCGCCTTGTCTGGTTTGACCCCTACCATCACTATCACCTCGTCATCACGAAGCGATTTTGAAAGAGCGATAAAATCATCCCAACCTTTCTCCCGGCACCAGATGCTCGCAAGGCCAAGAATGATCTTTCGGCTGCCGGCGCCATACTTTTCCCGGATTGTCATGTCCGACTCCTGCGGCATGAATATGCTGGTGTCTATTCCGTTGTGAATAACTCTGAAGCGATAATCTTTGAGGAAAGATTCACTCATTTCGTCTCTCATCCACTCGGACACCGGGACAATTGTCATAAGATCTTTCGGCATTGAACAAAAGGCCTTGGCCTTGTCCTTGAAATTCTGTGCCGACCTGTCAAAGACAAGACTGGCCGGAAACTGCCGCTTTTGCGGGCAATGTCCGCATCCGGTCTTCCAGCGGTCGCATCCGGCTGAAGTATAATAATAGCAATGTCCTGTGTAAAGCCAGCAGTCGTGGATTGTCCAGATCACAGGTTTACCGGCTCTGCTAAGATAATCGAACAGAATTTGGTAGTTCAGAAAGTAACCGTGAATGTTGTGGATGTGGATGATGTCCGGATCAATCTCCTCAATCTTCTTGATGAAAGCCTTGGTCGCTCCGTTGGAAGCAAGCCCGTGCCTGTCAAACAACCTTGTCCCCAATCCGTGCACAGCCACACTGAAACGATTGCCCACCGGGACAGTCTTTGAAGTGCTTTCCCGCATTCCATCCCGTCCCTTACTGTAGGCCACAAAAGACTCCCATCCGGCGGACATGGCGACATCCCCAATCTCCTGCATTATCCTACCCGTCGAGGTGTTCATCCTCAGTACCGGATTTATCTGTAACAACTTCGGCATATAGTATTAATCATTGGCTAGCTTTTCGAACAATTTGAGCCACTTGTCCATCACGGCATCTTCTGAATATTTCTCCTTGATTTTCAATGCTTCCGTACCCATTTTGCGGCGAAGCGATTCATCAGACATCAACTTTTTCATCGCTTCGGCAAGAGCCTGGACATTACCTTCTGGAACCAAAAGACCATTCTTGCCATCTTCGATGATGTCTTTAGGGCCGCACTTGAAGTCGAACGTCACCGCAGGCAGGCCGCAAGTCATTGCCTCGATCAGCACCATCGGCAGTCCCTCAAAATGCGAACTCATAACCAACATTGAGCTTCTGGCATATTCATTCCAAATGTCATTCGTTGGTCTGTTGATGTGCGCACTGTCACCAAGCCCCTTCTCTTGAATCATCCTTTCGAGCATATCCTTCCACTCGCCTTGACCGAATATGTCTAATTGCCAGTCGGAATATTCAGAGTCCTCTTTGACGATGCTCCAAGCCTCGATCAACCGGTCAAATCCTTTCTGGTAGTCGAGTCTGCCCACAGCGATGACTCTGTGGGCCGTGCAGTCTGATTGGGAGGCTTCCGTTGTGATTGCCGCATTTGGAATCGTCTCAATGTTAGGTAGTTCGCCCCAATAGCCTTTGTCTTCTTCCGTCAGCACGACAAACGAGTCAAACTTCCGCACAATCTTCTCATCCTGTCTTGTCCTCAGCCGATCTGACAGTCCCAACAGTCCGTGCCTTCCGTACTGAAGCCTGAAGTACTTGTTAAAGTGCAGTTCCAACACCTTCTTACTGCCATCCTTGATTGATGGGATGAATGATGATTCGGAAGGGTAGAGCGAGTCCACGATGTCTGGCCTCTCCTTGAGCAACAGCTCCGTCAGAGCCTTCCTGTGCTTCCTCCTGCGCCAGAGGTACCCGATCGTCTTGATAACAGGATTCTTCCCGTTGTCATCCGTATAGTTGACCCCGAGATCAATGATTCTTACCCCATCCGGGAAGGGGTAAAACGTGGGTTTGCCATGCTGATCAGTTGTCACAACCGCCACGTCCCATCCCATCCGTTCCTTGAGGTATCGAACCTTATTCAGCAGCACCCTCTCCATCCCGCCAGGGTTGTACAGGGAGCACATGCAGTAGATTATTCTCATCCCTTGGATTCTTTTTTTATTTCCGGCCTTCCAATCTTTCGCTTGTTCCGTAAGACGATTCCGCTGCCGGAGAAGGCTTGTGTTTGGTCTCGGATCCAGTTTGTTAATAATCATATTCCGAGTGTGGAAATGTCTCACAGGAGAATTCAACATTTACATTCCAAACCGGTTAAGAAACGCTATGCGACTATCGTACTTCGATAATGCGCCTGATATCTGTTCTGCAATTTTCGTCTATAATTGTCGTAATCCAACGTTCGTTTTCCGCCATAATACAGCAGTTTTATGCCGACCACGCCTGGGTGTACTAGGAACGCTTGCGGTAGAGTTGTTTCAACCATAAGAAAAAGAAGATTGTTTTATCACTTTCGTTTTCTTAATAAACGGAATCTGTATTTTAGTTTACGATATGTTCGTCGAAGGTTTCTCTCAAATATAAGAACAAGCCTGAGTGATTTATTATGAATTGCGCATACAACTATTCTATCATGAATCGACAGTTTATTCTGAGTAGAGTCCTCTTTCAAGTCTTTAATCCATTTATCATCATAGTTGACATCATAATTATAACCGATTACTCCTCCTAAATATGTGATACGCCATTTTAAAAAAACTGTTCCAATAATAGGACTGTTCTTAATTCTAGTCACTATGTTACTCACGGTTTCAACCATGTTCTTTTCATAGTCATAGTTTGATTTATGCGACACCTGCACACTCGTCGGGCTATCAATTCTGTAATGATATTTGTGTATATCCTTGCATAAAATCTTCCCTTTTACGTTCACAACTATTTTTAGATTTGTCAGAAAATCTCCTCCGACCTTAAAATAGCGAGGTATGTCTAAAACAAATTCGTCAAAAAGGCTCTTTTTGTATAATTTGCCCCAAACATTCCATAGTTTAAATGATAACAATTTCGCGGTATACTCATCTCTGTTCAAAAGGCCTTGAAATGGACTTTCAAAAACAACAATGTCAATGCTGTCATCAGCGAAGGATATAATGCTTGTCAAAGTATCAGTTTCTATTGTGTCATCACTATCGACAAAGTATAGATATTGTCCTTTAGCAAGTCTTATCCCAGTTGCACGGGCTGCGATTTCACCTTGATTGACTTGATGGATAACTCGTATTCTTATGTCGCATGCAGCATATTCGTCGCATATTGTTCCTGAGTTGTCAGTGCTGCCGTCATCAACGAGAATCAACTCAAAGTCGTTATAGGTGTTTGACAATATACTATCAATGCATTTATTAAGGTTCTCTGCTGTATTGAATACAGGAACGATGACTGAAATAATTGTACTATCTGCCATACTCATAATTGTGTTTTAAATTAATCATTTTGTGCCATCTTCCTCATCTTGTGTGCTCATGCAAAGGAATGGAGCGAACACTAAGAATATATCAGTGGATACTTTAAACCATATAATGAAGTTAAGCAAAGTTAGGCAAGCAAACAAATACCGATATGTGCTAAACTTATTTATACATTCTTGACCTACTTTGATCATAAACAAGGAGAATGCTAGCAAGCCCGTTATGCCGAAATAAAAAATAAAACGCAGGTAACCGACATCGGTAGTTTTGTAGAAGTCTTTATAATCTGTACCTGTATAAAAAGGCTCGTTTAATGTGGATTCAAAAAAACCATCACCGATTATCCATGTTTTCCAATTATCCGGGAAAACATAGCTATCTAATAATTGTATGTTTGAACTGACCTCCCATCGACCTTTCTCCGCCAAACTAAAAAAGCCCTCAAAACCAAACTGTATCATCCTGCGCCAGTGAGGGTCAGTGTTGTATAGCAAAACAAGTACTATCGTCATCGCAGAAGTGATACTTATTATCAACAAGCCATATTGTCTACGCTTACCATTAAACATATCTGGTCTAAAATTTAATGCCCAGATTATATAAACGAGGCCGATAATCATGCCTAACAATGTTGTACGACCAATAATATTGCCGATAACAGATATGATTAAAAAAGAAACAATCAGAAAAAGCAAATACTTCTCGCTATGATCCCATTGGCTGACTTTGGGCAGCAAAAAAGCAATCATAATAAGTATGGCGGAGAAACGTCCTCCAGCTACATCCAATGCACATCCAATACCGTACATACGGTTGTTCATTTTCCCCATGAAGCCTTCCCCTTCAAGAAAGCTATCCACGAAGTGCTTCACTATTGGGAATACGTCAATGGTAACAGCAATTGTGCATTGGATGACACATACCGCAATCAAATATAGGCATACTAATTCAACAGAAACTCTACCATGAACTCCCCTAATCATATTGATAACAACATATGCAGCACTTAACCATACCCACATGGAAATTGTGTATTTTGAATATGATCCATCGTGAGTATTATTAATTGTCATTGACAGCAAACTGACAAAGCATACTGCTAGGGAGAGTAATGTCAATATCAGAAAGCTTTTATTCAGTTTAGCCATTTTGCCCTTGGCAATATTGAATAACAGCATTACGACACCTAAAGCGCCAAGCATCATTTTTGTGTTTGCTATTGGAAAGAAAGTAAACACAAAAGGAAAGAAAAAAAAACTGGTGGCGATAACAGTTAATATAATCAGAATGATCTTTCTCATGATGCTATTATCTATATTTTATACGATAGAATATTCTGATAACTATCCAATAATGTAGCCAGACAAACACGAATAGCCCTTTACTCGCAAGCCATTCAACTAATCGTATTCTTAGAGAAACACTGCTGTCTTGCCAGATATAATTATTGGCTTCGGGGAACCACTCTTTCCAAACTTTATACATCAGGATGTCGCCCGTGACTAAAAAAGGCCATTTCATCAGCAGAGTGAATGAGTACAACTGAAGATTCCACTTATTTCCATATTGGGCGATCATAAAGTCCACAATGTCATAGGTGTTATGCTTCAAGGCTTTTAATTTCTCGTTGGTGTAAACATGACTCATTGCGTTTGCATTTCCTTGTTCATAGTGATACAATGCTTTGCTGACATTTGACACACTATTTGCAAATGTAAATAATTTAATCATCGTAAGATCCTCTCCCATTGAATACCCAGAAGGGAAAGTAACATTATGATCATTATAAAGAGACTGTCTGACTAGCTTATTCCAAACATTGTATTTCATACAACCACTGAGCATACCTTTGCAGGCGGCCTCTGGGCTATCATATGATGGTTGATGGAAATAACGCTCTGTTTCAGGGTATGTCATATAATAATCGCACCAAACAATATCCGCATTATTCTTAACAGCACATTCATACATTTCTTGTAGAGCATCTGCTTCGAGATAATCATCACTATCACAATGATATATATAATCCCCATTAGCTATAGCCATTCCACTGTTTCTTGCAGCAGGCAACCCTTTATTCTTTTCATGTCGTATGATTTTAATAAACGGTTGTTTTTTGGGGAACAAAGCTAATACATCATTTAGACGTTCCATACTAGAGTCGGGAGTCGCATCATCGACAAATATGAACTCTACGTCTTGGAGTGTTTGGCTCATTAAACTCTTAGCACACCTAGAGATATACTCTTCAACCCTATATATAGGGACTATAACAGAAACTTTGGCAGACATTTTGTGGTCATTAAGATATTGTGTCATTTTGAAAATTCAGCTATGCTTTAACTTAATCCAGTCAGATAAACAGACAATATCATCTTTGGCTGGAGCGCATATGATCTCGGTGTTATACTAATGCTGATTTAAGAAACAACATCGAATCTTCCTTCGCTGTCAGAATTATTTGTTTAGCCTTATTAAAATCTTCTCGACAAGAATCTGGGTCTTTAATTGTGTTTGGTCGTACGGCATAACACTCCATTTTTGTCAGTTTAAGCAAACTACTCACCCTGTTGTCTGACATTCCGTCAATCGCATAAAACGGCCGTGCGAAAATTATAGAAAACACTACAGCATGAAATGAACCGCTAATAACAAATTGTGCATGTCTGATAAGGTTGAGGAATTCAATTGGCCCAACGTTGATATGATATTTGATACTCTTTTTGTGTATTAATCTAAATGTGCCATTTGGGGTGGTGAGAATGACCTTCAGTCCTGTTCTTTTGGATAAAAGTAACAATTCACTACATTGTTCTTTTGTCGGGAAAGGTGAATAGAAGAGCATATAATCTTCGCTAATAATCGGTTTACTGCCAGCTAATAACCGCCACTCTTCTTCTTCTAACAATAATGTTGGGTCTATGCAGATTTTAGGTCTTTTCCCAGTTATTCTTTCGACAAAATCTGCGGTTCCTGCTTCTCTGACCGAGATTTCGCAATACGAATTAAGTGCATTTTCAATGAAACCATATAATTCGGGTGAAATTGTCTCGTCAGGACAAGGTCCCATACTTGGAGCGTAGGCGGTTTTCTTATGGTTATATACAAAATCTAAAAAAAAAGACGAAACATAGTCGGGGCAGCATGTATTCCAAATTTGATCACTTCCGGACACATAGATGTCAAAGCCGAGAGCACTTTCATTGAGTAACTCGGGAGATTTTATCTCTGTTGTTGTCAATAATTTATTTGATAGAAATTGCTCAAATAGATGATGCTTACGTAGGTCTGCATATGCTAAGAACGGAAATAATAGTGCCTTGATTCTATCTTGCCAAACAGATGAAAAGACAAGCGGTCTATAGAACTTTCTTTGTTTTTTCGTACGGAGGTTGATTATTTTGCAGTTATGTCCTATCCTAAGGATTGTCTGTTGGAGGGCGTACGCTTGAAGCATAGATCCGTAATTATGTGAAGCGTGAAACGTGATAATGCCTACTTTTTTCATATTAATGTATGAATTGTTTAATTTTAAGCTTCACCCAGGAAACGATAAAGGTGCGTTCAGATGTGGTAAGCCCGATGGCGTAGACTAGTATTGATATAGTTACGCAAGAAATCAATGTAGTAAGGAATAGTCTGCCCCAGCCTTCTGACATTGAAATGTGGATGGGCAGAGAACCTATTACAGAAAGGGCTGTGACAGCGACTATCGGGAATAGCACATTCTTGCCGTATTGCTTTGCGGACAAGCCAAGTTGTTTTCTGCAAAAAAGAAATCTAGCAACATTGCCAAGCAAGATAAATGTGGCCGAAACGACTAAGGGTGTGGCGATAGGATAGCCGCATTTGAGTAACACATATGCTACAGGAATATTAAACAGTAACAACGTGCCAACTACGATTTGGTACCACTTGATTTTCCCGGTTGCCATAAGAGCAGTTATCATTGGGGCACCGAATGTGCTAAAAAGAGCCTCAATTATAACTATACGTGTAAACAACGATGACATGGGAGGCACTTCCACTAACCATAATTCCAAGATGAAGTCTATCTCCAATATAACAGGTAGGGCAATGAAGTAAAAAAGAAAATATGAAATCTTTGAACTCTTGCATAAGAGTCGGCACGTTGCATCACGATTCTCAGCCGCATAATTCTTAATTAGTTGAGGATTGACAGCACTTTGGAAACCTTGCGTAAGGTTTTGGACAGCGTTGGACACTTGCACCGAGACACCTCGCGCGGCGTTTATAGTAGGGCCACCAAAAATATTGAGTAATACAGAGGCTCCTTGATCTTTAAGTGTCCAAGCAACTGTGCCGAACATATTCCAGCCGGTGAAACCAAGCATTGACTTTGCTAACCGTGAATCCCAACTATTTCGTTTTAATGCGCAATTATTGAACTTCCTGATGCAGTATTGTCGATAGATAAGCGAAGAACACAACTGGATAGAAAATAAAGCGAATCCCCAAATAGCAAGCCTGTCGAAGGGGTAGTAAAAAAGCCCCAAAACGATAAATAGTTTGGTAATAGTTTCACCCAGCCCCACGTAAGCATAGACGTGCATATGCTCGTGTGAAATGATAGCTGCATTGTAAGGGGTCTGTAGTATTCCTAAAATGGAGGTGAGAATCGAAGCCTGAAAGACCCAGTTGGCAGCATTCATCCTTGATGAAGGAATATTCAATAAGGTGTTTACGAACCAGACCCCCACTGTTTCCGCTGCAATCAAAACAAAGACGGCTATTATAGTATGAGTATATACTGCTATATTGAAAACTTTATTGAATTGTCCCTCTGTGCCTTTCCCTAATTCGTAAGTAAGGTAGCGTTGCGTAGCTACCGACATCGAACCATTGATAAAAGCCATTAGCGAGATGATGCCACCAACTACATTGAATATGCCAAAATCTTCTACTCCAAGAACTTCAAGAATCTTTCGTGAAGTATAAAGAGCTACGATCATCGACACGAATGTCCTGATATAAAGGAATATCGTGTTCTTAATTATGCGTTTATTATCGGCGTATGACATTAATAATGTGCAATAATACGGGTTTGAGTGGCCTGAACATACATTTTAAAAAATCCATAACTATATTCTTGATAATTGCCATCCTGACTGCTTTGTCAAAAGATAGGTGAGGATATAGTATAGATAAAAGTCTGGCAGACCAGCCATAATTGGCCGGATGATTTAATTGTGTGTTGCCCTCTATCGCTTCCTTAACGCTACGCTCATAGATATGCATATTTGGTTTAACTGCATCGATGAGATTATTCCCCTTTTCGGAGGATGGTAGCAACACACTGATGCCATCAGAGATTTTTAAAGGGAGTAATTCAGAGTCTTGGAGTCCCCAAAAGTCACCTATCGTTATATCACTTACCCTTTCTTTGCGGGCAAATGGGCAGTGATAGCAACTTCCCCTATAAGATATTCCACTCAGAAAGGCCCTGTAATACATATCTTTGTGTGGTTCTGAGGAATAGTTTATGCCACTTTTGGAAAATATCTCAATGCGGAACATCTGTCCTTTCCGAAAAGAGAGATGCTCCACAGCGCTGTTATTTAGAACATAGCTAATATGATCGTGCAGCATTTGTTGAGACGGAACACCGTGGCATATCAAATCTACCAGATACAAAGAGTCAGGTATCCGTCTTAAATAATTTTTTAATCCGGCCACTTGGCATGGCGTACCGATAAACAGAACGGGCTTTCCTGACTTTAAATCGGCTTTTACCTGACAGAATAGTCCACGGACATCACTTTGTACGTAATAGGATCCTTGCAATCTGGGTAATTCCGGCAAAGAATCTACCCGTATATGGCGAATGAGCAACCCTTCGGAAGAACATCCGTAGACGACTCCTCCTTGTTTTATAACATGAGACGAAAACACATATGCCGCCCCGCCAGATGAACTAGCAAGATACGTTTTCTTTTCCTTGTTCCATGCGGCATAAGCTATAGTGGGGGGATTAAGTTCTATATTACCATCTTCAAACGGACAGATATTCTCGCAAGTTCCACAATCAATGCAATCAGCCGTGTCAACTTTCGGATAAAGAAACCCCTTTTTGTCAAATGTCATCTTTATGCAATGTTTCGGACACGCTTCCGCACATGCATTGCACCCACTACAATCCTTTATTTTTCTGGTTGATATTGAAGACATATCTGATTTGTTTTACGGTTAAGTCAGTATGCGTCCACTTTTTTGTGCGTTGTTTCTTTATCGCTGATTTTCAGCGGTTTTCGCCAATAATAATTTATATTTTTTGATTCTCTGCGATAAAGCCAGATAACATGGCAGGAAACACGTCAGGTAGTCGCCCTCCTTGGTCTTTCGCAGACGTTCGAGCATGACTTTCAGGTAGTCTTCCACGTTCTTCGTCATCATCTTGCAACTCTCGATCACCAAGTACATGAACGCATTGTGCCGGGCGGACCTCTCACTTCCGATGTTCCCGGCGTTCTTCTGGCTCATCTTTATCCTTCGCATCATCTGCTCGCTAAGGTTGTTCGAATGCTCCACATCGCCACACTTCAGAACCCGTCTCATCGCCGGTCACTCTGCGATCGCATATTTCAACGCCTCTTCCGGAGCCCGCCGCCAACGACCAGCGGGATGAACCCGTATGAAGACAGGCACCCGTCTGTCACCTTGAGGATGCTGTATTTCTTCTGGCCGCGGCGGGCATACTGTGTGAACTACTAGTAGTCATATCCCTCCTCCTCGCAGAACTTCTTCATCGAGCGGCTGCGGCCGTTTTGGAGCTCGATGATCTCGCTCAGATCCTGATGCAGCTGCGCGTTCGTGACCTCGCATGGATTCTCCACAGCCGGCCGACCTTGACCCGCCCGCTCTTCTTGAGCGTGGAGCGGAGCGCCGCCAAACACAACCGCTATCAATATGATTATGAATCTTGTGGTTTTCATCTTTCTTAATCCTTTTTAAATCATATTCATTTGACATTAACCTTCCAATAGCCTCCGTTGTCAGGGCCGATGCGAGAGATAAGTCCGGCGGATTTTAGTTTCAGAATTTCACGTTGGATGGTTCTTGGGTTAACGGATAAAGCGTTCGAGATTATTGCCGAAGATATTGAACGGTCTTCTTTGATGAGGTTGAGGATTCTTTGCTGCCGTTCAGAAAGTTCCGGAGTTTTATCTACGACATTATCTACGACATTATCTACGACATTATCTACGACATTATCTACGACATTATCTA